>Ga0114980_10003013_pt1 | contig 11700 bp, 15 predicted proteins | sample S_140806_EF_Meta_FD_87018 | JGI IMG/M metagenome (GOLD analysis project Ga0114980, IMG submission 87018) | Freshwater microbial communities from Lake Simoncouche, Canada to study carbon cycling - S_140806_EF_MetaG | ecosystem: Environmental > Aquatic > Freshwater > Lake | place: Lake...
AAATCGCTGGAAACTCGATAACTTCCCACTCTTCCCCGCTTCTTTGCTGGGCTGCCTTGACAACTTGGCCAGTCAAATCCTTCTTAGACCACCTAGTCATCACAATAATGATCGCACCGCCTGGTTGCAGACGCTGACGAGGTCCAGATGTATACCACTCGTAGGTTTTGTCGTACACCTCTGGATTGTTTTCAGCTAAGGTTGCTTCTTGTTCTGAGTGAGGGTCGTCAATAATGAGGATGTCCGCTCCCTTACCCGTAACAGCGCCCCCAACACCAATCGCAAAGTAGTCTCCGCCCTGGTTAGTCGCCCACCTTCCAGCTGCCTTTGAATCAGACTGCAGTCCAACACCTGGGAATATCGACTTATACACATCTGAATCGACAAGGTTTCGCACTTTTCGTCCAAATCCAACAGCAAGCTCCGCAGTATGGGCTGTTTCAATAATCTTTTTCTTTGGAAATTTACCCAAAAACCAAGCAGGAAGTAGGTAAGACGCAAATTCAGATTTTGTATGCCGTGGAGGCATATTAATAATAAGTCTCTTGCACTGCCCATTTGCCACCCTTTCAAAAGCTGCTGCCATTTCCTGATGGTGTGCCCCGTCAATGAAGTGAGGCCACACCGCATGTACAAAATCCATGAATTTTTCTTGGCAGTTTTCCCTGTCCACAACCTCTTGGGCTTGTGCAGTCTCTACATCTAGGGCGCGCAGCTCGGCTGGCTTTAAATTGTCAAGGTTATCAAGAAGGTACTGAAGCTCTTCTTGGCTAAGTTCGTCTAACTTAGTCATCTTTGTCGATAGGTCCCATATCTACGACGTCTACTTCGGTAATGTTCTGGTCAGATAACTGGGCTAGTCTACGCTCATTCTCAGTAGGAATAGTCTTCATCGGGTTTTGCATCAGCAGCTGGATGCGTGCTTTGATTGCCTGCTTTAGCTCGTCGCTAGTTTTATGGGTAATTGTGATCTCAGAACGTTCTGTAAATAGATCCGATGCTTTTCCTAGCAGCTCTAGCGCCTTCAAAGCTACCTTGTTGTCCTCGTCCTGGCTAATCTCCATCAACCTATTGACTACTACTGTGCGTACCTGGACCTTATCAGCAACAACTTGTTTCTCGTACTCGCTTAAATAGCTACCAATCTTCAAAGCAACGCCGGTTCTTTGCAGGGCTTTAGTTTCTTGCTTGGTAGGGTTAGAGTTTTTGTGCTCAGCTGGTTTGAGCTTGGCAATCATCTGAGCCGATAGCTCAGCTTCTTCTTCGGAGATGTCATCGTCCAAACCAAGTTCACTTAGCAGGAGTGCAGTATTCCCAGCGATTCTTAATCGCTCTTCGTAGGTTTCGCCTCGTTCTGGGAATGCCCCAGTTGGCGGTGGTATGTCGAGGTTTGGTTCGACTGGTATTTGCATAAAACCTTAGTGGAGGTTCGATGGATGCAGTATACACATATTTTTAGGTGGGGTGTTTTAAGTACCTACGTACACCCCCAACGTAGCTCACGTGACTAAGCCTCGTTATTTTACTTTAAATAAATCTTTAAATGTTGTAAACGCAGCTTTTGTCCAGAATTCATACATAGATTGTGTACGCTCTAGAACTTGCTCAAACTTCTTGTACTGCTCTTCAAATCCAAACATGCTTTTCTCCTAAAGGGTGTGTATGGTGTGTAGTATATTACACAAATTGTTGCATTGCAACATCTTTACAAAAACCCCGATCGGGAAGATTTTCCTATTTTTACTTACTTTTTCATCAGAATTGCCCGTTCGGGAAACTTTTCATGCCATCATGCCGCATGATTTTTTATTGAAATTTCATGCACTTTTTATACCTATGGGTTGGATTTAAATTTCTTTTTGATACCTTTAAGTGCTTTTTTCCTAGCTTTATGTTCTTCGTGATGGTGGATGCGGTGGCAGTTAGCGCACAGAACTATGCACTTTTTCATTTCTTCATATGCCATAGCAAACTGCCCGTTGTTTACTAATCTCCAAACACTATCTAGTTTTGTACTGGGGTCTTCGTGGTGGAAGTCTAGCGCTGCCGAGTTGTCAAACCCACAGTTAGTGCACTTTAGCGTAGATTTATGCAGGCGCCACTTTGCCTTTTCTTTGGCCTTGACGTTTTTTGTTTTTATTTTTACTTCTTCTCTATTAGCTTCGTAGTGCTTGCGGCTGTATTCTCTGTGCTTAGCCTTCTTAACTTCTGGGTCTTTATACGGCATCTAATTTTCTTCTCCAGTACAGACTGTGCTTGTACGCCCAAGGTCTTGTTGGTTCATATAATTTAAACCCTTGATTAATAAGAGAATTACTTGAGGCAGGATTATCTGTAGTGTCAGTAATTGCCCATTTCCAGCCTAGCTTCTTAGCCTGGCGTAATCTAGCATTGATAAGTCGTTTTTGCAAACCTTTTCCTGTGTAGCCATAGAGCACACCAGCCCGGCACAGATACCCGCAGTCATACCAAGTAATACTACGAACCAGCCCAGCAAACCCAATAGGTTTATTAGTTTCGTCGTATGCAATCCACCAGTGGCCGGCTTCTGGTTTGTATGGGGCATCCATAGGCAGGCATTTTTTCTGAAGATACAAGATCACAGTCCTATTGGTTTCTTTACGAATATCGACTTTTTTGATCCGTATCTTCATACCCCATTTTAGGGCGCAGTTTGTGTCTAGTGTGTGACGCTTTTTATATACCCCCTGGGGGGTGGAGTCCCAAAATAAAAGAAGGGGGGCCTATTCTAGAGAATAGAGTGTGCTTAATGGCCCGGAGAAAAGCATAGGGGGTGGGGGTGTAAAAATATTTTTCATGTGATGTACCGTACAAAACCTTGTGTACATGGTGTTAGTGGTGCGTCAATGTATGGCTTTGGGGGGTCGGGGATAGTGGGGTTGCCACTATTGGGAATTGTATGAGTGCTATTCAACAAAATTTAATTGACCAACACTATGTCCACGAAGTGAGAGAAAAATTTTTTAAAAAACCCTGTTTTTGTTTTAGTCGGCTTGATTATTCATGCCCACTATTTACCACCAAATCCTGTGGAAATCCTACTCTTTTATATTAGTTCCTATATTATAAAGATATGGGGTAGAGAGCTACATATATCCTTGAACATTCCGACACGATGTCGCTTTGTTCTTAACCCTGTGGCGTTGGAGATGTAATCATGGGTAAAACCAAATCTGATGTTGTTGTTCAAATCGTTGAAGCTCCTAAGGCTGAGTTTGTTCTTGATCTTCATATGGCTGATCTAATCGATCAGGTTGTTGATCGGGTTCTTCAGTCTGAAGATCATGCGTTCGAAGCTGATCTTGGCATGGAAAAGTCTGCCATGATGATGGCTGAGGTGATGGGGACTGATCCGAAGTATGTTGAGTGGGAAGCTAAGCGCCTGGCTTGGATTCGTAAGTATATGGCTCGCAAGCCTAATGCGAATGAAGAATCGGCTGAGCGTGCGTGGCAGAGATTAGCTAAGCGCATGGACAAAGAGTGCGGTCTGACTAAACCAGCTAAGCCCACTAAAGATGGGCAGAGAATGGCGGGCAAGCGTGAGGAAGAAAAGAAAATCCTCATGGGTCTAGTTGACTCTGAGCTAGAGAATTTATTAGCGGCTTACAAAGCTGACGATGATTTCACCAAAGCTCAAAAGGTTAAGGCTGAGATCAAGCGTCGTGACGATGATCGCAACAAAGCGGATATTGAGTATGCTAAAGAATTGCGTGCCGATATCGCTAAGCGTATCAAGATCGTGACTGACATTGATCTCTTAACCGAGATTCAGTCGATGTTGCCTGAGTTGCCTAGTGAAGATTCGCCTATCTAACTAGTCGGCGGGGAAACCCGCCTTTTTAAACTAAGCCCCGAAAGGGGCTTTTTTTATGCCCAAAATTCCTTAGCTCTGCTAAGAACGGTCATTGTAGCAACGAGGTAGCCCTTTGCTTGCGTGGCTTATGCTGGTCTCCAGCATAACAAAATAAACTTTGCTTGTCAAGCACGAACTTTACGACAAGGTGTCGCTTTGTTCTCATATTGTTCTATGTAATGTTCTATGCTAAGTCCTTGATTATAAAGCAATGTTCTATTGTACCTAATGTTCCAACTTTTACTTTGCGCATTTTTAAAATTTCTCGTTCAAGAGACCCCCCTCGCATAGTGCAAGAGCATAGCTCATTCAGGTCTCGTAACTAGCAAAGTACTTATATAGAACATTAGAACATTATATATTTATATCCCTTAAACCCTTATAGAACAAGGCTCGCAGAGTGTTCCGACCACTCAGAACAATACGGAACATTGCAGAACATTCCAAGGGTTTACCCCAACGCATTACGGAACAACCCAATCAACAATCTATTCTCTGGAATAATACAAAGCTATTTTGGCGTGACGCGTCTTTTATGTTCAACCAATACTAGCGAACATAAACTTGACATTGTATAGAAAGTGTGGTATACTATATATGTTAGTGGGAATTTTATTTTACAAAAGCCAATGTTGTACCTATCAACCAACCGAACAAACCGACATCGTGTCGGCAAGTTCACAGAGGAGAAAGAGAATGAGAGCATTAGAAGATCACCCAATCTTTTCACTATTCCTATGCGTCAAGTGTCACTACCCACGCATTACTCAGGCACGATACGACCACCAAAAAGAAAAGGGTCTAAAGCATACTTGCGCACCATGCGGTGACATCCTTGCCGAGCATGAACTGAAGATGAAACGAAGCCGAGTAATACCCATCAACAAATCAACCCCAACCTATATCCACTCGATGGATATGCTATCCCAACTTAACCCAAAGAGGACAACATGAGCGACGACTATCTAACAATGGCAAGGATCATGGCGAAGGAGCTAGAGGAGTTTCAGCGGAAGAATGTGTGGGGTAAAGGCTACATAGGACACCGAGAAATAGAGATGAAGAAAGCATTCGAAGCTGGGTTCATGGCTGGGTTTGAAGCGAAGTTTTTTAGTAGTGAGCAGTAGAACATTCCGACATGGTGTCGGGAAGTTCATTAACCAAGGAGAAGCGAAATGAAAAAGCAAGAACTGTATTTACTGTTAGGTGTAGTAATCGGTGGGATTCTGTGGGGCTCAGTCAGTAGCTTGATCGAGAACAACGGTGTCCCTGCAATCTTAGGTCTTGCCTTCAGTTGCATAACGATGGGTGTTGGCTTGGGCATGACTATCAATGAGGACAAGAAGTAATGGGCTACATGAAAAAGATGTGGGCAGAAGGTTTGCTTGAAGGCTCGGAATATGAGCCAGCTACTCGCTATTCTATTCTTGAGAAGGCGGTGGACTCAGCCATTCTGGAGCTGGAGAAGTCACAAGCAAAGGGTGTTTACAGTCAGCATCGTCAGGTGTTGGCATGGTCAGCGTTACGCATTTTAAAACAAGCAAGGGAGAACTTAGATGAGACGAGGTAATCGGAACACCGACTACGCTACCCCGATATGGCGGTGCGAAACCAAATGGGACATGGCTAAGAAGTATGTAGGTTGGACATGTATGTGGGCAATTTTGTTGTTTAGTTTGTACGCAGTAGCAGTTTGTTTTAACGAGGTAGTGGTATGACTTGGCTCAATCGTGGGTTCAAGATCAGACACAAATTTATAAAGGAGAAGGACATGAAAGCAGAAGCAATCCGTGCATTAGAACTATTTAAACAGCAACACCTAGCAAAACCAGCAGTAGAAGTAACGAACGAACAAGCCGACATGGTGTCGGAAAGTTCGCAAACCATTCCCCCTTTCAAGGAGAGTACCATGCGTGAACAACGCAATATCGACATAGCATCATTACGCTTACCACTAGAAGTAGCCCACCCACCTGAGCCGATGAAGAAAAAAGGTGTGAACTTTTCATACCCCGACCACATCAAGCCACTCAAAGATCGCATCATGAGTGCTTTGAACAACGGCGCTCGCACAGTAGAGTCAGTCGCACGCTATTGCAAAGAAGAGGAGAAGCTCATCAACCTCCAACTTAATCGCTGGGTTTCTCGTGGTCAGATCGGCAAGCATATCGTCCCATCATCGGGCAATGTGAAGTATTACCCATACGAATTAGCTAAGGAGATGGGTATTCTCATCGAGCCAAAGCCGATTAACTATTGGACTAAAGAACGCAAAGCTAAGCAAGAAGATAAAAAACGGTCATCACCCCCAACGCAAAAGCCCCAACCTACGCAAGCCGAAGCATTTGTTCTGCGTGGCGAAACAGTTGGACTAACCGATAAATCCAATGCCAAAGAAGCACAGTACATCGCCTTTCTTGAGAAACGCATAGTCGAATGGCAGACCGAAGCACGCAAGATGGCTAAGCAGATTGTTGAATTAGAGCAAGAAGTAATCAAGGCTAAGACTGAGCCACGCAATGTCACAGGCGAAGTGCAAGAGGTAATGAAGGAAGTGATGGAGTTGCGGGCAACCATCGTTTATCTTGAGTCCAAACTATTCGGGAGAAAATAATGGGATGGGGATACAGCAGTACCATGCACAACTGCGCTCGGATACCTAAGATTACAGGGTTCGAGTTTATGCGTGACCACTTCAAAGCGGTAGTTCCGATCCGTGGGCGAACAGAAGTATGTAAGCCGTTGGGTGTGAATCGTCGCCATAACTGGTTCACAGTAACCGAGAAGACTAACTGCTTTATGTCTGAGGCTGAGCCACTTGGTCGCATCGAGATGTCCTATGCTTGTACCTATGGCAATAAAGATATGGTCGAGTTCTTCAATGATGGGTCGATTGTCGTTCGTGATAATCATTGGCACGGACCGACTTCAATGGGGTTTCTCACGCATACCTTGAAGGAGTTTGGCAGGATTCAGTCAGCCGAGGGTGGCAAGTGGTACTTCATAAACCAAGGTGGCATGGCTTATCTATTGCGTAGTGAGCCTGAGGGTCTGCACTTGGTCAAGGACGAGAATGGGTTTTATACCCCAACGAATCCGATCCAAGAACATACCTATTCTGCAAAAAGGAAAGAGCTTAACAAGCTGCGCAGGTCATACAAGGAGTTCATAGACTACACAAGAACCATGTTGTGTATGGACGAACGGGTGACTATGGATACGGCTGAGGCTCTTGGCTTCAAGGATAGGGCTTTGACGCATGACGACCATTGGGCAGGTAAAAATGCTAAAGCTAATCGGGGTAAGTATTTTAATTACTTGGACAAGGCTAAAGCTAACAACGACTTAGACCTGATGTATTCGCTAGCACAGTATACGGCTGGGTGTTTCGGTGGGTATCGCTATGAACTCAGAGGTCATGGGTGTTCGCCTGTGGAGTTTGATCGTGGCTTTGCCGACATGCTTAAGTATCACTTTGCAGATGATGTATTTGAAGCTAAGCCTGTTGCAATAGGCGAGATGGTTCACAACCGTAATCAGAAGTATGTTAAATCGAACTAAACGACATGGTGTCGGAATGTTCATCAACTAAATCAAGGAGAATTAAATGTCAGAAGTATTATTAAACCGCAATGTAACCCTCAAAGAAGCTGAGGACATGATCGTCGCACAGGGTAGTGGAGCAACCTTTCATCTTATGGGTGAGCCAGGTGTAGGCAAAACATCTATGTATAAGAACATCGTTGAGCGCACAGGCTTCAAGGGTATCTATATTGATGTGCCGAATGTGGAGTTGGGCGAGTTGGGTATTCCGATCCCTGACCACACGACCAAGACCACCAAGATATATCCGAACGAGCAATGGGGTTTCCATCTGAATGAACCGCTAGTTATCTTTGCTGACGAGTTCACGAAGGGTCATCAGTCTGTCAAGAACATGCTTCATCCAATGCTTAACGAGCCACGCATGATTATGGGTATTCCGTTGCACCCCGATACCATCGTGATAACCGCAGGCAATTACACCACCGATGGGGTAGGCGATAGCATGATGAGCCACAGCCGTAACCGCTTAAGCGTAATCAATGTTAAGAAACCACATGCTGGCTTTAATGTTGATGGCTCGGTAGACGAGGACTCATGGGGTTATTGGGCATTGCGCAACAATGTTGCACCTGAGATTCTTGCATGGGTTAAGGAGAATCCGCACGCATTGGGTTCATACCTTGAGCCTAGCCAAGCTGGTAATAAATATATCTTCAACCCGAAGGAAGTGCAGAAGTCTTTTGTTTCACCACGCTCCCTTTTTAGAGCATCGAGTATTCTTAACAAGCGTCATCTGGTAACGGACAACGCAACTCTTTGCGCACTAGAAGGTACGATTGGCGCACCCGCTGCAAGGGACTTGATGTCATATGTTGCCGTAGCAGATAGCTTGCCGACATGGGAAGAAATCTGCAAGAACCCTAACAACGCAATAGTCCCGACAAGCCCAGCCGCTTTGTGCTTGCTAGCTTTCTCTGCGGTGCAGAAGATTGATCGTGACACCATCGGTAAGTTCTTTGAATACCTCAAGCGTACTCCGAAGGAATTGCAATCGGTGTTCTGCTTGACAGGCATGAAGGACGACGATAAGAAGAAGCTATTCTTTACTAGCCAGTCATTCGTTGACTGGATGCGTACTAACCAATACTTATTCTGAGGTGAACTATGCACGAATGGTTAATTGAAATAGGCTCGTGGTTTATATCCATTGGTATAACCATCGGGTTGTTTATGTGCCTATTGTGGGTACTAGCTAGAGTATGTGAATTATTTATGGGAGATAGAAAATGAGTAAGTTATCAGCCGAGCAACGGATTGAGCGTTGCCATGTGCAGTTGATGAAGCACAAGAACTTTGCCCTGTTCTCAGGGTTGTTCATGATTGGCAAGGTTAGTGTCGATGACAAGACACCTACTGCGTGTACCAATGGCATGGATGTCCGCTATGGTCGTGAGTTTGTTGATCGCCTTAACGACAAGCAGTTGGCGTTCTTGATACTGCACGAGAATATGCACAAAGCATATCGTCATCTAGTGGTATGGGAAAAGCTGTATAAACGCAACGCTGTACTCGCTAACATAGCGTGCGATTATGTTATCAATCTCCAGATCCGTGACTATGACCCTAACCAATGGGACACCGAGATGCCAACCGACGAGGACGGCAAGCCGATGGGGTGCATTGACGAGAAGTATCGGGGCATGGACTCGCAAGAAGTTTTCCTCAAGTTGGGCGAGGAGAAGGGCGAGGACTACGGCAAAGCCAAGGTATATGTCATTGGCGAAGAGGGCGATGGGGATCGGTCATCGGGCGGTGATGGCGAGGGAATTCCCACGCTTGACGAGCATGACTGGGATGGCGCAGGCGAAGCAACCGAGGAAGAAAAGAACGAGGCTGGCAAAGAGATCGAGCAAGCATTGCGTCAAGGTTCAATCCTAGTTGGCAAGATGGGCGGTAATGTGTCACGCAATATTAGCGAGATGCTTACACCGAAGATTGATTGGAAGGAAGCTCTGCGTGACTTTGTTAAGTCGATGACGCAAGGCAAAGATCAATCCACATGGCGCAGACTGCATAAGCGTTATCTCGCTGCCGATCTCATCATGCCCTCATCGTATTCTGAGAAGGTAGGTGGCATCGCTATTGCCATTGACACATCAGGCTCTATCGGTACTGAGGAGTTGAGTCAGTTCTTGTCAGAGGTTAAGTCCATCTGCGAGGAAGTATCGCCTGAGCAAATTGATCTGCTTTATTGGGATACCCATGTTGCTTCTAGAGAAACATATACGGAGAACGAGCTTTCAGGATTGACCGAAAGCACAAAGCCTGCGGGTGGGGGTGGTACTGAGCCTGCCTGTGTGCCGAAGTTTATGAACAAGCACAACATGAAACCTGAGTGCCTCATCATGCTAAGCGACGGCTACATCGGAGCGCAAGACGAGAGCAACTGGAACATCTCTGCTCCTGTGTTGTGGTGCATCAAAGGCAATAGTAATTTCGAAGCCCCTGTGGGCAAAACAGTTCATGTTGAATAAGGAGAATGTAATGAACGCAAAGAAAGTAAATGTGTCAATCAACCCTGAGACGATGGTTCAGCTTACCGAGATGAAGGCTAAGATTTCCCAGGAAATAGGCTTCACACCATCGTATTCTGAAGTAATACAGTACCTAATCAAGAAGTGCCAACCCGAACAAACCGACATCTTGTCGTAATGTTCACTAATCAAGGAGAATCAAATGAATAACAGTATCTCAATCGCATCATCAGCAATGCTCGTCGAAATGTCCATCAGCACATGGACTGCTAGAAAACTGGATAAGCGTGTATCTACTCAGGTAGACCTCGACAATGGTGCAAAGACCAAGGTGGTCAATGCAAACAAGAACCTCATGGCTGGTACTGGGGTGCTTGATACCATTGTTAAATATGCGGCTAATGCTAGAGCATGGCATCTTTCGCAGACGCTTCCGTGGACTGACAACGGCTCACGCTTGTTGCCGATGAGTAACTTCATGGATTACAAAAAGCAACTGGGCGAACTAGAAACCAACTACGAAGCCCTCGTGGACAAGTTCATCGTGGCATATCCAAGTCTAGTAAGTGCGGCTGCGTTCCAACTGGGCAACCTATTCGACAGAAACGAATACCCCGATGAGAACAGCTTGAAGAAGAAGTTCAAGTTCACATATAGTTTCTTCCCTGTGCCGACTGCTGGTGATTTCCGTATCGACATCAACGAGGAAGCCAAAGCTGAGATCATGGCGAACTGCAACAATGCTTATCAGGACAGGCTGAACAATGCAATGCGTGAGGCATGGAGTCGCTTGCATGAGTGCTTGACTCGTATGAGTGAAAGGCTTACCGACAATGCTGATGGGTCAAGAAAAATATTCCGTGACTCCCTAGTAGAGAATGGTGTGGAGTTAGTGAGTATGCTTAAGCATCTTAATATTACCCAAGACCCTCAGCTTGAACAGGCTCGTCGTGATTTGCAGTCAGCCATCGGAGCGCATGACCTAGATAGCTTGCGTGACAACAGTACTGCTCGTGAGGTTGTGAAGATGAAGGTCGACACAATCCTTTCTAAATTTAATTTCTAAGGTGCAACATGATTAACATTGACAGAAGCAAACTAAATGCGGAGGTGCGTAACCTCCCGATCAACGCTAAGCTAGAGGAGTTTGCCATCAAGGTGTCGCTGGCTAAGCCCCTGTGTGAATTCAGCTTTGGGGAGCACTCAGTACGCACGAACTATGACTATACCAAGACTCCAACGGTGCAGACCAAGGAGTTGTTTAAGATCGAGGTTCGCCAAGATGGTGAATTACTGGGGGGTATATTCATAGGCGAGAGGTATATGAATGGCACTAAGGAGGAAGTCTATGGTGTCGAGTCATTCCGTATTCAGAAGGAGCGAGGTAGGTGTGATGCTACGCAGACCAAGGACATCAAGGTAGCCATGCGCAATGCTAAGAAATCCTTTGTTAGCCGAGCCGACGACGAACTGCGTGACTTGATTAAGAATGGGGTTACTCAGAACTTAACTGGTGTGTGGAATTCGGCACGGAACTCGGTATCGTATGGGCTTGACTACACGGCAGAATCCCTAGGTGTTGCTATGCTTGCGTATCAGGCGAGAAAAAGCGGCAGCCCGACTTACACTGCTCCGTCTACTCTAGCAACAGTTAAGCGACCCAAGGAACATGACAAGGCTTGCGAGGAGTATGTAGTAAGCACCTTCTTGGTGGAGCAACTCAAGGCTAATCACGGCTACGGCATA
>Ga0114980_10003014_pt1 | contig 11698 bp, 16 predicted proteins | sample S_140806_EF_Meta_FD_87018 | JGI IMG/M metagenome (GOLD analysis project Ga0114980, IMG submission 87018) | Freshwater microbial communities from Lake Simoncouche, Canada to study carbon cycling - S_140806_EF_MetaG | ecosystem: Environmental > Aquatic > Freshwater > Lake | place: Lake...
CTATTCCCCCTTTCGGAGATATCGCTAAAATAGCCAAAGGATTATACCCAGAAAATACTAAACGCATAACTCTATGAATATTTTTGATAGATTTCCTTACACCGTAGTTGAAGGGCATATTGGCTCAGGAAAATCAACGCTAGCAAAAATTTTAGCTGACCGATTTTCAGTCAATTTTTTAAGCGAAAAGCCGAAAAAAATCCTTTTTTGCCAAAGTTTTATGAAGACATGAAGAGCTATGCTTTATCAACTCAGTTATTTTTTCTTTTCCAAAGGGCGGATCAGATTCAAAAAATTTCACAGATAGATATGTTTAAAGAATCGACAATTGCTGACTTTTTTCTTGAAAAAGACCCTATCTTTGCAAAAATTAATTTAGATCAAGAAGAGTTTAATCTTTATCATCAAATCTTTTCTCACTTGCAATTAAAAGCACCAAAACCAGATCTTATTATTTATATTCAAACATCGATAGAAACTTTAGAAAAAAGAATTAAAGATAGAAGTATTGATTTTGAGATGAATATTTCAACTGAATATTTAGAAGCGATTGCTGAATCTTATAGCCAATTTTTTCATAGCTATGATCACTCACCCGTTTTAATTCTTAACAATGAAAATTTAAATATTCTGAAAGATAAAAATGCAATTGATCTCTTGGTTGAGCGAATCATGAATATCAAAAGTAATCGTGAGTTTTTTAATCCTCAGCTTCTATGAACTCAATACCTCTTAAATCTGCAGTAAAAAATGGTAAGAAAATTACTATTCTCACTTGCTACGATGCATCTTTTGCAAGACTCTTAGAATCAATAGAAGTTGATGCTATTTTAGTGGGTGATTCTCTGGGTATGTTTATTAAAGGTGATGTGAATACGCATGATGTTTCATTAAACGATATGATTTATCACACGAGGGCGGTCGCGCAGGGAGCTAAATCTACATTCATTATCAGCGATCTACCTATCCATACTTATGAAACCAATGACCTTGCATACAAAAGTGCCATAGCGCTTATTGAAGCAGGGGCACATATGGTTAAGCTCGAGGGGGGCGCATCATTGGCATCTATCGTTAGCCACTTAAAAACAAAAGATATTAAAGTATGTGGTCATATAGGATATATGCCACAAAGCATTAAAGATATGGATAGCAATGAAATTAAAACTTCATTAGAAAAAACTCTAGAAACTATTGTTGAGGATGCAAAAGCGCTTGAGAAATCTGGGGCCGATATGTTGGTGCTATCTTCTGTCCCTGAGAATATTGCTAAGAGAATTACACAAGAAATATCTATTCCGACGATTGGATTTCATTCGGGCTCATCATGCGATGGCGAGGTTTTTATTTTGTATGATTTATTAATAAATTCGAATACATCTCATGATCTTTATTTAAACAAAACATCCATACCAAGTAAAAATAGCGACGTCAAAAACCTTCTTTTGCAGTTCATGAAAAATCATTCTTAAAGTATGGATGTCATTCATACTCAAAACCAATTAATTCAAACATTAAAGGGATTAACACATATTGCTTTTGTACCTACCATGGGGAATCTCCATGAAGGACACATTAAACTTATTCAAGAAGCATCAAAAGTTTCAAGAAATATTGTCGTGAGCATTTTTATTAATCCACTTCAATTTAACTCAAAAGAAGACTTTAAAAATTATCCGCGGACATTAAAAGAAGACTTATCTATACTTAAAGAATTGGGCATACCTTTCGTATTTGCTCCATCCGAAGAAGATATTCTTGATTCATTAGAAACAATTGAAATTAATCTCCCTGGCATTGCAAACGATTTGTGTGGGAAATTTAGACCAGGGCATTTTAATGGCGTCGCCACTATTGTCTGTAAATTATTTAACCTTATTCAGCCCGACATAGCTTTTTTTGGAAAAAAGGATTTTCAACAACTTTTTTTGATTAAAGCATTGGTAAAACAGCTTAACTATCCTATTGAAATTGTTGGAATCGATACAGTTCGAGATCATGACGGCCTAGCAAAAAGCTCAAGAAATAATTTACTTTTCCAAGAAGATAGAAAAAAAGCCCCTCAATTATTTGAGCAATTGAATGCTATGAAGGAAAAGGTGATACAAAAAACTTCTACATTTAAAGAAATTGAAGCGCACGCATTAAGCGTATTAAATACTTCTGGATGGTCAGTCGACTATCTATCGATTCGCTCAGCTCAATCACTTGAAAATCCAGTTCATGATGAAAATCAGATAGTTATTTTAGGAGCCGCCACCCTAGGGTCTGTTCGCCTCATTGATAATATTGAATTTTGCATCCAGGATTGAACTGGCTATAATAGGACATCCTTTATACCTGGTTTTGTAGTCAAAATATATGCAAAGAATCATGCTCAAATCTAAACTTCATCGCGTTCAAGTTACGCATTCCGAACTTGAATATGAGGGCTCATGTGCGATTGACGAAACATTGCTTGAGGCAGCTCAAATTAGAGAATACGAGCAAATTGCTATCTACAATATTACGAACGGCGAACGTTTTACAACTTACGCTATTAGGGCACAAAGAAATTCAGGTGTTATTTCGATTAATGGAGCAGCAGCGCACAAAGCTAACCCTGGTGATCTTATTATTATTGCAACCTATGCAAATTACTCTGAGCTAGAGTTAGAAAAATATAAACCAGCGCTTATTTACGTTAACGAAAAAAACCAGATTATTGCAAAAAAAGATTTTATTCAGATTCAGGCTGCTTAATCATCAATGACCTTGAATGATATTAAAAAAGCTGTAGTTGAGGCGCTTGAGGATATTAAAGCCTTCGATATTGAAGTTATTGATGTAAGAAAAATTACAACGGTTACAAGTTTTATGGTGGTTGCAAGTGCCAACTCAACCAGACAAACAAAAGCTCTCGCTCACAATGTTTGCGAAAAAATGAAGTCGCTTAATATTCATATCAATGGGGTTGAGGGTGAAAAAGAAGGTGAATGGGTTCTAGTGGATGTGGATGATGTCATTGTCCATATCATGCTCCCTACCACGCGTGCTTATTATAATCTTGAGCAGTTGTGGATAGAGCCGCCAAAAAAATCTCCAAAAAAAATTAATTCGCTTCATTGAAAATTAAAATCATCTCAATTGGCAATAAAATGCCAGGCTGGATTAACGAAGCTTTTGATGGATACATTTCAAAGCTCAATCACGATTTTTCTCCTCAGCTCGTAGAAATTAAACCAGAAAAAAAATTTGACTCCATAGAGCAAAAAAAAATGAGTGAGGCTGAAAAAATTTTATCTCATCTCGATAAAGAGTTTTTAATTGTGCTTGATGAAAAGGGAGTTCAGTTCACATCGCAAGAACTAGCTCAAAAATTAAATCATTGGTCAGAACATTTCAAACATATTGCCTTTGTGATTGGGGGTGCTGATGGTATACATGAAGACGTTCTTCAGAAAGCCAATCTTACATGGAGCCTATCCAAATCAACGTTCCCCCACGCTCTTGTAAGAGTCTTAGTGGCAGAGCAGCTATATCGAGCCCACTCAATTTTAGAAAATCATCCTTATCATCGTGAATAAAAAATATAACAATTCACTAGTTTGGTTTAGAAGAGATTTGCGTGATTATGATCATGCTGCTCTTTCTCATGCGCTTCAAGAGTCTAAACAAGTTTTTTGTATTTTTATTTTTGATAAAGAAATTTTAGACGCCTTAAAAAATAAAGAAGATAGGCGCGTTGAATTTATTTGGGAAAGTATTAAAGAGCTTAAAGAAAGTCTTATTCAAAAAAAATCTGATTTAATTGTGATGCATAGCTTGGCTTCTGATGCAATTTCTCGTGTCATTGATGAATTTAAGATCGAAGCAATTTATACCAACAGAGATTATGAGCCGCAAGCTATCAAACGAGATGAGGAAATAAAAAATATTGCGATTAAAAAAAATGTCGTATTTTATGACTTTAAAGATCAGGTGATTTTTGAACAAGATGAGATTCTGACTGCGCTAGATAAGCCCTATACTGTTTTTACGCCTTACAAAAATAATTATTTAAAAAAACTTACTCAAACTACGATACCTCGCTTCGACATTGAGCCGTTTATCGAAAATCTTGCTCAATTTAAATCTGATCCTCTATTGAGCCTCGAGGACATGGGATTTAAAAAAACCAATCTTCATCAAATAAAAATTCATACCGGCATGACTGGAGGAAAATTACTCGCTGAGGATTTTAAAGAGAGAATAGCGCTCTACAAAAAAACGCGCGATTTCCCAGCGATTAAAGGTGTCTCATACCTTTCTGTCCACTTACGATTTGGGACGCTCTCTATAAGACAACTTGTTCGGCTAACCCAAGAATCCTATAGTGAAGGCGCTGAAACATGGCTTAATGAATTGATTTGGCGTGAATTTTATTTTCAAATTCTATTTCATCGTCCAGACGTAGCGTTAGGTAGAGCTTTCAAAAAAGACTATGAATCGATCGCTTTTGAAAATAACCCTGACTATTTCAAAGCATGGACAGAAGGCCAAACTGGATTTCCGATTGTTGACGCTGCGATGAGACAACTTAACCAAACGGGCTTTATGCATAATCGGCTTAGAATGATTGCCGCTTCTTTTTTAGTCAAAGATCTTCTTGTCGATTGGCGATGGGGCGAAGCGTATTTTGCAGAGAAGCTTATTGATTTTGACTTAAGTGCTAATAACGGCGGTTGGCAATGGGCAGCCTCTACAGGTTGTGATGCTCAACCATGGTTTAGGATTTTTAACCCAATTACGCAGTCCTTAAGATTCGATCCTCAGGGTAAATTTATTAAAAAATATATCCCTGAGCTTGATCATTGCAGTGATGATGAGATTCACTCCCCATGGCTCAGTCAAAACGCTCATAAAATAAGCTACCCAAAGCCCATCATTGACCATGCCTCACAAAGAATTAAAGCGCTGGCCCTCTATAAATCGGTCAAAAACTAGGCTGTTGTTTTTATGCAACACCAAAGGCCTCCAGGCTTTAATTTTCAATAAGTTATAGACAAAAAAACAACATTAATAGATAATTTGCCTAACATTAATGAATCCTTTTGACATGTCAAAACACATCAGCAAATTCCTCGTAGCAATCTTAGTCACTTTCGTCATGTTTGGTTGTGCTTCACAACAAAACAAAGATCCTCTCGAAGGTCTTAATCGTACAGTTTACAAATTTAATGATGTCGTTGATAAAGTAGCGTTAAAACCTGTGGCTCAGGGCTATCAAGCAATTACACCTACCCCTATCCAAACGGGTGTGAATAACTTCTTTAAAAATATTCGCGACGTCGTAACACTCGTAAACGAATTATTCCAATTCAAATTCAAGCAAGCTGCTAATACAACGGGTCGAGTTGCTTTAAATACAACCGTGGGTGTCCTTGGTATATTTGATGTGCATTCAAAAGCAGGTGGTGCTCGTACAAAAGAAGATTTTGGTCAAACACTTGGTTACTATGGTATTGATAGCGGGGCGTATTTAGTACTTCCTCTTCTCGGTCCGTCAAGCACCAGAGATGGTATTGGATTTGCGACTGATGCATTCTTCTTCGATCCAATTGGTTATATCAATGATGACACAACTCGATGGGCTACAATTGCAGTCGCGGTGATCGATAAACGTGCAGACCTAATGGATGATATCGACATTCGTGACAAATCTTTCGATCCATATGCTTATATGCGTGATAGTTACTTGCAAAATAGAGAAAACTTAGTGAAAGATGGCGTAGAAGATCCAAACGGCGTTAGACCTTACACACTGCCTCTTGGCAATTAATTAGCTTTTCATCAACTAGAAGCAATACTCATTGCTTCTAGTAATATCGAACCCGTATGTTTCGATCCGTTTCTGTAAACATCATTTCCAATAGCTAAAATCTGTTTCAACATATCTTTCATATTGCCTGCAATCGTAATTTCTTCAACGGGATAAGCAATCACCCCGTCTTCAACCCAGAACCCTGCAGCACCTCTAGAGTAATCACCTGTGACCATATTGATGCCGTGACCCAGTAGCTCTGTTACAAACAGACCTTTATGCATTTGTTTAATAAGATCTTTTAGGTTTTGATTGCCCGTCTTCACAATGAGATTATGCGCACCACCGGCATTACCTGTTGATTGCATGCCAAGCTTTCTGGCGGAGTAAGAAGATAGAAGGTATCCATTGATAGTACCTCGGTCAACTAATAGTCTTGAATTTGTCGCTACCCCTTCATCATCAAACATAGAGCTTGCGTCTCCCCGCAAAAGGAAAGGATCTTCTTCAATCGTTAATTGATCGCTTGCTACTTTTTCGCCAAGCGAGTTTAGAAGAAATGAAGATTGGCGATATAAATTACCGCCAGAGATGGCTGAGATAAGAGATGAGATCAGTCCGGTCGCTATCGGCGCTTCAAAAATAACTGGCGCATGGCATGTCTGAATTTTTTTAGCGCCTAGTCGAGAGAGCGTTCGTGTGCCTGCTAATTTTCCTACCGATTCAACTGACTCTAAATCTTCAACATGTCTTGCTGACGAATACCAATAATCTCTTTGCATCATCGACTTTTCTTCTGCAATCACAGAGCAGCCAACCGAATGTCTCGATGTGGGATAGCCGCCCATAAAACCATGACTATTAGCATAAATAAAAATACCCTCGGAAGATGAAATGCTAGCCCCTTCGGAATTTGTAATTTTTTGACTTACACCAAGCGCTGAAGCCTCACATGTTTTCGCAAGGTCAATCATATGATCAATAGAGATGTCCCATGCATTATACAAATCAAGATCTTGCATGTTTGTCGCCATCAAATTTTTATCAGCTAAGTCAAAAAAAGGATCGGGCGCTGTATAGCGCGCAATATTAAAAGCAGCCTCTACGGTATCTTCAATACTTTGCATGGATAGATCAGATGAGCTTGAACTGCCCTTCCGCTGGCCATTATAAAGGGTGACAGAAAAACCTTTATCTCTATTGATTTCAAGTGTTTCAAGCTCACCTAAACGTACAGAAACATTTTTACCTGTACCATAACTTAGCTCAACTTCAGATGCGGTAGCACCTATACTCTTTGCATAATGCAATGTGTGGTCAGCAATTTTTTTTAATTGTTCTAAATCAAATTGATTTTTTTTCATGTCTCTATAGGTAGGAAAGTAAACCCTGTTATCATAACTTAGAAATAGTCACTCTATTAAGTCACTTACATTCATATGGCAAAAGATAAAGATTTCGAAAATAATACCGTCAGCAGGACGCAGCTTAAACTTGAAGCTGAAAAACTTCAATCACTTGGATTGAAATTATGTGATTTATCAGTATCCAAATTAAAGGCTTTGAATTTACCACCCGATTTATTCGAAGCAATTATAGCCATGCAAAAAATTACGAGTAATGGCGCTAAAAGGCGTCAGAGTCAATATATTGGCAAGCTCATGAGAAATTTTGATGCTACTGAATTAAATACGATTATGACTTTTTGGGATCAGCAAGAAATTAAAGAAAAACAACATTTTCACAATGTAGAATTGTGGCGGAAAAAATTAGTTGAAGATCCTGGAAGTGTTAATGATTTCTTAATTAAGTTTCCTACGGAAGAAAAATTAATTTTATTAAACACAATCAAAGAAGCAGTTGAAGAAAAGACTAAGGATAAAGCGCCTAAATATAGTCGAGAATTATTTAAGCTTATTAAAAAAATTATAGAGAAATAAAATTATCTACGGTTAAGTTCAGTAACTACAACCTTTTCCTCATTATCTCTTGCATATTTAATTTTCACTTTATTGCCTTGCTGTTTGAATACTGATTTAGCGAACTCTTCAGGCGACTCAGTATTAACATCATTTAATACAAGTATCACATCACCTTTTTGAATGCCTGATTTAAAAGCAGGTGAATCTTTAATCACTGCAATGACTTTCAAGCCCGCCTCTTCCTTCTTCTCTTTGGTGTCTGAGTTTTTCTTAATTAACTTAATGACATGCAATCCTAAGATTGGCTGAGGGAGCTTAGCCCAATAGGTTGCATAAAAATCAAACTTACTATTTTTATCTTGTAAGTCCGCTTCACTCACCTCAATCACACTATTTTTTTCACTCTTGCTGCCTTTTTTCATTTCAGCATGAATCTGTCTTAAGCGCTCTGATCGGGTCATTTCATTAATTTTACGATCGTAGACTAAAACCACATCTGCTTCGATCGATTGGGCATGTTTAAGCGCTTGGTTAGGTTCCGTAAAAGGTCCCTGAAATGCAGAGGTTCCCATAAGGTCATAGCCATCTTCTAACATTCTAATATTGTCTTTTTCTTTATTCATGCCAGCATAAATTTTTGTATCAGGCTTTTTTTGCAACGAATGAAGACTGTCATTACTTTGCGTAAGATAATTTACTTGAAATAGATTGGTCTCTTCAGCAAAAGCCAGAGAACTTAATAAATTGAGGATGACAAAAATAAGTTTAAATTGCATAGAATTCCCTTAAAGCGATAATGTTATGATCGAACTTTCACTAATTATGACCCATCATGAAAAATAAGTTCACTAAAATTGGACTCATTTCAATTAGCGATCGAGCTTCAAAAGGCGAATATGAGGATCAAGGCATTCCTCATCTGAAGGCTTGGCTTCAAAAAGCCCTCATTTCACCCTTCGAAACGATAGAAAAAATTATCCCTGATGAAAGACCAATCATTGAATCTTCTTTGATTCATTTTGTAGATATCGATTTGTGCGATCTTATTCTTACAACAGGCGGAACAGGCCCTGCTCTAAGAGACGTCACGCCTGAGGCCACCTTAGCAATTGCGGATCGTGAGATGCCGGGCTTTGGTGAGCAAATGCGTCAAATCAGCTTACATTTCGTCCCCACTGCCATTCTCTCTAGGCAGGTTGCAGTTGTGCGTAAAAATACCCTTATTATTAATTTGCCTGGCCAACCTAAATCTATTGCGCAAACACTTGAGGGATTGAAAAATGACCAAGGGGAAGTGATGGTGCATGGCATTTTTGCGTCCGTGCCTTATTGTATTGATCTTTTAAATGGCTCTTTTATTGAAACACATCAAGATATCGTGAAGGCTTTTAGGCCTAAAACTAAATAATCATGTCCTCAGAGTTCGAAATTATTGATCAATACTTTAAGAAAAAAATGAAACAGACTTTGCTGGGTGTGGGTGATGATGCAGCAATTATTCATATCAAAAAAAATCGTGAAATAGTGATTTCTTCGGACATGCTTGTAGAAAATGTTCACTTTCTAAAAAATACAAATCCAGCTCACTTAGGCTGGAAATCTCTTGCAGTTAATTTATCTGATATTGCAGCGATGGGCGCCATACCTAAATGGGCGACTTTATCGATTTCGCTTCCTAAAATAAATCATGGCTGGCTGAAAGAATTCTCAAAAGGCTTTTTTAAATGTGCTGGTCAATTTGGTATTGATCTTATTGGTGGTGATACTACAAAAGGTCCTCTTACAATTTCAATCACGATCATGGGCGAAGTTAAAAGAAATAAAAGTCTATTAAGGTCTGGTGCAAAAATAAATGACGATATATGGGTGACCGGTCAATTAGGGATGGCCTCCATGGGCTTGGCTAGCCTCCAGGGGAAGTTAAAGCTTGCTCCTTCTTTAAAAGTGAAATGTATAAAAGCGCTTGAAACACCGTCACCTAAAGTTTTAATTGGCTCCCATTTATCTCGCTATGCGAATAGCTGTATTGATATTTCTGATGGCCTCATTCAAGACTTAAGCCATATCTTAAAAGCTTCAACAGTTGGCGCCAGTCTTTTACTTAATGAAATCCCATGTGATCAATTTATTCATACATCAAAAAAATATCAATTTGCATTAAATGGTGGTGATGATTATGAATTGCTATTTACAGCACCGAAAAAGCATAGGCTCTCTATAGAAAAAATTGCAAAAAAAACGAACACAGCTATTAGCGTCATTGGTGTTATCACTCAGAACAAAACACTAAAAATCATGGATCAAAAAGGCAAATCCATATCATTTAACAAAAAAGGATTTGATCATTTTGCCTAATCTTAAATTTCTAATAAAGCATCCGTCATATTTTTTAGCTCTAGGTTTTGGTGCGGGACTTTCAAAAAGAGCGCCTGGCACGCTGGGAACACTTGTAGGAATTCCTATTTATTTATTAGTATCGTCGTATAGTTTTTCCATACAGATGATGATGGCCTTAGTGTTTACAATTTTAGGTGTCTTTATTTGTAATCAAACAGCACTTGCGCTTAAAGTTAAAGATCCAAGCGCTATTGTGTGGGATGAAATCTCCGCTTTCTTTTTAATGTTAATCATTGCGCAACCTCTTTTAAATGCTCTCAAAATTTTTGAGTTATTTGTGCTCTTTAGAATCTTTGATATTTGGAAGCCTTTTCCAATCAATTATCTAGATAAGCATGTGGGGGGCGGATTAGGTATCATGCTTGACGATTATGTTGCTGCATTTTTTGCACTACTTATTTATTTCTCAATTCAATGACGCAAACAATGATTCAAGATATCTGCCTTGAGCTTGGCAATGCGCTCACGAAAAAAAAATTTAGGATAGCGCTTGCTGAGTCATGCACCGGGGGGTTAGTTTGTCAGCACCTCACAAATATTCCTGGTAGCTCTTTCTGGTTCGACCGAGGATTCGTGACATATAGTAATGAATCAAAAATTGAATTACTTAAAGTCAGTCAAGATACGCTTTTAAAATTTGGTGCAGTCAGTAAAGAAGTTGCTTCCGAAATGGCATTAGGCGCTCTTAACGAGAGCCATGCTCAAATAGCTTTATCAATTACAGGCATTGCAGGTCCCTCAGGAGGGTCTATTGAGAAGCCTGTCGGTACTGTTTTCTTTGCTATCGCCCATCAAAATAAGATTATTTTTAATGCTTCAAAAGTCTTCCCTGGATCAAGGGAAAATATACGTGAATCTTCTTGTCTATTTGCCCTAAATCAGGTCTTAGCGCTTACTTTAAACCCCCAAGTATGAAATAATTATTAGTGATAAAAACACTTTAATTAAAGGCAAATTTAGATGGATGACAATAAAAGTAAGGCACTCGCTGCCGCATTAGCGCAGATCGAAAAACAATTCGGAAAAGGCTCCGTCATGAGGATGGATGATTCCGATGTTATCCAGGACATTCAATCCGTTTCAACAGGTTCCTTAGGTCTTGATATTGCGCTCGGCATAGGCGGCCTTCCTCGAGGACGTGTAGTTGAAATATACGGCCCAGAATCCTCAGGAAAGACGTCTTTAACACTCTCCGTCATTGCACAAATGCAAAAGCTTGGTGGTGTGGCTGCCTTTATTGATGCTGAACATGCACTTGATCCTCAATATGCTGCCAAATTAGGTGTCGTGGTTCCGGACTTACTCATATCCCAACCAGACACAGGCGAACAAGCCCTTGAAATTGCAGACATGCTTGTCCGCAGCGGCTCAGTCGATATTGTCGTCATTGACTCTGTAGCAGCATTAACACCACGTGCCGAAATTGAAGGTGAAATGGGCGACTCTCATATGGGTCTTCAAGCGCGTCTTATGTCACAAGCTTTAAGAAAATTAACCGGCAACATTAAAAAAACAAATACGCTTGTAATATTCATTAACCAAATTCGTATGAAGATTGGTGTAATGTTTGGCAACCCAGAAACGACGACGGGCGGTA
>Ga0114980_10003025_pt1 | contig 11681 bp, 14 predicted proteins | sample S_140806_EF_Meta_FD_87018 | JGI IMG/M metagenome (GOLD analysis project Ga0114980, IMG submission 87018) | Freshwater microbial communities from Lake Simoncouche, Canada to study carbon cycling - S_140806_EF_MetaG | ecosystem: Environmental > Aquatic > Freshwater > Lake | place: Lake...
AAGCCTTTTATAATTAACTTAACAGTTGGAACCACTTTTCACGGTGCGATCGAATATCCCCAAATTGTTCTTGAACTCCTAGAGAAACTCCATCTCAATGAGTTTCATATCCATGTTGATGCTGCCCTATATGGTCCTATGCACTGCTGGATACCCGAGGCGCCCTTGTTTGACTTCCGGCTTCCTATTCATACACTTTCATTTTCTGGCCATAAATTCTTAGGAGCACCAATTCCTTGTGGAATTGTTCTGGGATTCAAGAACCGTGTGGTGCCCTTCGCAGGAAGCGCAGAATACGTAAACAGCATGGATACAACATTGTCTGGATCTAGAGATGGCTTAAGCTCTATTTTATTGTGGTTAGTAATTCAACAAATTGGTGCAAAAGGTCTTGCTGAGCTTGCCTACGAATCATTTGATGCAGCATCCCTGCTTGCATTGCGCCTGGAAAAACTGGGGATATCAGCCTATTGCCACGATAAAAGTTGTATTGTGGTATTTCCAAAGCCAAATGAATTCCTTCAAAAGCGCTGGCACCTTGCAACCTTAGCAGATTTAGCCCATATTGTAACTGTTCCTGGTGTCACATCTGAAATGACTGATCTGTTTATTGAAGAATACCTTGAAAGTAGATCTAGTATCCAAGAAGTTCAGGAACGGATCCTGAATTTACAATTACCTACACCAACACTACTGCATTGATATGTTAACTCCTTCTTCAAAACCTCGTAGAAATTGGAAGCCAGCGATTGAAGGTATCCTATTTACTCTTGCTTGGCTCACCCTAACCAATATCACAATCTACTTCATCTATGTTCGAGCAGTGGAGGCCGTTAAGGAACAGATTCGGGAGGGGCTTTTGCGCAATGTGAGCGCTGCAGCAACGATGATTGATGGTGATCAACATAAATTATTTACCTCAAAAGCATTTAAAAATGATCAAGGATATGTAAACTTAATCACCCGCCTAGAGCGTGTCCGTAGGGCCTCCAGCGACGTTAAGTATGCATATACAAATATAATTAAGGGCAACGAGGTGTATTTTATTGCCAACGGTAGCCCCCAGGGCGACAACGATAAAGATGGTCGTCCTGATGAAGCTCCCCAGTTGATGGATCCCTATCCAGACGCTGGTTTGGCGCTTAGGAATGCTTTACGTTTTCAAAAACCAACAGTTGATAAAGAGCCTTATACGGATGCATGGGGAACTTTCTATAGCGCCTATGCACCCTTCAAAGATTCAAGAGGGAAATTTGTAGGAACCCTCGGGATGGATCTTGAGCTTGTAACCCTGAAGGCAAGATTGGTTCCTATTGGCGTAGCTGCACAACGGGCTGCCCTCACCTCAGACATCTTAGCAATACTATTTGGAGCTGCTGTTTGGTTTTTCCGCAGCCGCAATCGTATCCTGGAAGAGCAACGTGGTTTAGCAATTGGTGAAAAGAGTAAGGTGGAGTTGGAGCGTATTCAAGAAAGATCTTCTTCCGCTATCCAGCTTGAGGCAATAGCAACCAAGTTCGAGTATCAGGCTTCGTCTCTGCCATCACAAACTAAGGAAAATAAAACTAAAAACTATGCCTCAGCCCTTATTCGCTATGCCCGGGCTCGCCAGGGAATTCGTTCATCCAGTGGTGAGAATTTTGACCCTGCTGTGTTGATTAAATCAGCACTTCCTCCAGATATTTCTATTCAAGTATCTTCCGAACTGCCAACACTGATTTGGGGTGACTCCAAGGAGTTAGATATAATCATTAAGTCTTTATGCTATAGCACCACCACTTCAACAATTCTCTCCTCTTTGGAGGAGATCTCGCTTTCTGTAAAGAATGAACAGTTGAATAATATTTGTTTGGTGGTTAATATTCGCTTTTGTGATTCAAATAGTGCCCAGGAATCAAGGGCTGTTCTCATAGCAGATAGAGACCATCCTGAGCACGTTTTTGATGAAAATTCCTTGCAATTCGCCACTTGCGTTGAACTAGTTCGTGCCTTAGGTGGCACCTTATCTCACGAGCAGATCAATGAAAATGTAGAAGTTGTTTCACTAATTCTTCCCTTTGATAAATTTAAGGAGGTCTAAACCATCAACCAATCTCAACAACAACCAATTGATCGGCGATCACTAAACGCCGTATTCATTCTCATTTTAGCTACTGCAGTGGTGCAGGCTGCTGTGGGATACAACACAGTGCTATTCCCTGTAAGCCTGGAGGCCTATGGGTTCAACAAATTCTTGATTGGTCTCTGCCTAGCATTCGAGATGGGAGCGGTTATTTCGATTATTAATTGTATCGACTGGATACTTGGCAAATTTGGCCTTGTGGGCACATTTGCATTGGCTACAGGAATTCGCTTGGTAGTTCTACTTCTTTTAGCTAAAACGCAAAATCTTCCCCTTTGGTGCATGGGTGTGTTTTTCTTTGGCATTTGCACCTACATGTGTTTGATCTCCCTCCAAACATGGGTAAATGCCTTATCGGTTGGACGATTTCGTGGCTTGGTGAGCGGCTGCTACAGCTCTGCATTATCACTTGGAACCGCAAGTGGTCCAATCCTATTCAACACGTTTGGATCAGCAGGAGGAGGCAAAGCATTTCAGGGAAACATGATCATTGTGATTGTTGCCTTGCTGGTAATTATTCCTTTGCTTACTCAACAGCCACGCTTTCTAAGTCAAGGTCGTTTGCGTATTGGTTATGCGATCCGTATGGCTAAAGTTCCTATGCTTTCGTCCTTTGTTGGTGGAGTAACATTCTTTGGTCTTCCGGCATTTCTTACACTTTACGGAATGATGAACGGCTTGTCTGTTCAACGTGCTTCCCTTCTTCTTACAGCCTTTATGCTTGGTTCAGTTAGCTTGGGACTTCTGATTTCGAGTTTTTCAAATCGTAGCAATAGAACTTTTGTAACCATCTTATGCGTACTTGTTGGGGTGCTCTGTGCTGTTTTCTTGCCCCTTGGTATATACGATTACGTAATAGCTCTGTGCCTTCTTTTTGTTTGGGGAGGTGCTGCTGGAGGAATCTATGCTACCGGATTGTCTGCAGTTGCAGAACTTTTCAGAAAAGAAGATCAAGTTTCCGCAAATGTTGCCTACTCTATCCTTGATAATGTTGGTGGCATTATTGCCGTACTTTCAATTGGCTTCTTGATGAGTTCAGGTATTTCTGATGGTATTGTTTATGTAATTGTTGCTACTGCCCTATGCTATTTTATTTACTGTTTAGCCCAATTAATTAATATAGAACATATGGCTTAATATCCTTTGCTCATTATTGCTCCTTAGCTTTTTCATTCCATCTTCTATAACTTAATTAGCAAGTTATGAATTCCCGCCAACCTAAATCAAAATTCCGTCTCCCCCCCACCCTGAGGAAGCCATGGAATATCTCAACGCTAGTAATGGCAGTTGTGGCTGTTTTGTTAATTCTATTGGCAGTTTTATCCGTAGATAATATTAGCTATAAAACAGGTGACTATCTTGCATTCACAGGCAGTAATAAATCAGGCTTACTTGAGCAAAAAAGCCGGCTTACTAAACTTTTGATGCGCGACCATAAGGGCTATCAAAATAGTGAAATTAAAACCTCCATAACTGGTCAGCCTGATCCAATGAAGATTAAAATGGGTTTTTATGCTATCAATAATTACAATATTAATCTTCAAAGCCCATCATTTGAAAGTTCTGGTTATTGGTGGCTCAAATGGGGCGATGATCTTCAAGCATATCTAACAGAAAACAACCTAAAAATATGGAAGGTTTTAACACCGGTCAATCTAATTAATATACCGCAATATGCAGAATCAGTATTTATCCCCACTGGTAACAGCAAGCCAGTCCTCATGGCGGATGGCAACTGGTATTTAACTGGTGTCTACAGTGGTGAGTTTTTTATTGATCGAAGTGATTTTCGTCGTCACCCTTTTACTACCTTAAGCCTTCCGATCATGATCGAAGCAGATGATGTGGTTTTGAGTAGTAGTAAATTAGAAATATTACCGGATGTAAAAGGATCTGGAATCGGCCAATTCATTGATTCTAATCTAGGTTGGATTAACCAAGGTTGGACATTAGCTTCCTATAGGCACCACTACGACACTGATTTTGGCTTTGGTGAAGGCGCTTCTGATTTTAGTCAATTAATATTTGAAGTTAAATATAGTACAAGTTCATGGTTGTCCTTCTGGAAGGTATTAGTACCCCTGATGATTGTTGTGGCGATGATAGCCGGTGCTACTAAGCTTGATACAACACACTACGATGTTCGACTTACACTTCCTGTTACGGTTTTGCTTACCCTTGTTTTCTTGCAGCAAACCCATGATGCCAATTTGCCTCAACTCCCCTACCTAACCTTCTTAGATGAGGTTTACGTTGTTTCGTATATTTTAACACTTGGTTCATTTATTATGATGTTATGGGCCTGCCGTAGATATTATCAGGCCCTAAAGATTGAGGATCTTGCTGCACGGGAAATTGAACTGAAAAAGCTTGACAAATCAGACGATTATTGGCCAACATATGTAATAGGAGGTGGAATGATTGCCCTTATGATCTGTTGGTTTACTGGCTGATTTAAAATTACTGTGCAGTTTGCATGCGTTTTACTGCGCAGGTTAGCACATCAAGGGAGATATCCTCCGCCGACATCGGATCACCATATCCAAATGGATTATCCAGATCACCAATCAAGCTTATCAGGAATATCATGATCAAACTAATTACCACAATGAAAAATATTGCCTCATGCAGTCTTGTGTTTTCCATAAGTATTAATCCTCCAGATAAAAGCCCAATTGCTGCATAGGCCAGCCAGTATACTAATTTTACAAATGATGTTTCCCGAATTGTTTCAATTCGATTTACTAGCTTTAAGATATCTGCCATTTCCCCTAGTAATCTTGCTTTTAGAGGAGGGTCTGATTTGAGTAAAATAGCTGCTTTAACAACGGCCCTATGGCAGGGATAATAGTGCTTTAACAAATCAGAGGTTGAAACCCGATTCAACAGCCATTCAACAATTGTTTCAGCAAAAAATGTTATCTCGTTAACTGCAAAATATCCATCGCTATCTGGATATTGTATTGAAATTGCCTTAATTTCCAAGCTGAGTACTTCCAATCCAGTTGCCAGTTCAGCTGGTAATTTCTCGCTCTCCTTGTAATCAGCAAGTACACCGTTAAGTAAAAAACCCAATAAGAAAACTGTTGACGCTACCAATGTTGTAAACAGAGGGTTCAGCTGAATCACCTCCCACCCAAATCGATGAACTGCCACTTTGGCGGCAGCTAAGAGTGCCACCAGCGCAAACACGCGCAGTAGCAGTTTGATGCGTTGAAGGCGGGCCTTACGGAGGCGATTAGAGCTAAAACGTTCGAGATTTCCCAATGCAAACATTTGTTGGCGTTTGAATTAACCTATAGATTAGAACCAAAATGCCATTAAAAATTGCTTTCTACATTCATTATTTGCGCTTACTTCTGGCAGTCTTTTCTGTGATGCTCATGACCGAGACCTAAGGATCTTGCTCCCGGCGCCTATGACAAAGAGCAGTTCTTCCAGCACCACGGGCGGCTGCGGTGGTGTCTCGCCGCATGGAGCTTCCCTGCGGCCGAACCTTCAATACATCTTGAGCTTATTCAAGGAAGAGTTGGATTACTTGAATAAGGGCTGGGCTGCTTGCGTATCCCCGGTGAGCGGCAGCTGCTAGGACAGATGTCACCTTTTGGAAGCGTTTTTTGCCTCCATCGCCAAAGTTACTTTAAGGCCTGTTTGCTGGGTTGCTATTGGTTCATTTATCCATGCCAAATCAGGTTGTTTCCAGCAACGAATGGATCTGCTCCAGCGTTTTGGATTCGCTATGCCGGTCTGTATATAAATTGTAGGCAGAAGCCCCTTGGCGCCATATGGCAAGTTGCCCGTGGTGAAGGCCTCATTCCTCTCCAGAGCTACTGCTGGCAGGCACTAATTCCCCTTCTCGTTTACATAGGTGCTTCAAGCTATAAAGCGTTTGACGGCTAATACCTGTAGCCCTTGAAATTTCAGTAACTGTTTCCCTGCTGGGCGGACTCATCCGTTTGCGAATTTCACCACTAAATTTGGCATCGTAAATCGTTCTCATTGTTCATTAGTTGCACCCCCTGGTGGTTTCTTTGATACGAGCGGACTTTCTTTCTGATACTGGGGTCGCCAACTCTGTACTGCTGCTCACCCGATCGGTTAGATCAATAAAGGTGCTGGATGAAGGTTGCGGCATCCACGCCTGCCTGGCCCAGCACGAGGGAAAGGGTGCCGACGGCTAGATCCCGGCTATGCAGGGGAACTACACAAATCAATGCCGATGGAGTGCCCTCGGCATTGGTGCTGCTTCTGCGAAGCACCAGGTGACTGCCTTTTTGACGCACCTCCTCAAAACCCAGACGTTTTAGGGCTGCCACCACAGCACCGGCACGGGTTGTGGACACTCCTCAAGGAACAGTTCAGTGGCCTCCCGTCTGTTGGCCAGGGCTTCTTCCACAGTGTGGCCTTGGCTCACGGTGCCCACTTCCGGGCACTCTGCTACGTAAACCTCCTCCTCGCGGTGAAGGATCGCCGTGAGTCGTTGGGCGGTAGCTGTGCTTATCGGCGTTGAACGGTATGCCTCCATTCTGGTGCTTCTGGGCAAGAACAGCCAGCAGCCTGGCAGAAGGGGAATCAGAGCGGTTCAGTGCCTTCACTGAGGATCGCCAGATTGAGCCTCCCCCGTTTTCAAGGACAGTGTTTAGAGAGTTGCTTTTACACTGACCCCATCAAAACCAATGATCGCAATGAATGGCCCGTCTACGCCACGCCATTACAGCGATGAACAAAAAGTAGAGGCTAAAGATGTCATCCTTTGGAAGCGTTTTATGCCTCCTTTGCCAAGGTTACTGGGAGGCTTGTTTGCTGGGTTGCTATTGGTTCATTAATCCAATTCAAATCAGGTTGTTTCCAGCAACGAATTGATCTGCTCCAACGTTTTGGATATGAAGCTGAATGGCGGAGTGGGGTAATCTGGCCGGTACTTAACGGTGCGGAATAACGATTCGTAATAGCGATTGTTGTTTGAAACCCTTGGCCTAGAGAACGCCCCCCTTTCCGCATTAAAAAGAGGTCACCTTTGTTGGACTTGTGCCTGGGTTTGCCGTGGCCGTTGAAATAAGCCATTCAGGTAATGCTGTACTACTGCTGGATCCTTGCTGCCCTGCTGAAATAGGAAGGCTGCCACCGACGCTTGGACCAGGCGGTATTGATCCCATTCAGGGTGTTTTTGGATAAAAACTGCCATTGCGTTGAATAAATCTTCTGGAAATTCGTTTTCCACACTCACATGGGCTTGCATCAAATCTGGAACCACAACCATTCAACGCACAAGCGATCAGTGCATCCATCAGCGCACAGTCACCCTGCTGCCGTCAAAGCAGCCATAAAAAATGCATCGCTGGTATAAAAAACAACAAAATCAAGCAGCAGCAGGCCTTTACCTGTTTTTAAGCCAAAGCAAAAATCAAGCCACAACTTGCTTTTGCTTGCTGTCAAGGGGAAAGAGCTTTTCCCAGATGTCGCCTGCAATACCTGCTGCACGCTCACAAAAGAGCCCTGCAGGCTGTGGAAAAACTGTTGAAAACTGCTGGCCTGCTGTGAATTGCAGCTCTGTTTAGCAGTGCTGATCACTGCTCTTAACGGCTGCTTTTAAGTGCTGCTGCTCGGCTTTCGGATCGGGCCATCAAGGTCTGAGCGATAGCTAAGCGAGAGTTCTGGCAGCTGCTTTTTAAGGCTTGCAAGCAGCTGCTCTAGTACAGCTGTTGTTACTGGTGCCCGATTACCCATCCCTTCTGAACTGCTGCAATGCAAGATCAGCAGTTCTGGTGGCAAGAAACAAAAATCAGGTTCCATCTGAATAATTAAATCCAGAAGGAACCTGAATAATTGCCTAGTAGCAAACGGCCGTTGTTGCTTTTGCTACCGGCAAGTGGATTGAAGTGTTAACAGATCAATCTTCTTCTTCTTCTGTGCTTCCAACTGGCTTGAGGCGAATCTGCTTACGGCCAAGCTTGATATCAAAATCATCGCCGGGCTTTAGATCAAGCATTGCCGTGTAGGCCTTACCGATCAATAAATTGCCATTTCCCTGCACGGTTGCAACAAAGCTGAGCTTGCGGCCACCTTTACCTACCTGGCCGCCATCACCAAGGTTTACACCTTTGGCTTCTAGCAATGCCTCATAGAAGGCGGTGAAATTAAGCCTGTCGGAGCCATCCTTTTTTTTGCTTACGTAACCGCAGGATTTAACCAGAGCAGATTTAGAGCCGTCGCCAAATTCCTTAACAGCTGCCAGTAGTTCTGATCCAGTGAGCATGAGGTGAGCGATTTGGTGCATTCATAATCTATCACTCTGCAAGTTATGTGCAAGTATCTGTTGATCAAAATGCCTGGGAGAGGCAATACAAGGCCTATGATGGCTAAAATTACTTAATTGCCTTCTATTTCCATGGCGCTTAAAAAGCAACCCTCGCCGTTTGCCATCAAATTGCAAATTCTTGGCGCCGTATTGGTGCCTATGGGTCTCCTCGGCCTTTGGCTACACTCCAAGGGCTTTTGGTAAACGCAATGGGGGCTTCAGTTAAGCGGCTGGATACTCAGGTTCACGCCCACGTTTAACTATGTTGAACGTGGTACGCACGGTTTCTAGGGGCTCTTCAAAGTAGTCCCAAGGATCAATATCCCTTATTAGATCTGTATTAACACAACTGCCATGCTCCATACCCGCAAACATCCGTTCCGGATCAAGTTTTCCAAATTCACCGGGTATGAATGGTGAAACACCTATGCCAAGTTCAAACTCTGCCATCGCAAACATTAAAACATCAAAGGGATCCAAGCCTTCGAAACCCGCCTGGAATCCAATCACAGCGCCCTCCTCAGCTGCTGTTGTTCCGTATCCACCTAAAACATGGCAGCAGTCGTGTCGGAAAACAGGAATTGGTATGCCACCAGTATCGCCAGGGTAATTAAAATTATTGCGATCGAGAAATTCCGAATAAGCCTTGCCAAAGCTTTCATCTGGGTAGTGTTTTAGTGATTCAAACCGCTTTAGAACTGTTTCATCACGCACACCGCTAAGCGCTTTAAGGGTTGCGGCAAACATTGGTAATCCACCAGCCTTCATCGTGGCTGCAACAGCATCGCGAACAAAGCTCCTGCGCATCAGGTCAAATCGAGTGGCCAGCATTCTTCCCTCCATCACATTGCGATAGGTATTAACGGGATTGGCCTCAACTTGAAATGCTTTTGCCGTTTGCTCCAGCAGGTTTAAAGCCAAGGCTGATGGCTCCCCATCAAACATGGCCACCAAAGTCATCCCCCGCAGAATGCGCTCACGCCATTCAGGATCTGGATCACAGTTTGTGATTGCTTTTGCCATCTCCTCGGGTTGGAGGCTCGGGAGATCATCAAGCTCTTTTTCAACCTTAAGCAGATGGTCTCGAATTGCCCGAATACCCGTAAGCGCCCGCTCTGATGGCTCACCTTTTAAACGTGCAACCGTCATTAAAGAAGCTAAGCCGGCGTTTGCCAAACATTCGCGTAGGTTTGCGGAAAGCTTCCGGCTGGGGTTTATAGACATCTTTACGAAGAACAGCTGTAGTGGGAAACGCCTCCAGCACTAAAATACTCCTTGGGCCTGAGACGGTTGTATTTCGCGTTTAGTTCCGCTGATTGCTCCGTGTAGGGATTGCTGAATACCGCCTGCAGCTCTTTGATTAGGCTGTAATCAGAATGGGCAGCTTTCTCATAGGCGGGAACGATCAGCCATTCGCGCCAAGTGTATTTAGGGTTAACCCTCTGCATAGCTGCGGAGGTTTCCTTTGGGTTGCCGCTGGTTTTGATCTCGTCGCGCCAGCGTTGCAGCCAATTTGTCCATTTACTTTTAAGCTCCTCTGGGCAAGGCAGGTAAAAGCTTTCCTGCAGAGCCGCAAATTGCTCTGGGAGTTCAGAAAGCTGCCGAAATAGGATGGTGTAGTCGGCTTTGGAGCTGAACATCAACTGAACCAGCTCATTTACAAGTTGAGCGTTGTAGTTGATTAAACCAAGCTTGCTAGCCCACATCGCTTCTATTTCCCTATCCATAACCTCACCAAATCCCTCTCGAATCAGATCCAATCTGGCTAGAGCATCGCTGTTGCCCTCAAGCAGCGGCCTTAGTGCTAACCAAAACATTTGGTAGTTGGCTTCAGCCGCAAGCGACTGGTTAAAGAAGCTGAAATGCTCACCGCCCCCGGTCCAGGGTTGAAATCTTGGCTCAAAGAGTTCGCAGAAACCAAATGGCCCGTAGTCGAGGGTGAAACCACCAGCGGCGCAATTGTCGCTGTTGAAATTGCCTTGGCAGTAGCCAATCCGAATCCAGTTGGCTACCAATGCAGCGAGCCGTGCTCGAAATAATCTCGCCAGCTCTATTACCTGATCGCTGAAATCCAAATTCCGATCAATTTCCTGGCGGTAGTTGCGTTCGATCAAATGCATCACGATCATCTGCAGCTCGTTCAATGCATTTGGATGGGCATTGCTGCGAACCCTGCGGGCAAATAGTTCCAGTTGACCCACCCGCAGAAATGATGCTGCCACCCTTGTGGTGATTGCCGCAGGGTTGTTCACCATGATGTTGGGATCAAAGGAACTGGAATTTGCTGAATACCAGGGCCTGCTTACTTGTTCGCTGTGCGACACATACAACGTTAGGGAGCGTGAGCTGGGAACCCCTAAGGCATGCATAAATTCTTGGGCCAAAAATTCCCGCACGCTTGAGCGCAGCACAGCCCTTCCATCTGCGCCACGGCAATAGGGGGTGGGCCCACCGCCCTTTAATTGCATCTCCCACCGGCTTCCTTTGAACAAGCCTTCAAACACAGATATGGCTCGGCCATCGCCGTAGCCGTTGCCAGTGCCAAATGGGCATTGTTGGATGTATTCGCTCCCATATATCGATAGGGCATATCCGGTTGCCCAGCCATATGGGCGCATCGGCTCCTGCGCAACGCTGATATCAGCAGAAAACAAACGACTGAACTTTTCATTATTAACAAGCTCTTCGCTTAGCCCTAGTTCGTTGAAAAGGGTGCTGCTGTGGGCCACATATTCCGGCTTTGGAAGCGGGGTTGGCGTTACGGGCACATAGTGACCGCTGAACACCTGCCGTGGCCTGTGATCGTTGCCATCGCTAGTTGCTTGGGGATCTGCATTAAGCGAATCCAGCAGCGAATAATCAGCCTGTTGAGCAAACTCAGCAAAATTTGTTAGGTGCACTGGTTTTTTCTGAGTTTTGAGCTGCTTTGGCTAAGCAAAACCGCTAAGCTAACTATCTTGGCAAATAAGTAGCAACAATGGGCATAACTGTTTGGCAAGCAAGTGAAGCTGGCGCCAAATTGCAAGCTGCAGAGCGACCACTTCTTGAGCCGGCTGCCAACGAATTAGTGCTGGAGGTGTTGCATTGCGGTTTATGCCACAGCGACCTCTCGATGCTCAATAACCATTGGGGCTTAACTAGTTACCCACTGATACCTGGCCATGAGGTTGTGGGCAGGGTTGTGAATGTTGGCAGCGCCGTTAACCCCGATGTGATTGGCGAGTTGCGTGGGCTTGGCTGGATCAGTGGTAGCTGTTGTCA
>Ga0114980_10003026_pt1 | contig 11678 bp, 7 predicted proteins | sample S_140806_EF_Meta_FD_87018 | JGI IMG/M metagenome (GOLD analysis project Ga0114980, IMG submission 87018) | Freshwater microbial communities from Lake Simoncouche, Canada to study carbon cycling - S_140806_EF_MetaG | ecosystem: Environmental > Aquatic > Freshwater > Lake | place: Lake...
GGGGCTCAAGGAATTACTCTTATTTAGCATGTAAATATCTCTTGAATCTATTACAAAATAACAAAGTTTTTTAGCATTGATGAGTTCTTTCAACTCTATTAGTGAAATTGGACTCTCAGCTCCTAATTCGCCGCCAAAAGCTAATACAGGTCTATTAGTAGTAAGCTGTAATGTTGCTGCAATATATTCTCTTAAAGTAGCAGATCCCCAATAATGGTTAGGGAGAGATTTTAATTTGTCAGAGAGAGCCAACTCCACCCCCTCAGCCCTTGCTGAAGATTCACCTACCATACTTAAACCAACCTCACTATTTAGTTTTGCTTCCTTCAACCCATGCTGCTCTTGCAAAATTGCAAAACTTCCAGCTAAAGGGTCACCGTGGCGCATCGCCAAGGGATAGGTAGTTACAGTATAAAAAATCATGGATAAGGGTAGAAATACCAAAGTTAATAAAATTACATACTTTGCTCTCAGAGATTTGAGAAAAATGATAATAAATACTAAAATAAATAGAGCAACAAAGACCCTAGATAAAGTGGTAGTATTGATAACTGGGAATCCTTTTAATAAAAGAAACTGAAAAATAAATGTAGAAATAATAGAGAATATCCAAACAATTTTTCTAGCATAGACAAGAAAATTACATAAAATAAATGTTTGAGGTATAACTAACATAACTGAATAGTAGGGATGAGTGCAGCATGCGGGTGCACCGGCTATTCCGATACCAAAGAATACACCAAGAAACCATACGGCATTAACAATTTGAATATAAGCAAAAACCCTATCTTTCTTAAAAGTCTTTCGAAGTGAAATTAGTATACTTAATAAACCAAAAAATGTAAGAGGTAACAACCAACCAAATTGTTCGATGTAAGGTGATTTCAATAACTTGAAAATTCCAGCATTCTGATAGCTTGGGAAAGCCATAGCAGAGGGCATAATCGGAAGATTGTGAAGAAAATTAGGAATTATCCCCAAAACCCTACCAAAACCTTCGCTGTAATAGGCAAGAGTGATAGGGCTCCCGGTACCAGTAGCTCCAACAAAAGGAACTCTTCCTGGCAAGTAACTATATAAAAAAGCCCATAGAAGGGGAATTAGAGTTAGGTTAAGCATCAACAAAGAGGTAGCAAAAAATTTCTTTTTAAACCCACCCCTTTGAGCAAGAAAAACTCCCAAGAGGAAAGCTGGAGCAATTAGATAGATGGCGCCAAGTTTTGTGAAAATAATTAAAATAAACAAAAGATTTAAGTATAAAAAGGACTTAACACTATTACTTTTAACCCAGCGGGAGAAAAGTAATAGTGCTAAAGAGGTAAGAAAAATTAGTAAAGCGTCAGGCATATTACTACGAGCAACAACAAAAACAACAGGCGTAGAGAGGTATATTACCATGGAGAGATCCCTTGGTAGTTTAGGAACCCAAATCTTTGTAATAGTTGCAACGACCCAAGCGCTGGCGAGAACTAAGCAAATCTCTGGAAGTATAAGAGAATAAGAGTTAATCCCAAAAAGCTTAATAGCCAAAGAGACTGGCAATAAAGCCAGGAAAGGCTTACCATAACTTATGAAACCGTTAGGATCCATTCCATGTCGCAATAAAAGATCTAGATTATTACTTCCAGTAATTGCGGAAGCGGTATAAACAGGGTAACCCATCCCCTCTTTCCCTAATTTATAAGTGTAAAGTATGAGGAAAAACGATAAAACCAAGAGTGAGCGAGTGTTTAAACTCAACCAGCGCTTTAATTGGGTTATCATTAACAGCATTAAAATTACTGTATCGAAGAAAGCAATATTGGCATGTTAGGATAGTGCCAAAATATAAGAAACTTATCACTGTTTATTTTATGGAATTGATCGTAGTAGTAGGAGGAAATGGTTTTCTAGGTAGACATCTTGTCCAAGAACTCTGCAAGGAATATAAAGTAATCTCTGTTGATAACTACTTAACTAGTAGTGATGGTAACTTACTAAAACATCCAAACTTATCCCATGTAAGACATGATATTATTGAGAAGCTAGATATTAAAGAACCAATAAAAGCGATTTACCACATGGCCTCACCAGCCTCTCCTGTTGATTATTTTAAATACCCACTCGAGACCATGCTTGTCAATAGCAGTGGTACACTAAACCTACTAAATTTAGCAAAAGAAAAACAAGCAAGATTTATTTTACTCTCCACTAGTGAGGTTTATGGTGACCCATTACAATCACCTCAATCAGAAAATTATTTTGGAAATGTTAACCCAGTTGGCCCCAGGTCGGTATACGATGAAGGTAAGCGCTACGCCGAAGCCCTCACCAATCTTTACAATAAGGAATTAAGCGTCGATACAGTAATACTTAGGGTGTTTAATACCTACGGCCCTGGTATGAGATTAACGGATGGGAGAGTAGTCCCAGCAATAATTAACGCTATTATGAGTAACCAATTAATCCCAGTCCAAGGCGATGGCAAGCAACTAAGAAGTTTTTGCTATGTGGGAGATTTAACCCAGGCGCTAGTAAAGACATTAGAGTCTAAAAACCCAGGACCAATAAACATTGGAAGTAATCAAGAGATTACAATTCTACAATTAGTAGAAATTATAAAGAAAATTGCTAAAAGCGATAATGAAATTAATCACCAACCGGCAAGAGTGGAAGACCCCTCAAATAGGTGCCCAGAGTTAACGAAGGCAAAAACATATTTAGATTGGGAACCTTCTACAAGTTTAGAAGAGGGCGTTAGGCTAACATTAAAATCCTATGGTCTTGATATATAATAAGATTATTTATTGATCAAGCGTTAGCAGTTATTCTTTTTTTAAATTTTATAACTAATGATAAAGTCTCAAATGTCGCAGGTAGTAGATTGACCCTAGAATCATTATCATCCACCCAGGTAATCGGCATCTCCTTAACTTTTAAACCATTCTCTAGAGCATAGTGTAAGAGTTCGACATCGAAGAACCAGCCCTTACTCTCTACAGATCTAAATGAATCATTAATCAAATCTTTTTTACCTATTTTTAGCCCACAATTAGCATCCGATACCTTTAGACCAAGGTAGTACTTGAATATTAGCCTATAAACCCGGGATGTAAAACTTCTTAACCAACCCCTTTTTACAATTGAGCCAGGGAGGTAACGTGAAGCGATTACAAAGTCAGCATCGTTATCTTGTATCTCTATAATAAATGATTCAATGCGGGTTATGTCAGGGGAGAGATCCAAATCAACAAAACCAACTAAATCAGCAGGAGAGTTGGAAAAACCCATTTTTATGGCATTTCCTTTACCTTTCATACTCGTCGTAACCAAACCCAAAGCTGGATCTACTGCGAGAAGTTTGAGCATTATTGCTACCGAATTATCGGTCGAACCGTTATCAACCACTATTACTTTTGATTCTTTAGAAATTACAGTACCAAAAAGCGTTTTAAAGTATGCTAGAAGCTTATCTAAGTTCTCTTCTAACTCTGCTTCCTCATTTAGAATTGGAACAAAAAGCTCAAAAGTTGGTAAGATTTTATTCTTATCCATATGACTAGAGATTGAATTTACCAGCAAAGTAAGGCTTCAAAGCTAAAGCCGCTTGCTCGCAACCCTTCTTGATTCCTATATTTTTCTTAAGAGTAGTGTTCTCACAAATTTCCTTGATAATGGTACCTTTAGTGTCTTGGTAAATTTGAGTCTTAGTATTAATAATTTCTTGTGTACAGAGAGCGGTTGCATCAACCTCGTTTGCTACAGCGCATTTAGCAACAGATTCAACGTGAGTCAAGGTTTTCCCAAATGACCACTCTCTCCCTAATCCTTGGAAACAGTCAACGTTATCTCTACCTGTATATGCGTTGCAATGCTTCTCCCAACCTTCAATCCCAGTCTTATAAGCATTGTTTACACGAACCATATAGTCAAAGCAACCTCCTCTATCAGTTGAATTGGTAACTTTCTCGCAAACAAAGTAAGGGTGCCCCTCTAATAGATATTTTTGATCAGCCGTTAACTTCTTTGGATCTGCTAAAAATTCGTTAACTATGTAATAATCCGCCCAATGGTTAACAACGCCTTGGGAGCAGTTAGCATGAACCCCCTGATCAGGGATCTTCTGACACCATGAAAATGCCTTCATCATATCGTAATTATTTGCAACATCAAAAGCATCTCCCATACCGTGGGCACACTCAAAGTAATTTGCATTTAAACTTTTAACATACATACATCCTTCATAAATTACATCAAATAATTCTTGTCCTTTATATTTAGAAGCAGCCTCAACGTTCATTCCGTGGAGGTAGCCCCAAGCACAAAAACTGGTAGCAGCTCCTATAGCTTTTTTAATTGAACCTAATTCATTCAAAGCACCTTTCCCAATATAGTGAGCAAATGGATGGCAGACTAAGTTAAACTCCCTATGTTCCCCTACTGATTTCTCTAAGTCATGAGCAGTAGCGGCAAATCCTTTACTTTTAACCGAGGAATCCAAATACTCTCTTACGCAGTCTCTTAACTTCATACGGTCCTGAGCAGCTGGATCAATCTTATCTTTACAAGTTTCGCTTAAAGTTTCCTTTATTATTAGTTTAGGTGTAGAAGTAGCTAAAGCCGGTGCGGCTAGAGGATTTATTGTATTTGCCAATGATGTATTTAGTGTCTTATCTACCTCACCAGGGTTAATGGCTGAGGACTCAGTCTGCGTTTTATTCGAATTTTTTAATACCGTAATATTACCATTATTATTGTTACTATTTTCAACAGTAGCGTAAACGAGGACAACCGCAAAAAGGGTAAATGCTGTTACAATATAAGCGAATTTGTTTTTCATATTTACTATTGTCTATAAAAAATAACTCATGTCAAGTATGAGTTGATAATATACCTAATACCATCTTTGAGCCACAATAGGACAGTAAAAAATATGCTGAAAAAGGTTTCTATAGCAAGTATACTAATACTACTGGCAGGTTTTGTATTTATAACAATAAATTCCCAGAGTCCCACAAAAAAACTTGAGAAAATTATCAATTCCGATACCCCACAAACCCTTGAAGCAAGATGTCTGGGTGCTAGTAAAAATGGTGAAGCCGCCTCTACCAAGTCCAGAGAGTGCTATTTAGAGTATTTCAAAGCAGTACTAGACCTCAAAGGGCCAAAGATAGCGGTCGACACGATGCTTTCATTCGCAGGTAAAACTGATGGTCTAGATGGGGAGTGTCACGGCGTGGGTCATCTTCTAGGGCAGTATGCCTGGAGTTCACTCGGCGTAAAAGCTTTTGGTGGAGATTTAACTGCCTGTGCATTCTCGTATGGTCATGGCATGCTGCAAGCGGCGACCAAGGTGCTAGAAAAAGATGAATTGACAAAAAGATTTATGGATCTCTGTGTTAATGTGGAAGATTCTCCCGGTTGCTTGCACGGTTTTGGACATGCTACAAGAGGAATTGGGTACAATGTTACAGAGTCAGCTGAATTATGTAAGCAAGAAGCGAAGATAGCCCCAACCTGGGGTTCTGCCACTGCGGATGATAAACTTATGATCTGTATGGAGGGGTGGTCTATGGAGGATTTTGGTTTGAGGAATGTGTATTGGATCACCGTACAAGACCCTGCTTTAGTACTAAAAAATTGTGACCCACTTACAGGAGCCGCATGGGCTGGCTGCTCTGGTAGTGCGATGAGAAACTATATAGTAGCCCCAGACCCATTACACGAAAGTGATGCACAGGAAAAACGAATCAAGAGAATGCAATTTTATTTTGAAGAGTGTAAAAAATCTCCCGATGATCTACTCAAGCGCTGCATGAACTATATGGGCATGATTGTAGCAGAGGTTTACTCACTTGAGCTCCCTAATAGCGAGGCTGCCCCTATGGCAGAGAAATACTGTAGCAGTAAGTATATATTCGCCTGCATGGGTGCAGTGGTAAATTCAAGATGGAATAGATTAGGGAATAAAGCAGCAGAAGTTTATCCTTTCTGCGAAGCGATGCTTGATCCGAAAAATCAAAAAATGTGCAGAGAGCTCGCAGATTCTCAATGACGAGTATTAGAAAGATTGTAATAATTTTGTTTGTATTGGTACTTATTGCGATAGGTTTTATCTTTTCATCAGCCACAAAACTAGGCCCAATAAGAAATTCAGCACCCAGTAAGTTAACTCCCCAAACCTTAAAAGATTATTGTAAAAAAGAGAGCACATGCTACAGCAATCAACTAGGGTTATATATGGAGAAAAACGGTGTAGACTCAACTGTAAAACTTCTTAATGAAACAGCCTCGATAACCAACGGGCTTAATAATGATTGCCATAATATTTCTCACAAGGTTGGCGGTTTAGCGTTTAAACTAATTGGTGTTAAGGCTACCAAGCTGCACATCAACTCCTGCCAATGGGGCTTTGGGCACGGGGTAATGGTAGAGGCTGCTCTAGATCTTCCTGTAGAACAGTTCTCAACAGCATTTAAAGATTTTTGTATGGAGGATCCAGAGCCGATAGGTTGTATCCATGGGATAGGACATTCACTGCGAACTAGGAACGCAACTCCCCAACAGGTGCAGAGTATCTGTAAAGAAGTATCTTTACTCTACGATACCCCTAGAGCCGAGAAGTATGATAGAGTCTCAAAAACCGCTAATGGGGCCTGCGTTGAGGGCTGGGTAATGCAAGCACTGGGTAGTTATGCTTGGAATGCGCTACCAAATGGAGCAGCAGCAATAGGTTTCTGCGAGGGGTTCTCAGAACCTGCCTTAGCAATCTGCAACGGTATGGCAGTAAGGAACTATGTAGATATAGCCACCGAGGATAAAATTAGACTAGCGAGAACATTAGAATTTAAGGAGTATTGCGCTAGTGTCTCCCAAGTTCAAGGGTATGAGTGCGGTAGGTACTTAGGTGAAGCAGCAGATGATGTTACTATACCTGGAAGTAGTTTTGAACCAAGCTATGTGGCGAGTAAGATAAACCTTTATTGCAACGGTCGCTGGGCTGATGCATGCACAACAAGTTTTACCAATTATCAGATTAATCGCAATGACGGGGTTTACCAGAGCATGCTTGAAACTTGTAAACTTCTAGATAGCAAAATAAAAAACTACTGTCTTAACTCGATTGCCAACAGAACTCAGAAAACAGTTACAGCTTTACTAAATGAGTAGAAATATTCAAATTAATTTCATTATAAACAAGAGAGATATATATAATATTTAAAACAATATATATATATATTAAAGTATTTCAAATTTACTAAGAATTAATATTTCTCTCGTTCTCTGAAGAAGTAATCACAAGGTGATCTTTAACATAGTTACAGATCCTTTTATTTACAGCATTGCTAGGCAGCTTCTTGCAAATTTCCAAAGGAGCTACTATGTTATTGTCTATAGTAATTCTATTCATTATTGCATTCATTCCGCAGATATATCTCGCCTCTGGATCATTAGCCTGACTACAAACTTTTGTTACATTTGTAAAAGTATCGGTTTCTGCGGTGTAGGCGACTTCTCTTGATATGCCAAAGTAGCAGGGTATCTGATCAGCCTTACCGTAGAAATTACAGAGCATTGCGGTGCGGTTATAATCTAATTCCGTATGCGTAAAAGCCCTAGTACCATACTCAAAGCAACCATACCTAAGTGAGGAGTCTTTTTGTTTATCACATATTTGGTAAGGGTTTTCATTTATTGTAAGGTTACCCTTCCCAGGTAGGGAGGGATTCTTTCCAACCTCCAAAACTATTGATTCAAAAAACCTCATGGATAAACCCTCTGAACAAAGTTCTCGCTTAGTGTAGGAGGCATCAAAAGGATTAGTTTTTGGTTTTGTAGCATCCAAAGTAGCGCAGATCTTCATTCCTTCATCAATATCATTATTTGTACGTTTAGCAACAGCATGCCCGATGCCGTGGTAACAAACTCGATAATTGCTATCAGTGAAATCATCTCCGGTGATTCTAGAGCAGACTTTTGAAACGAGAGAGACTAAGGTTTCGGTAGGAATACTAGTGTCCAACCCGACCGCCTCTTGCACTCCGTGCAAAAATCCAGAGGCGCAGACAGGGGTACCAAACTCAAGCACCTTATCTAAATCCTTGTACTCACCCCACGCTTGAATACCTATGGCTAAAGCCTGGTCATGGCAGTACTGAGTTGCTGTAGGGACTGCTGTTCTGTAGTAAAATAGTTGATTTGCCAAGTCTTTGGAGTTATATTTACCAATAGCATAGTTAAAATAATTAGTAAAACATCTCCGCTGATCTTTGTCTGTGATACATAATTTTAGAGTAGGTGCAATCTCATTGGCGGGTAATTTGAGGAGTTTTTGGGAATTATTTATTTTAGAGTTAGAAATATTATTGTCACTGTTGCTAGTAAAAATAGATGCAGTAATAAATACAACTAAAATGAGCGGTATAAATAATAGATATTTCTTCACTAAAATTACTGTTCGCAGAGGGTAATATTAGTCACCTAGGAGTGATGGTAGTGCCGTAAATGAGAAAATTAAACCAGAAGTGACTCTTTATTCAATAGTAAAGTTAGTTTTACAAGTTGCATTGTAACTATTAACTTCTCTAAGATAAACATCCCTGGGAGCTGACTTGAAGAAATCTTCAGCCTTGACTCTGATGGCATTGGCTTTAGCACCCTGGCAACCATCACCGAAACGAGCTTCATAGAGCAAGGAGTTGATGTAATACCATCCCTGGTTAGAGAAGTATTCCCAACCTAAGTGCTGGGAGTTCAACTTCTCCAACTTCTCCAAATATTGATAGAAGTTATCTTTATCTTGCACCATGCTATACATCCAGAGAACATTAAGATAACCAGTAGTCCAGTAGTGACCGTCTTTAGTAAATAGGTAAGGCTTAAAGTCTATTGTATCTTTCCCGCTAACCCTAGCTATTAGTAATTCATAGAGTTTAAGTCTTGAGTCTCCAGGGTTGTATTTCTGACCTAATTGTAATTCGAGGATTGCTAAGTTGTAAAGCTTCTTTGTTGAGAGTTCATAAGCGTTATGAAGGACTATGGTAGAGTCAAAAGCAGTAGTAGGATCAAGCATTGGGACCTTAACTCCTTTTGCTGAGTAGTTGTGGTAGTCATCCAATGCTTTTCCGTTGGTAGAGATTTGATTAATTAAGAGGAGTGAGGGGGCGGTAAAAAGTAAGATCATCATCAAAGGTATAATAACTGGGGACTTCCTGCTTTTCTCAAGTTTATACCACTTTCTTTCTTCCTTTATTTCAGGGCTTATCACAGCAACTATACCCTCATCTTCTAATTTGTTAGTGCTCTCCTCGCCATCTTCTAATAAGGAGTAAGTCTCTAAATCATTACTCTCCTCCTGGGATAACGTAATCTCACTCCTACTTACAAGCCAACCCATAAAAAGCCCGAAAGTAAACCAAGTCTGAAAATATCTACTATTAAAATCCATGTTAGAATGGAGCAAGAAGACCATACAGCCAATTAATAGCGAGAGAGTAAGTACTTCCTCATAACCAATTCTATTATCTTTACCCCTAGTTGATTTTAAAGCTGAGAACATAATTAGTAGAATAAAAAATGTAAAAGGTGCGAGAAGGAGTAAGCCTCCTTCTGCTAGCGCCTGAAGAAAATCATTATGGGTAGCGGTAGATAGGTCTTCGTCGTTAGCACGAAATTTCCATATAATAGATTCCCAAGAGCCTAATCCCTGCCCTACAATGGGGCTGTCTTGGAACATTTTTAAGGCAGATTTCCAATATCGTACCCTCTCTTCCATATTTCCTGCAGCTGAAGCCGATCTTGAGAGAAGTCCAGAGGAGACGCTGCCATTTAGCGGATTGGCAGAACCCATATAAATTTCCCCATTAGCATCATATTTACCTGCATGGTTATTAGCAAAAGAGACAGCCGGAATCAGGAGTATTGGAAGAAGTAGTAATATGGAGAGAATTTTTTTGCTCTCTCTAAACTTATAAACTATTAGAAAAACTATCCCAAGAAAAGATAGGAGTGCTGCACCCCGACTGCCAGAAAGGTATAGCTCCAGGGAGAATATAAGTGCTAAGAGCAAGTATATTGGAGCTAAAGTAGAGAGATGCTTTTTCCTCTTCAAAAGATCTAGAAGCAGCCCTATGGAAGCAAACATAAACATTGCAGCCATAATTGCACTAGGGTTATGCCATGGAACGCTCCTCCAGAGCCGTTCCTCTCCCGGAGCAATCGCTGATTTCCAGTTTAAAATACCATAATATGTAGTAAGGGAGCCCGCTGAAAGAAGAAATAATTGAAGGGAGAATCTAAAACCTCTAGAGAGGTACTTAGCAAGAAAAAAGATAAAGATAAAGCCAAGATAGAAAGTAGTTTGAAGAACATGATTGGAGACTACTTTTGAAAGAAGATTTAAGGTTACAAGGGATATAATAAAAGTTATCGTGACTATGCGTAGTAAGAGTTTACTGTGAAGCCACTCCCATACTACAATGGGAAGAGAAAGTAGGAAACATAAAGCTATTGCAGCGATATGTCCAAACTGAAGACCTCCTTCAGAGAGTTGGGTAAGAAAATATATGGAAAAGATACAAACGATAGAGTAGACTTTTGGGATTAAAAATAATATTTTCTTAAGTTTAGGCATCACTATAATGATAGTGTAAAAAATACATATATGTCATAACATTACAAATATCCTAAAGCTGGTTCTCGTGACGAAGCAAGCAATAATGACACCGTAAAAAACATGGTTGCGCAAGGTAGAAATCTTTTCAAGTGGATTAATTCAGGGTATTTCCTTGCTGTAAGCACGTTATTTTTACTAGGTGCTAATTTCTACCGTTATAGTACAAAAACGATTCTAAATACAACTCACGATGACTTTGCAGTTGATATGCTAAGAGCTAGATACGAAGCTTATAACGGTCTAGATTTGATGGGACATTACTCAAGAACTCTAGGAGGTACACACCCTGGGCCAATTTACGATTGGTTACTGGTGCTTAGTAACTATACCTCAAAATACTGGGGCATGCAAGCAAATATAACTGTTTTCTACATACTAACAATCTTTAATTTGCTTATATTAGCGATTATAACGAGAATAATTTGGGTCTATTATAGTGTTACTACCGCAAAGATATTTCTTTTGCTGGTAGTTCTCTGGCAGTCAATAAATATCACAGGGGATACAAACTTTGGAAACTCCGGTGAGTTGAATTTTCTTAATGGTGGGAAGCTGGGCTCCCCACTCTGGCCTCCTTACGTCAACCCCTATCTTTTCCTACTTTCGTTGGTCTCTATACATGCATATTTTAAGATTGGTCCAAGAGCTTTAAAGTTCTTACTCCCTAGCTTAATCTTATCTAGTTGGATCTATCTACCCTACCTGTATCTACTTTTGCCGATCTATCTAGCAGTCGTATATTATTCCTTTCTAAGAAGGGAGTTAAGTATAAAGAATATAGGGTTTGTTATGTCAATAATACTCTTGCTTCCTTTAATATATAGATTATTTAGGGATGGTATAAATTACCTGAAGCCAAACCAACTAACCTTAAATCAAACAGAGAGATATTTTGGAGACAGTAGCGGTTGGCACCCTATCAACGGAACTTTTGTACTGGAAAAACTATACGGGTTTCCTATATATATTATAATTCTAGTAACGACTCTAACATTGTATACAAATTATAGAGTAAAAAAAATAA
>Ga0114980_10003028_pt1 | contig 11675 bp, 5 predicted proteins | sample S_140806_EF_Meta_FD_87018 | JGI IMG/M metagenome (GOLD analysis project Ga0114980, IMG submission 87018) | Freshwater microbial communities from Lake Simoncouche, Canada to study carbon cycling - S_140806_EF_MetaG | ecosystem: Environmental > Aquatic > Freshwater > Lake | place: Lake...
AAAAATCGGTTCCCGATCTTGGAAACTTAACCAAACTGGTATAATAACGCGAAATAGGGTATGTTTTTTCTTTTACCATTTTTTTCTCAGTTGGTTTGAAAACAACAGAAGGTGATGAATTATAAGATGAATTATAAGAAGTAGACTTGGTCGTCGAATATGCAGAAGGAGTATTAGATATAAGTTGTATTTGAGGCGGGGGGATATTATAGTTCACTTTCCCAGTGTTCGGAAAATAATTACCATTACTATTATCTGATGCGGGTCCTTGTGACGAATACTTTTTAGATGACTGTGTGAGATTCATAATTCCTTTGGTTATTCCACCCGCACCAGAAATTATCAAATCTTTTAAATTATTGCCAGCACTACTTAAAAAGCTACTCCCACTTGAACCAACCGACGATAAAGTATTTTGTGTTCCAGATCCGGCAGATTGTATTAAATTTCCTGCACTAGTTCCGACGTTTTGAAGAGTTCCGCCAACTTTAGTAATACCGGGACTTAGTGTATTTCCAATTGTGTTTACACCCGTATTTAAAGTATTAGTAGCCGAATTCAATCCACTTGATATTGTATTTCCTCCAGTATTAATTCCAGAACTTATGGTGTTTCCAGTAGTTGTTATTCCACTGGTGGTGGCGTTATCTATACTTTTTATTCCCGAATTTAAAGTATTAGTTCCTGTTCCAAGTGTTCCGTTATATACCGTTCCAGTTGAATTGAACAAATTTTGCCCGAATTGAGACGTTCCCGGGGAGAATAGATTAAATCTATTTTGAGAATTTATTCCAGGTGACATTCCGGGTGCTAATCCGGGTGCTAATCCGGGTGCTAATCCAGGAGATCTTCCAGGTGCTAATCCGGGTGCTAACCCAGGCGTTAAACATGCCGATCCGTTACAAACCCCACATGGACCAGTGGATGTACAACAGGCGGTGCATTTTGGAAAAACAGGTGGAACAATTTGTGTTTTTAAAATATAATTATTTAGACCATCAGGACTATATCCGGGACTATATCCGGGACTATATCCGGGACTATATCCGGGACTATATCCGGGACTATATCCGGGATTATATCCAGGACTATATCCGGGATTATTTATTACTGGAGGAGAATACAAATTCCAAGTTGTAATATTTGCAGACCCCGCCCGAGCCGCACTTGTTGATGTATTTGTAATAACAATAATATATGTTGAATATGCAGTTGTGTTATTTGGTATATCAAACCAATTGTATATACCATTAACAAGAGTGTTATTATTTTGTTTATCAATTGTTTTATAAGAAGATCCAGAGTCATTATTGCCTGCAATAATCCAAGACGACATAGGTTTAGTTTCAGCAACGCCGCCAGAATCGACTAAATTATATGATTTTAATACAAATGCGTAAGGAGCAGTTATAGTTATGTATTCACCTTTTATGAAAACGTCGTCAATTTTAGATGTTACTGTTCCATAATAGGTTCCAGAAGTATTGTATCTATCAGAACCAGCATTCATAGATCTACTCTGCCATCTGCTTCCACTATTACTGGTTCCAGGTGAAGGAGTATTTGCAGGCGAAGGAGCATTTGCAGGCGAAGGAGCATTTGCCGGTGAAGGAGCATTTGCCGGAGGTGGCGAATTTCGTTTAAAACAGTTATCAGCACCATACAGAGTCGGATTTCCGTTAAAAAAGCTACTACCGGTTACAGTATATGTCCCGTTCATATAAGAATTTGGTTGATTACTTGCTGAAAATGCAAATGTTCCGGGTTCATTTCCAGCCGCTGTTAACAATGTGGCATTATTAAATTGAGGAATTGCATACTGTAGTCCACTTGGGGGAGACGGATCACTACCATTTTTATTTGAGAATCCCGGTGCTAAAGAGTCGCTTGGTTCCGATCCCATTATTGATATATAATCATATACATTTTTATTACTTGGTGACGGATTTGGCGCCGGATTATTACTTTGATATAATGAACCTGAAAAAAAAGATCCTGGAGCTGGAGCTGGAGCTTTCGAAGGAGAGGGACTAGGAGCTGGAGCTGGAGCTGGAGCTGGTGCTTTCGAAGGAGAGGGACTAGGTGATGGAGCTGGTGATGGAGCTGGAGCTGGAGCTGGAGCTGGAGCTGGAGCTGGAGCTGGAGATGGAGCTGGAGATGGAGCTGGAGCTGGAGCTGGAGCTGGAGATGGAGCTGGTGCTTTCGAAGGAGAGGGACCAGGAGCTGGAGCTGGAGATGGAGCTGGAGCTTTCGAAGGAGAGGGACCAGGAGCTGGTGTTTTTATCGATATGTCATTGTATAAATTATTTCCTCTTAAATAAATTAAGGTTGAATTGAGATCTTTTTTAAATGTAGCACTATAAATATTATTTATTGAAGTTAATTGAACATTGCTGACTTCATAAAATTTCCCATTCAAATTATAATAAATAGATCTTGTATTTTGAGGATTATATAATGTTGAGTCATCAATATATGCTCTAGATAGAGTTAATCCAGAAGGTTCTGGTTGAATAGATGTTCCAATTATTGTATTAAGACTTTCAGCGGATGTTTCTGCTACCACAGAAAGTGCTGAGAAAGAAATTGGTTCATTAGCAGGTGCTGGTGCTTTTGCTGGTATCAATGTTGATATATCATTGTATAACTTTCTTGCATTCAAATAACATAATGTTTTATTGGTCTTAGGTTCTTTATTAAATATAGCACTATAAACGGTTGTAATAAATCTATTTCTAACATATTCTATTGAAATATTAGTTTTTCCAATAATGGTCACTGCATAAAATTTCCCTTGTAAATTATAATAAACGAGTCTGGTATTTGTAGGAGAATATAAAGTTGGATCATCATAATATGACCCAGATAAACTCAGTCCACTGGGTTCCGGTTGAAAAGATGTACCAATAAATGTAATAAGTGTCGAATCAGATGTTTCTTGTGGCGGTGGACCGGGATTTTCTGGCATAAATATAAGATATCATTATAAATAAAAATTGAACCTTGCTCTTATTGTTAATGATAAGTAAAATATGTTAACACGGTTTGATACGACCACAAATCAATTTGAAATAGGAATCGATGAAGCAGGAAGAGGTCCACTATTCGGGCGTCTTTATGTTTCAGCGGTAATTTTACCAAATGATTCATCGTTTCGTCATGAAGATATGAAAGATTCAAAAAAGTTCCATTCGAAAAAAAAGATTCAAAAAGTCGCCGAATATATAAAATCAAACTCTAAAGCCTGGTCCGTACAATATATTGAATCCTCTGTTATTGATGAAATAAATATACGTCAAGCAGTTTTCAGAGGGATGCATGAATGTATTCGTGAATTGATAACCAAGATCGGAGATGAAAATAAAAATAATATATTACTTTTAGTGGATGGAAATGATTTCAAACCATTTACATACTATGATGAAGATGCAGAAGAAATTCGATCATTACGACATGAAACTGTGGAAAAAGGTGATAATAAATATACATGCATCGCGGCGGCATCGATTTTGGCGAAAGTTGCCCGAGATCAATATATCGCCGAATTATGCGAAAAGAATACCGAATTATCAGAGAAATATGGTATTAATACAAATATGGGTTATGGAACGAAAGCACATATGGATGGAATTAAACAATATGGTATTACCGAATGGCATAGAAAGTCGTTTGCTCCCTGCATTAAGGGAAACCAAGGTTTCCCTTAAAATCCCTTCCTTTGTTCCATCCTTTCTGAATAGGAGGGATCTTAAGGGAACCTTGGTTCCCTTAAAAGAGACTCGTCGTAATCCTAGATCTGTCTATATTGATAAATTTGGTCGAATTATCCATCGTACTATATCCAATCAAAAAGCGATCGGTTTTTTTATTATAGTCGAATCCAAGAGTATATTCTACCTTTTCTTTTTCAAAGGTAAACATTTTCGTATATTTTTTCAGAGCCAATGTGTTTTTATCTAATACGATAAACATATGATAATAGTAACGACGATCTTCGTAACTCACAACGTGTGCAATAAACCAAATCTCTTCTCCCCAAACTGGGTCGTTCACATAAACACCATTCGTGGAATTACGCACATGTCGGAAAAAAGTAGGTGTTTGGAATTCATGTGTTTTTATAAATTGAGAACCTTCGATGGTTCCAAGAATAAGTGGATGCCAGCCATATACCATTTTGTTCCGATTTTCACCTTGGAAATATACCCAATTCTTCTCGATCTCTCTTTGTCCATCCATAGTTAAAAAGACAGAATCCACTGTTTTACCAGACTCTGTATCAATGGATCCGGCCTCAATAATCATTTTATCCGCTATACCTCTATTCGCACTATAATATATTTTTTCCCCGTGTAAAAATAAACGCACATCTTCCAAGCCTACATATCGATTATCGTGTGCCACGTCATAAGAAAGAAACATCTCTGACTCTTTATCCCAAAATCCGTTTTCATCTTGGACCAACTTTGCCAAAACGTTTTTAGTTATAATATTTTCGTGATTAATATATTCACCTTGCTCGCCAATTCTATAATTCACATATCGTACATTTACAAAAAAGGTTTGGCCGTTATCCATAGATAAAATTGTCGGCGTACTTGATACAAATTCGTTTGTCCAAGGTTTCATCAATTCTTTACCCACCGTTTTCGCAATCTTCGTAAAATGTGCCATTTCCCCGTTGTCCCACCCTGAAATGGATGGTGCATAAAATTTATAATTCGATAATACATTTCGACAAATACTTTCATCCAAGTAGGGATATTTTAAGACACTCATAGATATTTTTTCCAAGTCATATTTATCCGTATTACAGTAATATCCAATAATCGATAATTCATAGTCCAATTTATAATCATAGACATCTTTTTGCATAAATAAATAGTCCAATTTCCTATTCTGATCTAATTCTACTTTTGCAAGTCGGCAAAAAGGATATGCCAATCGGTTTTTCCCTTCGCATCGATAAAAATGAATAATCTCATATAAATTTTCAATACGTTCAGGGAAGAATTGATAGGCATCCATCCATGCATGAATTGCTTTACCGATATCACCCTTTAGCTTATAACATATACCGATCGCATAATAACTATACCATATCTCCTCTTGCCATCCACCAATTTTGATGCGTTTTTTATAGGTTTCAATAGCATTATCATAATCACCACTATCCTTATAAGAATTCGCCAAATAAAAGTGATAGCGATCGTTATCCGGAAATTCTTCAATGCCTTTTTTTAAAAGGCGAATATCTCTTTCGAATTTATCCGCTTTTGCACCACCATCGCCGATATCTTGGATAAAAACATTCGGTTTTTCAAGAGTCGAATATATAGTATTCGGTGGAGTTTTTACATATTCATGTGTAACTCCCCAATAACTAATATCAAAATTATTTCTCACGATTCGGACGTTTTTATAGAAAAACTGCTCAGTTCCTTGATACATATAATGTGCGTCAGCTACAGTGAGGGATCGTTTAAAATCGTCTTTTGTCAAACTTGGATTCACCCAAAATACCATATCTGCATCCAAAAGCAATATATAGTCAGGAACCAAATTTTCCATGTTTTCACATGCTTTCAATGCCACGGACCTATTATATCCGAAATCTTGGAACTCCTCTCTTGCTATTTTTCCAGGTATTCCATGTTCTTTGAAAAAAGATTCAATGATTTCAATGGTATCATCTGTACTTCCGGTATCACAAATACAGTAACAATCGATCCATTTATAAACAGACTCCAGAATTCTCCTTATAATACGACTTTCGTTCTTACGATCATATTCAGGCATAACGAAGGCGATGATTCTTCAACAATTTCAATTCTCATTTTGTAAACGTATAATAAAAAACATTTATATGTGTTTTTGTCAAATAATTTTGTATTGATTGTATATCAGAATGGCATTTACACGTTTTCATGACGATCCTTATCGTATCAAAAAACAAGCACAGGAAACTAGTTTCGCTGGTAGATATAATTTAGATGTTCCTGGGCCTGGTATAAACCTACCTTTTTTCGAAGATCCGCATTTACGAATTCAGAGATGGGGTGCGAATTTACAGACGAATACGATAGGCTTGGAAAACGACCTTTTTGGGTTAACGCGAAAGTTGAATTGTGACTCTTTGGAGAGCGATTATAAAAATTTTGCAGCAAATTCGTCCACACTCTCTTATCCTATTGCGAACCCAACTGTAGAAGAATCAAGAGCTAGTCACCCGGCTTGGATGTATCGGGATTTAGAACATCCTAGATGGGAACTACCTTGGACAAATCCACAAGCAAATATTGAAAAACAGTTTCATGATAATATTCAGACTAGGATCTTGGAAAAAGACTTCTTTAAGGGAACCTACGGTCTTCAGAATCCAGCTTTGCTGGATTCCAGACCTTAAGATCCCTCCCTCAAATTAATAAAATGCAAAGGCAATATCCTATAGTTTATCCCAGAAGTTTTTAATTGAAAAAAATAATAAAAAATTTTAACACTAACACAGTCATATAAATTTATAAAAAAGGAGGGGGTGTTAGGAGAACCTTAGCGAAGCAAAAGGTTCCCCTTATTATTTTATATTATTAGACTATATAATATAAATACAAATGGAAATTGGAATACCGTTGGTCGCATTGGCCGGATTATATTTAGTATCAAAACAAAAGCCTAATAATGGAGGAGCCGAGAATTTCAAAGTACGCATTGAAGATTTACCCAATTCAAACATACCCGATAAAAATTATCCCGATGATAATCAGACCTCAGCAGCGGAACTCGATTTAACCAGTTCATTATCACATAATAACAAATACGAAGGATCAGCATATACTGATAAATACTTTAATCCAAATGAATCGGATACCCGTTTTGCTATGCCATCTATGTATTCCGGAAATATATCTTGCCCGGATGGTCTTGGTGACACTAAATTTAAATCACTCGCCGGACAACAGGTGAGCTGTGACTATTTCCGTCATAACAATATGGTCCCTTTTTTTGGAAGTAACTATCACAGTAATTATAAAGATACAGAGGGTGCCGCTAGTTCTATTATGGATAACTATTTAGGAACAGGAACAAATCATATTCCAAAACAAGAACAAGCACCTTTATTCAAACCAGATGAAAATTTACAATGGGCATATGGTGCACCGAATCAAACAGATTTTTATCAATCCCGTGTAAATCCCAGTATGCGTATGGCAAATGTAAAACCATTCCAAGAAGAAAAAGTTGCACCGGGTGTTGGATTGGGTTATGGAACTGAAGGGAGTGCTGGATTCAACTCGGGGATGTTAGGGCGTGAATTATGGATGCCCAAAACTGTAGATGAACTACGTGTAGATAGTCATTCGAAAGCTGGCGGTACCATGTTATTTGGACATGAAGGACCCGCAAATAGTTATGTGAAAACCACTGGATCAATTGGTATTGTTGAGAAGAATCGTCCAGAGAAATCGTTTGAGCAAGGACAAGATCGATATTTGACAACTACGGGTTTAGAAAAAGGTCAAACCATGCGAGCTATTCCAGTTGAACGATTCGTGAATCGGCCCGAAACATCAATGGAATATTCAGGTGGTGCTAAATATACGAATTCGAGTACGTATGCTGATGGTGAATATATGGAATCGAGAAATGTTCAATTGGGATCAGTTCCGGTTGGTATAGCTTATTCTGAAAATTCTGGAGGGCCAAATGAAGCAGACTTCGGAATGAAATCACAATTTGCTTATCCGAATAATAGGTCGGCGAATCAACAAGTAGAATACTTTGGTATGGTTGGCAGTGCTATTGGTGCGGTTGTCGCACCTTTACTCGACATTTTACGCCCATCGAGACGTCAAAATGTTATCGGTACACTCCGTCCTTACCAAAATGCATCGACAAAAGTTGCTCTTCCTGGCGTATTCAATCCGGGAGATCGACCTGGTCCCACAATTCGCGAGACCACAGAAAATTCCAAGTTTCATCTTAATATAGATGCAAGACAAAACGGAGGAGCCTATATTGTCACTGAAAATCAACCAGCTATTACCGAACGTATGAATCAGTCTGATTTTTACTATTCGGGTAACTCGAGTGCAGGAGCAAATGCTCGTCAACCTAGACCGTATGATGCTGAGTACAGACAGCGTAATAATAATATTAAAGCTTCGACGATTGATGGACGTTTAGTTCAGGGTAATATGTCATTGAACTCGGCCAATGTGAATATGCAATCGAAAGCGAAAGATCAATATATGATTAATAATCGTGATGTGAATCCTACTATGCCATCGATGCCTCCATCTATGGGAACTATGGGTAAACTACAGGGAAAAATGGGGTTGTCACAACCAGATCGTACAAATCCTGATCTTTTATCGCAATTGAAGGGAAATCCTTTTGCGTTGAATGTGGTGAATGGTCTGTAGGGGAAACCAAGGTGTTCAGCGAAGCCTATGCCCCCGCACCCCCTTCCTTTAAAACAAATACAATTAAGGGAGGGATCTTAAGGGAACCGTAGGTTCCCTTAACTATTGAACAGTCTGGACATCGTAATCGCCTCTTTATTCGATTCCGCCGGCATAAATAACTGTGTCAACATCTCGTCGTCGCGAAACCGAATCGTATATTCCTGTTGTATTTGATTACGTCCAATTCGTCCCATAGCTTGTATAGTTTTTTGTTGTGTCATATTCATCAAATCCTTTCCAATAAACCCGTGGCAAAACTGATAATTTGTTCCATAAACATAATCCGATGTGGCCAAAATCAAATATAACTGTTGCTTATATGCCAACCTTTTCATAACCTCCATATATGCCAGATGATCCGGTTTTCCCGAATCCGCGTCCTTCGAGAAAACACCGATTCCCAACAATAACAATAGTTTTTTTTGGTCAGGAACATTAAGTGACATGATTTCTCTAATGCTATTCTCATCAACTCTATGCATAAAGGCGTTTTTGACAATGTCGTCATTATTTACCCACAACCCCTGATGTTGAGTAGAATTTGGTATATAAATGGAGTCTAGTTGAACCGTTTTAATCTCTGAACGAATCAAATTTATTTGATCTGTAATACGCTGGATTTCTGGAGACATATGATCCTTTTCAATCTTATTCTCTTTATCCAATTCTTTTCCCGCCTTATCTTCAAGAGTTCTTATCAAACTCTCGATCTTTTCTGATAAAATACTATTCATCGATATTTTCTCAGACACATGTTGATATACTTTCTCGGGAATACTCGCAGACTGAATATAGAATTTACTCACTTTATCAACGTCTTCACATAAGAATATAGTTGGTCCGTCCGTCAATGTATGTGCATCCTCGGTGACTATCAATAATCCACCAGAAGATTGCTGAAGGGGAACCGTAGGTGAATTGACAACAGCCATACTCATTGTACGACTAAGCTGTCCCGATGGTTTCGCCATATCTATCTCAACACTTCTTACCTTACGAATCTTTTTCAAAAACTTGGGATTGCGTTTTTCCGAGAGTTCATTATAAATTTCTGGCCACATACTTTGATCAATATTCTGTAAAACCTCCAAATAATAAAACTTTAAACTATTCATAGTAATGTTGGATATGTCCTCTCCAAAATAAACGGCCGAGTAAAACCTCTCTGGAATAGCGTTTTTGGAATGAACACACTCAATAAGTCGAACGATTTCATTTAGATCAAAATATCGCAGAAGAGTCTTGTTATTAATACAATGACACACACTTTTTTGTAAAAGTGAATAATCCGAAAACAAGAAGTGTGGTAGCACCGAATATCCATCCTTATTCAATACCGAAATGGACTTTTTGCAATCATAACTAATGATACTATGAACCTCACCGCCTTGAAATCTTACCTTGAAATCTTGAATGGTATCCATAATTTCACCTTCTTTTGGCAAAGTGGCACACGAAAGAACAATATTGGGCACCTTGTTTTCCAACCAATTGCGATGTATAACTTCATGTAGTTCATGTGAATCATAATCCATAGAAATGGTGGGTTCATCCCAATACATAATCAAATCCCATCCCGGTCTACTATCCTCATCATCTGACATTGGTGTAAAAGCGATCATATAGTGCATAGCAACCAAATAAGATTTCACATCGCATATCATTATTTGAACTTTATCACCAATACTGTTATTCACTTTTCCAATCCCTCCCGTGCGTTTATTACGGGTATAATCGGACGCTGCGAAATAATGCAAACGAATATCAGACGCGGTTTCGCATCCAAATGCAAATGCAACACGTTTTCCAACAGAAACGGCGGATTTCGCCAAAGCGAGTCCAACATGTCTTGCCGCACATACGAAAATGATGCGATGATTCTCCGCCAATCCAATTGGCGAGAGTGTTTTTCCTGTTCCTGTGGGTGCAATATAAAGAACCAAATTTGCTGGAGATGTCTTTCTTTTGAAAACAGTGAATAGCTGTTTTTGATGATCAAATAGAGATCTATCCTCGTATTTTATTAAATATGGATTTTTTTCGATGAATGAATATGCCTGGTTCATTACGTCTTTAATATTCAAATTGTCTTTTGTATAATGAATTACAAAATCGACAAATTCCAAGACGAGTCCATTCAATAACGGGATGGTTGATTTTTTCAATTGAATTAGCGTATATAAATAAAACGCATATTTAGGAGTTTTCAAATGAACCGACTTCAAAATCTCTTCGCAAAATTCGATCAATATGAATTCGAAATACAATCCTTTCTGTTGATCTATTTTTCCATCCATACTTTTGATACGAATCAAGTCTTTGGTTTTCAACTGGATTGGTTTTTTTGATTTCTTTTCAGTAATCGATTTTACTATCTCTATTTTTATGTACTTTTTCTTGAGAGCATCGATTTTGGCTTCAAAATATTTTTTGTATAATTCGGCCTCAAGACCAGGAACAGTTTCCATTTTCATATAGGACAATAATGAAAGTGTATCATTTGTTTTAATGTTGATGTTATGATAACCATCAACAATAAGAGCGAGAATTTTTTTCTCTGAATCTGAAACGGGAACTTCTATATTGTTCCATTCCGATTTTGATAATTTTTGTTGATCGAGATCCATTTTGTGTTTTAATATTGAATATAAGTTATAGTGTTCGATCAATTTTATATCGATTATATATAATGTCAAGGAAGTTATCGATTATTTTAAGGGGACATATACGCGGTTCGTTTGAAAATAAAGATCTTTACGATTATATAAAAGAACTCAACGACCAATATGACTTAACCATATATATACAAACATGGAACATATTACAGACAAATGTGAGTTGGAGATATATGGAAAAAAACGATTCATTAGTTACAGAAGAGTTAATAAAAGATTATTTTGACGATTTGTCTGTTAATATAAAAAAAATTATTATTTTAGATGATAGCAAAATAGATTTGATAGGAAAAACTACTGGTCGCATGGGAAAAACATCTGGATCTTATCTCGGTTGGAAGCAAATGTGGTATGGAATATATGAAATAGCGGAATATATAAAACGCACCGAAGTTTATAAGAGTCATTATATTATTAATACAAGATTTGATGTATTTAACAATTCGGTTAGTTTTTCTAAAAATATGATTGTCGATAAACTGAACGATGTAATGAAATCATCATCAAGACCGGAAACTATAAAGAAAAATATTTT
>Ga0114980_10003029_pt1 | contig 11673 bp, 13 predicted proteins | sample S_140806_EF_Meta_FD_87018 | JGI IMG/M metagenome (GOLD analysis project Ga0114980, IMG submission 87018) | Freshwater microbial communities from Lake Simoncouche, Canada to study carbon cycling - S_140806_EF_MetaG | ecosystem: Environmental > Aquatic > Freshwater > Lake | place: Lake...
CACATTATCGGCAGACTACTTGGTGACTTCTTTCGCAGCGATTAGACAATCGCTGGGAGCGGTTGCTGTTTTGCATGGAGGGTCAATAAATGGAACTTGAGCACGATAAATGGGTTCAGCCGGATGCGGCAGTTTCCCGCCGAACACTGGTCACTGGCTTGATTGGCGCGGGCTTTGCGCTCGCCGTTTCCCCTGTGGAAGCATCCTATGTGCAGACCAGCGCCGATGGCCTTGATGTCGCCATGAAGTCATTCAAATGTGCTGACAACGTGGAAATGAATGTCTACGTTGCGCATCCAAAAGGAGCCAAGAAAGCTCCTGTCATCGTCATCATCCAGGAAATATTTGGACTGCATGAGCATATCCAAGATGTCTGCCGCCGCTTTGCAAAGCTCGGTTTCTATGCAGTGGCCCCAAATCTGTATCAACGCCAAGGGGATGCAACCAAGGCCCCGATGAGCTCCATCATGGCGGATATCGTCTCCAAGGTGCCGGATTCACAGGTGATGTCTGATATCGATGCCCTGATGGACTGGGTCGGTAAGCAAAAGCCGGCGGATGCAAAGAAGGCCGGCATCACTGGGTTCTGCTGGGGTGGACGCGTTGTGTGGCTTGCGTGCGCACATGGAACCCGCTTCAAGGCGGGGGCTGCGTGGTATGGCCGCCTCGATGGAAACCGAACCGCCCTCACACCAACACAACCACTCGATATCGCAACCAAGCTCAAAGCGCCTGTGCTGGGACTTTATGGAGCCAAGGATGGCGGGATTCCGCAGACGCAAATCGATGCGATGAAAGGTGTCCTTCCAAAGACGGGAATCTCTGGGGAGTTTGTCGTCTACCCCGAAGCTGGGCATGGATTTCATGCGGATTATCGCCCAAGCTACCGCGCGGATGATGCCGCTGATGGCGTAAAGCGCCTCGTTGCACACTTTGCTAAAAATGGAGTTAAGGCATGATACTTGGAATCATTACAATGGTTGCGTTGATGGGGAACCCTGGCCTTCAGGGCACACCTGCAACCCCGACCACACCTGCAACAAAGCAGACATCGTCCGCTGCCGCTCAGGCTCCTGCAGTTGCACCGAAGGACGCAGATGTCCTTATCAAGGATGCCCTGGCAGATGCGAAGAAGTCTGGCCGTGTTGTCTTTGTGCGCTTCACAGCAACTTGGTGTGGCTGGTGCCGCCTCATGGAAAAAACGCTGGATGAGCCAGCGGTACGCGAGCGCTTTGATAAGCAGTTTGTCGTTGTTACACTCGATGTCCTTGAGCAAGGCCCAAAGAAACCATTTGAAAACCCAAATGGCGAGAAGTGGCTGAACAGTCTTGGCGGAGCGGGTGGCGGTATTCCATTTTTTGCGACACTCGATGCCAAAGGTAAGAAGCTGATCGACTCCAATCTCATGCCAACTGGGCAGAACAAAAATCTTGGATGCCCAGCAACCGATGAGGAAGTCAAGCTGTTTGGAGACTACCTCGACAAGTCTGGCAAGAAGCTGTCAGCAAGTGACAAGCAGTTCATTCTTGGCCGCTTCAAGGCAAATGCCCCGAAGAACTAGCGTCGAGTTGGTGACGGAGCGGCTACGAATTACTCCCTTCGTGGAGTCAGACACGCTGCACTTTCACGCTTATCGCAACGAACCCGACACGGCACGCTTCCAGACATGGAGCGTGCCGTACTCGCGCAAGGATGCCGACGACTTTGTGCTTTGGGCGGCGGATGCAACGCTTAATGAGTTTTCAGGGAGCTGTCAGTTTGCGATCCGTCTCGGCGAAACCGATGAGCTGATCGGAGACATCGCCATTCTCGGGGATCTTTCGAATGGCCGTCAGGCGATGATTGGCTACACGCTTGCAAAACATTTTCAAGGAAATGGTTACGCGGTTGAAGCGGTCACCGCGATGCTGGACCATGCATTTGGGACGTGGAGATTACACCGCATTGCTGCCGATACAGACCCACGCAATGTCGCATCTATTCGGTTACTGGAGCGCCTTGGCTTTCGCCTTGAGGGTCAGATGCTAGAGTGCTATCCGGACACGGATGGCAGCTGGCTGGACAGCCATCTCTATGCAATTCTTGCGCGTGAGTGGCTGGCTGCACGAGGGTAACTTACCGCCCGGGTGCGACTTCCGGCTGTATAGCGCGCTTCGCATGTTCAAAGTCCTCGGTGGTGAGGCATTCAGCGCCGCCTTCATCCGTTATACGCACTAGTGCCTCAAGACCGGCATCGTTGACGAGGGCACGCAAATCTGCACCGCTATAGCCATCCGTGTCTGTGGCTAGCTGCTCGATGTCGACATCCGGTGACAAGACAACCCCCCGCGTGTGTAGCGCTAGAATGCTCAAACGGGATGTCATGTCGGGAGCTGGGATTTCGATTTTCAGCGAGAGTCTGCCACCGCGGATAACGGCATCATCAAGGAGCTCGGGGCGGTTTGTTGCCCCAACGACGAAGACGCCTTGGTTGCCCGAAAGGCCATCGATTTCATGGAGAAACTGATTCACAATCTTGTCACTTGGCTGACTAACGCCCCCGGAGCGGTTGGGGACAAGAGCATCTATTTCATCGAGGAAGACAATACTCGGCGCAGCAGCACGTGCTTGCGTGAAGAGATTTGAGACCGCTTTTTCCCCTTCACCAATCCATTTTGAGAAGACATCCGCGGGGCTTGCTGCGAAGAACGAACAGCTTGCTTGGCTCGCAAGGATTTTCGCGATCGTGGTTTTTCCGGTCCCTGGAGGGCCGTAGAGAAGCAGCCCACTTGGCGGTTCTACACCGAGGCGTCTGGCCTGTTCGGGCGACTCAATCACCTTTTGAATCTGGCGGAGTGTGCGCTTTGTACGTTCCGGGAGGATGATGTCATCCCAAGTCAGGGGAGAGCCATCCGGCTGTAGGGGGATGAGTGGGACATTTGGTTGCGGTCGGCGCGTTTGTGGACGCGGGGGGGCTGCAGTGGGGCGTGGCTGCTGCGGACGGCTATCTGCTGGCGCTGTGACCTGGCCAACATTGGCATCGCTACGTTCCAGCATCGTGGCTGCAAGTCGGCGGTAATCGGCATTTTGGGGTTCAAGTGCAGCGGCAGTGCGTGCCGCGCCGAGAGCCTGTTCCTGGTCTCCGAGGTATCGTAATGCCTGTGCGCGGCCATGGTGCGCGGGGGCATATTCCGAATCTAAAGCAAGTGCGGCATCGAATGCGCCCAGGGCCTTTTGCATCTCGAGGCGATATTGCTCAATCCACCCGGTATTACGCGTTGCGCGGCTGGCTGCCACGGTGGCAAGGCTCAAAACCGTCATCGCGATATCGACACCCGTGCTCCGTGGCTCGTTCTGTAAATGCATCCCAGCTGGCAGCTGCTTCTCGCCTTTATGCAGGTGGAGGAGGCCGCGGGCGTGCAGAAGGTCTCGTTCGCTCAGTGATGCCATTATCGGTAGTGTATCGGTTGAGCGATGTCCGACGTTCCCGAATGTTATGGAAGTTTTTATTGAACATCCAAGCCTTGACGTGATAATTTGGGTGTGAATTCTCAGGGTTTCTCCCTGTACTTCAACTGGTTTTGGTAGCGTTGACGAGGCTAGTAGCCGCAACGTGTGCTTTCAGAGAGCTGCCGTTTGGTGCGAGGCAGTAGGCACGTGCGTGTGAATCTCCCCTCTGAGCTGCGGATTGAACATCGCTTTGCGATCACTAGATCTGCCGGGCCGCGCCCGACATAGCGCAACGAGTGGCTGCAACCCTCTGCATCGGCAGTCGGCAATGTGGCAATTCGGGTGGTACCGCGGGAGTGCGCAGGCAAGTTACAGCCCAGCCTCTCGTCCCGAGTGAGCATGGGACGGGGGCTTTTTTGTTTCCGGACCCACAAATGGGTACGTTGAGAGGTGGCTGTGATGGCGAAAATTAAGAGCACGGGCGCGAAAGCCCTTTTGGAGAGTCTCCGCCGTGAGGGTGTCGAGATAATCTTTGGATATCCTGGCGGTGCGGTTATTCCGCTTTACGATGAAATCTACCACTGCGATTTTCTGCAGCACGTCCTCGTGCGGCACGAGCAGGGCGGCGGCCACATGGCCGAAGGCTATTCCCACGCCACAGGCAAAGTTGGTGTGTGTATTGGGACATCCGGTCCGGGTGCAACCAACCTTGTGACCGCAATCTGCGATGCGATGATGGACTCAATCCCGATGGTTGCCATCACAGGACAGGTCCGAACAGAAGTCATCGGCAAAGATGCCTTCCAGGAAGCGGACATCACCGGAATCACGATGCCGATCACCAAGCATAACTGGCTTGTGAAAGATGTCAACGACCTACCACGTGTGATGCACGAAGCGTTTCACATCGCGCGCTCTGGGCGTCCGGGGCCGGTTCTAGTTGATGTCCCTGTTGATGTCTTCCGCGCCATTGTTGAATACGATCCGGATGAAGTCCAGAACATCGAGATATCCAGCTTCAAGTCTGATTTCAAAGTCCATAAGGTTCAGGTCAAGCGTGCTGCAGAGCTAATCGCACAGGCTAAGAAACCTGTCCTCTACGTCGGCGGTGGTGCCAAAGCTGCTGGTGCTGAGCACCTCGTGCAGGCTCTTGCACACAAGACCGGCTTCCCGGTGACCACAACCCTGCATGGCCTCGGGACGTTTCCTGAGAACGATCCGCTCTCACTCGGGATGCTTGGGATGCACGGAACAGCCTACGCAAACCTTGCGGTGGAACACTGTGACTTGCTGATCGCCATTGGCGCACGCTTCGATGACCGCGTTACTGGAAAAGTAAGTGCATTTGCGCAGAACGCCAAGGTTATCCACTTTGATATCGATCCAGGTGAAATCAACAAGGTTCGTCGTGCGGATGTCAGCATCGTCGGGAACTGTGCAGAGGCGCTCGAAGCCTTGCTTCCGCTTGTGGATGAAACAGAGGATATCAGCGAGTGGCGCGCTGAGCTCGATGCATGGCGTGTCGATATGCCGCTTGAGTTCAACGATGGCGCACAAGATGGAACCCTTCATGCGGAATGGGTTATCCGTGAAATCGCACGCCTGACAGACCGGAATGTGGTCGTCACTACCGATGTCGGACAGCATCAAATGTGGGCTGCGCAGCACTTCGGGATGCGCTCGCCGCGCCAGTTCATCACCAGTGGTGGCCTTGGCACAATGGGCTTCGGCCTCCCTGCTGCGATTGGCGCCAGCTTTGGCGTTGGTCCTGACAAGGATGTCTGGTGTATTTCCGGTGATGGCTCCTTCCAAATGTGTATCCAAGAGCTTATCGTTGCGACCATTTACAAGTTGCCTGTGAAGATTGCCATTTTGAACAACACCTTCCTCGGGATGGTTCGTCAGTGGCAGGAAATGTTCTGGCAGAAGCACTATTCGAGTGTTGATATGGAGCGCGCACCGGACTTCGTTCTGGTCGCCGAAGCGTACGGCATGGTCGGTCTGCGGTGTGACAACGTCGCAGATGTCGAAGCGACAATCCGTAAGGCGATGGAAACCGAGGGGCCTGTCCTCATGGACTTCCGTGTGGTCAAGGAGACAAACGTCTACCCGATGATTCCATCCGGGCAGACCGTTGGCGACATGATTGTTCGCAAGCCACGGCAGATTGAAGAGCCTGAGAGCACCTGTCACTATGAGCCCCGGGACACCCGGATGCCGGTTGTTGACGAAGTGGTAGATGTCGCCCGCTAATGGCTGAAGCTGCCCAAGGTGTCCATTTCATAGCAACGCCTGCAGCTACCAATGCTGTGCTCATCCAGGATGATGCGCAAACGTGGTGGCTGGTGGATCCCGGCTGTGCGATGGACACATGGGTGGTCCATAAGGCTGTTTGTGGTGTGTTAGGCGATGCAAAGCCAATGGGCATCATTTTGTCGCATGGACATGGTCACGTGGCGGGGGCGGCTGGGGAACTGGCTGCGGAATGGGGCTGTCCTGTGTACTGTTCGGCTGCGGAAGCACCGATGGTCCACGGGAAGATCCCGTATCCACCCGTTGATACGACCTGTCATGGCATCGCAAGTGTTACCGCGAGGTTTCGAAAGGAGCCGCAAGCGGCTGCACTACCGGATGCGGTGACATTGGACAGCGACTGTCCGATGCAAGGTTGGGAACTTCTCGCGCTTCCCGGTCATACACCGGGGAGTATTGGGTTTTTCCGTGCATCGGATGGGGTGTTGCTCGCAGGGGATGCCTTGTCGACCATTGATTGGGATCAAATGATCCCGATGTGGCGGCAGACAAAGCAGCTCCGGATGCCACCTAACATCGACACATTGGACTGGGTTGCGGTTCGTCGTTCTTTGCGACAGATTGCATCCCGGAAGCCTGAGATGGTTATCCCTGCACACGGACACCCGCTGCTGGAATGTGAAAAGGGTGTTCCGGATGAAGCCGGGCACCTTGCTGAAGTTGGAATAGTTTCCCGAAAGGGTCGGTATGTTGCCGATCCCGCGGTGCTGCGCAGTGACAACACATGGCAGCTTTACGATCCCATCCCTGACCCTGTCGGCAATATTGGAAAATGGGTGGTGCTCGCGGGCATCGTCGTTTATTTGTTTTTGATAGTCCGCCTTTGGTAGGCGGTAAGGAGTAAAAGATATGGCTACTGCAATCGCAGCGCAGACGCATACCATCACCGTGCTGGTCGATAACCGCCCCGGTGTGCTTGCCCGCGTCTCCGGATTGTTTGCACGCCGCGGCTACAATATTGAGTCGCTAACCGTAAGCATCACGGACAATCCAAACATGTCCCGCATGACAATTGTCGTCGCCGGGGATGCTGATACGCTTGAGCAGATCACCAAGCAGCTGCACAAGCTGATTGATGTTCACAAGGTGTTTGATTACCTCGATACCCCGATGCTCGAGCGGGAGCTGGTCTTGCTCAAGGTTCAGTCAGAGCCGGAACGCCGTGCTGAAATTCTTCAATTGGTTGAGATTTTCCGGGGCAAGGTTGTCGATATCGCGGAGCGATCGATGGTCATTGAAGTCACTGGTGGTGGTGAAAAGATTGACTCATTTGAGAAACAAATGGAGACATTTGGTATCCGTGAGCTGGTGCGTACCGGGCGTATCGCAATGATGCGCGGTTCGAGGACGGTCTAACAAATCATGAAGGAGATGATCACTCGTCCGCAGGCGAACATGCTGATTCTGGGGCTTTGTGCTATCGGAGTCGTGTTGGCACTGCTTGGCTGGAAGGTGTTCCGTTCCCGGGAACTGACCGGCTATGGAGTGATTCTCATTCTGACCGAACCGCTGTGGCTGATCTACAACGTGATCGAGGATGCTTTTGGCCTCGATTCGATCAAGGCATTGCTCATTAATGCGGCGTTGTTCATTGCACTCGGATTTGCCGGGCGCGTGGCGTGGATGAAGTGGGTAGGGACATCCTTTATGGATGATGAGCCCGATCAGAGTAGTGGAGTTTCCGAGGTGGATGTCATGGAGGACAGTGATGCAGCGGCAGTTTGATGAAGCTGCGCACCGTGTGGAAGCGCGTCTGCGCGACTTGCGTCAGCTGGTCGCCGGACTTCCTATTTTGATGGACACACACGAGGAAATGTTATCGATGTTGGTTGCCCAGCTGGATGCCATTGAAAATGCATCCACAGAGCTGCGCCACCAGCTGCTTGCCGCTGGTGGCGAGTGGCAACCATCCGGTCTGTCCACAATACGGATGAAGGCGGATGACTTACGGGCTGCTCTTGTTGCATCCGACTACCTGGCGGTGGACGAGAATTAGCTTTTGCCGGCGTGACCCGGCGTAATTTTGGTAAGGAGTTAGGAATATGGCAGTTAAGGTTTACTACGATGCGGATGCATCCTTCGATGCGTTCCGTGGCAAGACACTGGCAGTGGTTGGGTATGGCTCACAGGGTCATGCACATGCGCAGAACCTGCGTGACTCAGGACAGAATGTGATTGTCGGACTTCGTCCTGGCAAGAGCTGGGACAAGGCCGTCGAGGATGGCTTTGAAGTTGTAACGGTTACGGAAGCTGCACAGCGCGCCGATGTCATCATGATCCTCGTCAACGATGAGTTTCAGGCTGCCGTGTATGCGGGTGAGATTGCTCCTGGCTTGACTGCTGGCAAGGCTATTGCATTTGGGCATGGCTTTAATATCCACTTTGGACAGATTGTTCCACCAAAGGATGTCGATGTCTTTATGTGTGCCCCTAAGGGCCCTGGGCATCTGGTCCGCCGTGTGTTCGCCGATGGCAAGGGTGTTCCATGTCTGGTTGCAGTACATCAGAACGCAACCGGCGAAGCGCTCAAGGTTGCACTGGCATGGGCAAAGGGTGTTGGCGGCACACGTGCTGGCGTCCTCGAAACCACGTTTCAGGAAGAGACTGAGACCGACCTCTTCGGCGAGCAGGCTGTTCTCTGTGGTGGCGCAACCGCACTGGTCAAGGCTGGATTTGAGACGCTTGTTGAAGCTGGCTACCAGCCTGAAATCGCGTACTTTGAGTGCCTTCATGAGTTGAAGCTGATTGTTGACCTGATGTACGAAGCGGGTATTGCAGGAATGCGCTACTCCATTTCCGATACGGCGCAGTTTGGCGACATGACCCGCGGCCCACGTATTGTCAATGACGATACCAAGAAGGAAATGAAGAAGATTCTGGATGAGATTCAGACTGGAACCTTCGCAAAGGAATGGATTCTTGAGAACCGTGCAGGGCGTCCAACGTTTAATGCATTGGCCAAGCGGGATGACAATCACCTCCTAGAGCAGGTTGGTAAAGAGCTTCGCTCGATGATGAGCTGGGTGAATCAACGCCAGAATGCACCTGTCGCAGCGCCTGTTGTACAGAAGGCACAGATCGAGCTGTGAGTGAACCAACCGATGGGCAGACCGAGCCCGTAGCAGCCCCTGCCCGTCGGTTACCATCATCTGGGTTGAATCCGGATCAGTCATGTTTCGGCTGTCTGATCTGGATTGGTATTTTGATTGTCACCTTCGGCACTTGGGGAACCGTGTACTACTTCATGAACCCTGAGTTTCACCCCGAAAAGAACAATCCGGTCATCAAAAACATGGGGCGCTAAGCGCCCCTTGTTTGTTTTTACGCCAGGTCAAATTCATGGCGGAGCGTTTCTTTATTCACTGAGTGGAATGACTAGTCGCGTTGTTTATCTGACGGTTGTTATGGGCGCGTGTTTTCTCTTGACGCAATGTTTTTTCCTTCAAAAGTGTAGTAACTGCCGAATTATTTTCGATTAGTAATTCGGAATGAAAACCGAACTCTTCGACAGAACCTTAAAACATCTGGTTGACTTTGATCCGCAGAACTGGGCAAGCTTGACTGGATTGCCGTCAGTCGTGTCTGGGGTGCCGCTAAGCCCTGAGCTCGCGGCCACGCATCAGCGTGTGGATGCTTTGTTGTCTATCACGATGCCGGATGGTCAATGCGCAGTGCATCTGGAGTTTCAAGCAGGTAAGGATGGTCGCCAGGTTCCCAAGCGGCTGCTCGAATACAGCGTTGGGATCACGACAAAACATCATCTTCCTGTCCATACATGTGTATTTTTGCTGACACGGAGTGCAGATAGTCCAGCCCTTACAGGCGAATACATTCGACAAATTTCCGGTCAAATTCCATATCTGACGTTCACTTACGCGGTAATCCGGTTTTGGTGTGTCCCATTGGCTTTGCTCCTAGTTCCGGGGTCAAGTGTTGCCGCTGCGGGCGTATTGGCAGAATTTGGTGACCTTTCGTACCGGAACGTTGGCATGGCGATTACGCAGTGCATCACGGTAATCCCAGATGAGCAGACACGGTCAGAAATTTTGGGTCATGCTTACACATTGGCTGGAATGCGGTGTAATCCAAAGAAGGCGGACACTATTTTTGAGAGGCAATTGAATATGCTAGAACAATCATCAACTGTGCAGCACCTGCTCCGCCGTGGGCGTACTGAAGGTCGCGAAGAGGGTCTTGCGCTTGGGATACTGGCCGGTGCCCGTAAGCACTTCATCGAAACAGCGACTCTCTTCTTCGGCTCTGTTCCTGAAGATTGCGCCATGCGCGTAAACACTGCACAGGAGGCGGACATTTCGCGGTGGACATCCAGGTTGCGGAATGCATCAAGCTGGGATGAACTGCTTGTTGATGAAACTGGATCAACTGTCACAAAAGAAGACTAGAACGATAAAGTCATCACCATTGTGGATTGAAATCGTCGCAGAGAGCAGAATCGTGGATGCTATGAATGATGGTCTATATGACAAGCTTCCAGTCTAGGGTAAGCCTTGTCAAGTCCTTCATAACCTCTTAGCGTGTTCAGGCCAAGGGGCTCAATAATGCCGGTGGGGTGCCCGCGTCGAACGGAATCGTCGAAGGTTGTCCTTGTAGATCTCGAGCGCGACGTGCCGATGCCAACATCCCACTTTGCAGGTATCCGTGAACCTTGGGATGCATCTGAAATCTGACGAATCGTCATAATCGGATACATCCCACAACTCGGTAGAATACGCACATGATTGACCTCTCCTCGGATACCGCGACACGGCCATCGGATGCGATGCGCGATGCCATCCATAAAGCCTCCGTCGGGGACGACCAACGCGGTGAGGATCCAACTGTCAATGCGCTTCAGGACCTTGGGTGTGAGCTCCTCGGAAAAGAAGCTGCACTGTTTCTCCCTAGCTCCACACAGGCAAACCAGATTGCTATCCGTATTCAGACGCGCCCCGGGGATGAGGTCATCTGTAGTGAGAACTGCCACATCCAAAAGTATGAAAGTGGTGGGCCCGCAGTCCTGAGTGGTGTTCTCCTAAGACCTCTCCACGCGCCACGGGGGATTTTCACGGCAGCGCAGCTGACATCCGCAATCAACCCTCAGATGCACCACGCACCACCATCACGGATGGTTTGCATCGAAAACACACACAACTATGCCGGTGGAATCGTATGGGATGAAGCAGCTGTCCGCGCGGTTACAGATACGGCAGAACAACACGGGCTCGCTACACACCTCGATGGTGCCCGTCTGGTAAATGCAGCTGTTGCACGTGGCTGTGACCTCGCAGAGATTGCCGCCCCTTTTCACACGGTAACCCTCTGCCTCTCCAAAGGCCTCGGCGCTCCCGCCGGTGCGCTCCTCCTTGGTCCGCAGTCATTGATCAACGAAGCACGTCGGTGGAAGCATGTGTTTGGTGGCGCGATGCGCCAGGCTGGAATCCTTGCCGCAGGCGGTCTCCACGCACTTCAACACCATCTCCCCGACATTGAAGTTGATCACGCTAACGCGCAAGCACTCGCGGAAATCCTGCAGTCCATCCCCGGAATCCGCTTGGACCCATGGCCGGAGACCAATATTGTGTTCTTCGACATCACTGACACGGGGATCAGTGGCACGGATGCGATGGCGCGTCTGCAACAAAATGGCGTTCGTGCGAGCGGAATGGGGGCCACACGCCTCCGGTTCGTAACGCACAGAGACATCAGCACCGCTGACATCCATAAGGCTGGGGTAGCGATCAGAGCCGCATTCACGCCTTAGATCGGTCGTTAGTGTTTACTTAAGCGCAGCGAGGACATCCTTGCCGATCAAGAACCAGATTCCAGAAATGCCGGCAAACGTTAGCGCCAGGGCTTCGAAGCGCCCTTGGTCTATTTTCTGGGCAATCTTGCGACCCACGAAGCCACCGGCGATTGCAGCAGGAAACAACA
>Ga0114980_10003030_pt1 | contig 11670 bp, 14 predicted proteins | sample S_140806_EF_Meta_FD_87018 | JGI IMG/M metagenome (GOLD analysis project Ga0114980, IMG submission 87018) | Freshwater microbial communities from Lake Simoncouche, Canada to study carbon cycling - S_140806_EF_MetaG | ecosystem: Environmental > Aquatic > Freshwater > Lake | place: Lake...
AAACATATTTAATCCATCTACGATCATTAGTCTTGGCATTTAATAATATCCTCCTTATATATATATTTATATTTTTGAGTTTCGGTAGTATAAACATAACACATATCTGGGTATACTTCCATAATAACACCTAAAAGCGAATACTCCTTAAATAAGGTTTGTTGCCTTATTGGAGTATCCGCTAATAGATGTGAAGTAAATGATGGACTATATTTATTAATCCATACTAAATTACCTTTTTCAAACATGCTTATCGCAAAGTGTCTTTACCCAAGACCTTTCTCTCCTTTTAATAGCTGGCTCTCCACAAACCTCACAAGTTTTATAAGACCTACCTTCTACTTCGGCAATAACATTAGAGATTTCCAGATAAACTTCTTCCGGGCATACTTCTCCACTATCAATATAAAACCTAAGACCTCCGAACTTTTCCTTAACTTGTGCTGCTGTAATATGATAATCACTATTTTGCTGGGTATTATTATGTCTCTCGCTTACTTCTGCAATTTCAGCAATAAGATCTTTCCAACCACCAGAACATTCAAAATACCTAAGTCGGGCAAATGTCTTTGGATACTTGTCGGTAATTTCAGTTTCCCACGTTGAACTCATTTTTCCTCCTGTTGATTTCTTTTGCAATCTCATTGATAGTTTCAAGCACTATATCACTAATAGACAAAGAGCGACAACTACCTTGAAGATCTAACATCTTGTTCATCATTATATCACTACTAACAGCCATAGCATAATGAATTTGTTCTAATCCTTCTATCATTTCTTCATCTTTAAGATGGCGAGTAGAAGTGATATTATCCTTCTTTCTAACAACCCAGCAACCTTCTTTGGCTTCTTCCCAAGGATTACGATAAGAGTGAGGGTCATATTTACTTGGAGTGTACTTATTCATTGTAAATCCTCATAGTTTCAATCTTACCATCTTCGGAGGAATAAACAACCTTTTTGATCCCAACATACTGCATAGCAGCTTCACACATAGGACAAGGCTTAGAGTTCTTCAAATCACCACACTTACCAACGCGAACAACATAAATGGTCGAGCCCTCTGTTAGAGAACGATCAAGACCAAGAATAGCTCCAATCTCAGCATGAATAGTAGCGTGACCATGTTGCTTCTTACGAAACTGATTAGCCCAAGCCTTATACTTATTCTTATTACAGGAAGTATTGATTACGGCACCAGCACGAACAAGGATAGCACCATGCTTATACTCCTTGAATTCAGTTTGCTGGGCAATACGCGCTGCAAGTTCAATATAACGCTGCTTCTTCTTAGACAGCTTCGGGTCTGGCTCCATGATGTTCTTCTCTCCAACACCATGCTAATAACAAGGCTCCCTAAGAGCGTCAACCCTTAGAGAGCCTTTGTTTTAATCTTCTGTTTCTATATTATAGTAGTTAGAAGCATTACCCGTTTGTTTATCAAATTTAGTAATAAGTTCTTCTTCTACAATACTTAAAACAGCATTTCTAAAATCTTGGTTTTGGAGTTCATTAGAAAAGTCTGCTGATCTAAATTGCTTGGTAGTTCCATCAAGAAGAGTAAGTTTCCACCATGCTCCACTTGTAGCTCTATCGGATTTAGAAAGAACATCAAGCCAAGCTTCATGATCGGATACTTCAATCTTTTCTCCACCCCACAAAAGTTTAAGCGAACATTCTCTTCCTTCTGTACCGAACCTTGATTTCTTTAACACACATTTTGTTTCTGATCCAATTCTAAAACCAGTTGGCGATACAACAAAACTTGCTTTGCTTTTCTTAGGTGTAAGCCAAATTCTAAGAGAATATGAATAAGATAATGCTTTTCCACCCGGAGTAATATATGGATTTACCATCATTTCTACATGAGCGGTTGGTCCCATTACGATATTTTGTTTTAATTGATTAAGAACAAGAAATGAACTTTTCTTATTTGCGATTGGTTGAATAAGTTTAGCAAGACCCTTAGCCATAATTCTTGGTTTTACAGCCATAGAAGATTGTGGATTAAAATCTCCTTCAAGATCGGCAAGAGAAGGAGTAAAAGCAAATGAGTCAAGAATAAATAAGAAATGTTCTCCTTCTCCAAGAAGTTGTTCGATAGTTTCAAGAACAAACTCTATGTTCATCGCTTGAGTATAAATGATTTCTCCAACATTACAACCTGCTTTTGAAAGAAAGGCAGGATCTAATGCTGACTCCGAATCAAAATATACTACCGTCATTCCCATTTTTTGTGCGTTAGCTGCTATTTGTGCGGCAAAATAAGATTTACCAGATGATTCAATACCAGCCAATTCTGTAATACGTCCAACAGGTATACCAGCTTTTTTACCTCTACAAATAATTGAGTCTAGAACATCTGATCCTGTTGGTATCCATTCAACTACTTCCGAGGGGTTTTGTTCTAAAAGATCAAAAGATACTTCAATTCCCGCTTTCTTATTAATTGCTTCTCTTAACTGAGCTATTGATAGCTTACCATTTGTCGTTGTTTGAGTTGTAGATTTTCTAGCCATTTTGTTCCTTTGTTTATGAAAAAAGCGGGTATACCCCGAAAGATATACCCGCTTAGTTAGTGTATATTAGCTGGCGAATTCTTGAAAGGCAGAATCAACTGACTCTGCACCTGTAGTTGCCTTTTTTGACTTACCTTCACGAACTACCTCACGGCTACTATCTTCCGCGCTATCGTCAGTTGCTAAAGCAGCATCAAGAATCTTCTGGACTTCTTGTGTGGTTTGACGAGGATAGAGCTTGCTGAAATCTGGGATAGTATCCAGAAGTTCTTTACACTTAGCTGGACCACCATATTCTGGGGAACAAAGTGCTGAAGATTTACGACGAGGAGTAATCTTTGTCTCTGGGAATTGATCTTTGGCTCCAATTGGAGGTTTAGAATAATCAATTACAAGATCAAGACCATCTTGTGGATCTGTAATATCTCCGTATTCTGGATTTAGAACAAGACCAACCATAGTTTCATAAGCACGCTTGCCATATTCCCATACTTGAACACCCTTAGCCTCTTCCCCACGAACTAGAACAGGAGACATAAAACGTTGTTTGGGGAATAGTTCCTTAGCCATTTTCTGGCTTGACTTATCTTCACTAGCGGTTCCTTCCTTCCAAAGCTGTGTAGCAAAATTACACACAGGACATTCATCATTAAAGTTCTTCTTGGGACAAAGAACGGTCTTACCACCAACCTTGTAGTGAAAGTAAAGTTCCTTGAATGGATCACCATCATCGGTAGGAATAATACGAACAGAGTGTTGACCCTCTTCCAACTTCCATTTTACTGATGTAGAAGTTTCTTTACCATTGTTAGCAAGCTTCTCAAGCTTGTTCTTCATCTTGCTCATATCTAGTGCCATTTTAATACCCCTTGTTGTTTGTTTTAAGATCAGTTGAACAAATCTCTTCAACTGCCGTATTGTTATTCTATCCTACTAGCAAATCATCGTCAAGTTCTATTTCAAGAATATTCCCAACGACCGTATTATGATTAAAGACACGAAAATCCTTAGCATCTAAATCATAAACCATTTCGGACCCTTCCGCCAGAGTTCTTGGCTTCCCTGTCCCTTTAATCTTACCATCAAAGAAAGCTTCTGGCAAGTCCTTTACCTTAACAAAACTCATAGACCTTGAACTTCCATCTTTCTTCATAAATATACCTGTATACGCTTTCATTTTATTCCTTGAATATGTGGAGAAGAGTAAACAACATAACAATAATTTTCTTTGTATTGAGAAGGATAAACACCGAACATCGCTTTGGTAAGGTCTGTTATGCTTTCTTCTACTTGTTGGTTTATACTATCAAACAAATCACCATCATTGTTTAGCTGCTCTTCGTTGATGGAGTAATAGTATCTCTTGTCTCTTACTTCGTCAAGATCATAAAATAAGTTTTCTACTCCTGTATCAATATCCATTAAACCAATTGTTTTCATACAATAAGTTGTAGGCATATCCATAAAGGTATCCATAGAACCTTCAATATGATCGAGATAATTAAGCATATGGATTGTATCTGCTATAACCGTATTTAGTTTATCATAATATCCAACAATCGGGATCTTACCAACCATTTTTGCTACCATCTCATAACTGATTATATAGAAAGAGAGAAACTTGTTAGAACGTGTATACTCTTGTAATACATTAAATACAATCTTATCTGTTGCTCTTTGAGATCCAGTAGTGAAGCGTTGAGAAGGTCTAATATATATAATTCTAATCTCATGATTTTTATAACCCTCCAATATTTTTAAGGAAGAAGCAATTACAATTTCGTCACCACTTAAAATAAAATCAATAGGACCGTCCAGAGTAAAAGGAGCATGGCTTGTTTTACTCTCATATTCTTCTGGAGTTGTTTGTTCTTCAATGTTTCCCTCTTCTATTGATAACTTAAATACTTTATATTGTGGATACTTACTAAATTTTTCTGCTATCACACAACCTGTTTTACCAAGTCCAATTATATTCATTAGTATCCCATAGGAATTTCAAGAGCAGTAGCAGCAATTTGTTTCATAAATGGCGTTTGTTTATCCAGATCTTGAATATCATCATATGTAATCCACTTGTGATCTGAATGTTCAAAGTTTAACTTTACTTCACTACTAAAATCAAAATCATCACAAAGATAAATATACATTTTACCGTTAGTTGTATTACGGATTCCAGCATATACAACATGTTTTGCTTTAATACCAGTTTCTTCTTCAAGTTCTCTTTTCGCAGCATAATAAGGGGTTTCATTCTTTTGAATATGACCACCCGGATAAGACCAATGAAGAGGCATCCAAGCATCTGTTTTGGATCTTTCTACTACAAGAATTTTTTTGCCTTTTTGAACTATAATTAATACTGAATTAAGTGTATCGTTTTCTTCCATGTTGCTCTCTAATCAATCTTCTTATAACTCTTCTTAGGGCTTCTTCAAGGGGAGCAGATGGACCATTCTTAATAAAGTTTATAAAGGCATCATGCTGAGGTGGTTTGTTTTTATCAATTGCAGCACCTGTTTTATGCATGTGAGTATAAGCTAAGGCACTTGGACCTCTTGCGCTTCTTATCATATTAACAATATGATCTAAGTCTTGATCGCTTTTAATTCCACCTTCTTTTAATACTATTGCTCTTGCTGCTATAGCTGATGAACGATTTTTACCAGCACTACAAGCAACTAATATCTTTTGTCCTTCTGCTTTTTCTATATCTTGTGCCATAGTTTCCATCTCTTGGAGTTGGTTTAACTTTGGCGTAGCAGTATCATCAAAATTACCAGTAATTATTTTACCTTTATTTTCTTTTAAAACATTTGGTTGTCTTACATTTAAAAAATCTACTTCTTCACCAGCAACCAAATATACTTTATCAAATTTTAATACATCTGGTTGGAATACTCTATTTTCTTTACTATCTTTAGCCATAGGAAATCTACCAACATATATTCCTGTGTTTCCTATTTCATTATAATCTGTGTAAGGAGGAATAGTGATTGGTTCTTCTTTTTTTTTCTTAAAGAAATCAAGTAATCCTTCATTTACATGCTTAAAATATTGAACTTGTTTTTCTCTTTTTTTTGCTCCTGCCTTTGTAGGATAGCAACCAAGGTTCTTATTACTTTTTTTAGATTTTAAACAATATTTCTTGCCTTGTTTAACTATATGTTCTTCAATAACGAATTGGTCTTCTTCTAAAGCTTCTCCCATAGGAGGAGCAGATTTAGAACGTTCCATAGAAGGTTTTTTGGTATATGGAGGACCAGCTTTTTGGCCTCCATGACCAATAATTCTTTTCTTTAAACGAGAATGTTTTGCCTTCATCTTTCTTTGGTAAGGCTCTGTTTGCTCGTTTAGAAAGTTATTCCAACTTTGAAGTATCTTATCCATTACTTAAGGGTGAGAAGGTATTTGAGTTTATTGAACTCTCCTAAAATTTCATCACGAATATTTAGAAGGTCTGTATCTTTTTGTGGATCTAATGTGTCGGTAAAGCCAATAAGAGTATCTATATACCCATCTACAATGCCTTCTACATCACCACCAATGTCTTGAAGGTCAATAGGTCCAGCAACGCGAACTCTTCCGTTCTTACCCATCCAAGCTTCAGCAAAGGTGTCTATTAAATCTCCAAGTGCATCATATATTCCACCAAACGCTGAATGTCTTGCGAATGATTTAGTTTGCCAGTGGAATATACGCATTTGTTGTTCCATCTGTATAAGCTGCATTACAATTTGTTCCATTTTTAACTCCTGTCATACTTAAATAGTTAAAACTTCTTTAATTCTCCGTAATTTACCCCTGCTTTTAGGTTTACTTTAAACTTCCCAAGATCAGTATTAGAATAAATATCAATAATCTGCTTTAGATCTTTTTTATCTTCTTGGGCCAAATCAATTACAATATTGTCGTGAACCGTAAAAGCAATATAAGACTTACGACTTCTTAGAAAGTCAAACACTTTAATCATTTGGCGAAGAGATAACTGAGCGAAAGTAGATTGGATAAGATAATTAACAGCGTGCTTACTATCAGCAGGTATTTCCATGCCGTAGAATGTAGTAATTTTCTGTCCGTCCCAATATTCTTGAATAACTTTCTGCTTATTGTAAATTTGTTCTGCTTTTTCATTTTTAGTTTCTCCATATAACCAAGCAAGAAAAGAAAGTTTGGCTTCTTCACGATCTTTTAATCCACTATAAATGCGATCTGCGTTCCATTGGTGAATGTCTATTTCTGGTTGTTCAACACCAGCAAGAGCCAAGAAAGTTCTTACTTCTGCTCCGTTGTAATCAAGTTCAACAAACCAATCATTTGTAGGATGAAGTATAGAACGATGTGTCTTATCAAGCTGAAGAATAGGGAATGACTTTGGTTGAGTTGATAACCTACCTGTTTTAGTTCCAAAGATATCATATTTTACATAAGGACTTAAATCATTATACTTTTGAATGTGTTTCTTCTCCGTTAAAGAAGTTGTATCCACATTCAAAGGACGAGACTTAATATCCCAAAGAACTTCGGACAAAGCAACAAGATAATCATAATCTTTTGGCTTTGGAAAGTTAGAAAGAATATGACTTACAATTTGTGTTTTTACTTCATAATATTCAATTAGAAATTCATGAGGGATCATATCAAAAATACAATTATGATCAAGATTGATTTTAGCAGCGATGAATGACTTGAAATAAGCTTTCATATGTTCGTTTACATACTTCCAATCTTTTTTGTATAGTTCGGGACAAAACTTATTAATATCGTCTTTACAATACAAATAAGCATATTCACTATCACTTTTAAATGCTGGGTGATAACTCCAAGTCTCAGTAAAGGTTGGTGGTTCCTTTACAATTTGTCCTTCACAATAAAAGCCAACGCACTCATTCTTATTATCGAGCGGTTCAACAAGCATTTAGACCTCATACTTTAAATATGAACGAACTTGTTCCTGCTAAGGAACTTTTCTCAACATTAACATATTGATTATAGCTAGGGTTCCTTCCACCGTCAAGGAAGGAATTGGTTTCTTTTTCAACCCACTTTAATGCTTTTTCTTTATCTAAAAAATATAAACTGTTAATTTTTAATAAATTATTATTAAATTGATTTTGTGTTAATACTGTGTGTTCTTCGCATACTCTAAAAAAATACCATAATCTAATCCAAACTAATTCTTCTAAATCTGTTGCTTGTGTTTTATATAGAGTATCTAATTCAACTTTTTGTTGTTCGTGAGAATAAGAATAAATTTGAGTTTTTGGTTTTGCTTCATATAAAGAATTATATTTTTGTTTAATAACTTCTCTAATGGTAGAGTAATCTTCTAGATAAGTTTTTGTATAAGACTTATCGAAGAAATCTTCCAAACTAGTATAACCTAACTGATTAAATTTTAAACTTGCGTAAGCAGTATTCACATTAAAGATTATTCTCCAAGGAGCATTTTTATCTATGTAGAATGAATATTTTTCTGCTGTGTTTGTAAAGAATGTAAAGTTTTGATCATTTATAAACTTGCTTGCTTTTGGAATATCATTTCCGTGTTCCAAAGTAGAGAACTCTAATGAAAGACCAGTTGAGGCAACAGAAGTTAAATTTGAATTTATAAACTTTGTCTTTGTTAAGATTGGTTTTACAAAGACAATAAAAGAACAAAGATTGTTAATAAACTCTTCTAATGAATTTGTTTGATTTTTAAATATATTTTGATTATTATCTATAACAACATTTAAAATAGAGTCAATATGTTGTAAATATTCTTTGTTTGGTTCTACTATAGTTTTCTTTACTTTTAATGGATTTAAGTTGCTCTTTGGTATTATTTTTATAAAATCTGCTTTTCTATATTCATCGTTAAATTCTTTATATGCTAATGCTACAACTTCATTTATAAAAAGTTTTTCTGTTGTGTCTGGCATATTTTTTAGTTTACTTGTGTTAAGAATGATTGTTTCTAAATCTTTATTAACTCTTCCATAAAGTTGTGATCTGTTCCATAAGTTTATTAAATTATCTATACCTTTTGGAAAGAATACTTTATCATAGAATTTTCTATATTCATATAACTTATTTGATTTTATATCATTTTTTGCTTTTGGTTCCATTATAAAGTTTTATTCATCCTATAAGTTATTCTTTGTCAGCTTTTTCTTCTTCTTCAAAGGTATCTGGGTTAATAGTATCATTGTTATTTGTTCCAAAATAAGCACCGATAGCAGCACCAGCACCTGCTACTGCTGGTACTAAACCTGTACCAAAAGGAGCGAGAATGGTAGTAACCACATCAGCTATAATACCATCTCCTAAAAATTCTTTTGTATCTTTAATAAATTCATTAGAAGCTTCTTTAAATGCTTCCACGGCTGCTACCTTTGCTTCTTCTTCCTTCACAACCTCTTTAACTTCAGCAAGGAGTTCATTAAAATCTGGATCAGCCAGAAGATCGACTAATTCCTGTTGACAAGCTTTTTCTTTTGCTTCTTTTTTTCTTTTTGGTTGATTAGAATGAAACAAACATTCTAACGATGTAGAAAATCCATTCTCATCTATAGTATTAGAAGCTTTTATAACACTATAATAACCTCCAACACCAGTTATTTGAGAAAAAGATGGTTTAGAATTTTCGTCTACTGACCCTATAACATTTCCAAATTCAACAGAAGGTTTTAATAACAAAATCATTCCGGGTGTATAAATATTATTTCCTACCATATTTACGCTTGCTTGGTATATATCTCTAAATTGACCTAGATAAATTGTTTTTTTACCTATTGATTTTGACTCACGATTATATGGTTGATCACTTTTCTTAAAATTAATTGATTTAATTAACCCATAATCTTGTCCTATTGTATAATGATATATACCTCTTTTTGAGTCTTCTACTAAATCACCTTTTCCACCAAAATCTTTTAAATAGATATCATATATAAAATAATAAAAATAATAATTTCCTTCTTGACTATTTGAAGGATAATATGGTTTTATATCTTTTTTTGTTTTTCCATCTAAATTAATATTGTTATTATTACTGATTGCTGCGCTACCAGAAAGTGGTTGTTTAAAAAATTGATCTAATGGTGCTTTACCTTTTTCTTTGCTCTTAAGTGTTATTATATTAGTTGCTAATGATGTATTGGAATATTGATTAATACCAGAATTTGCTACACTTCTTAAATTGATTGCTGGTTCTACTAAAGCAGTTATAACATCTTTTATAAACTGATACAATGAGTATTCTGTTTTTTGTGGTTTATATATTTTCTCTAAGAAAAATTCTAATAAACTATTGAACGCTATTGGAACATTTGCTATATTAACTTTACTATCATTATCTAGGGAAGAAAAAACAATTTTGTTTCTTTTGAATTCTTTTAATAATTCTGGTTCTAATGGTCCACCGTCCGCAGATGGAATAGGCTTCGTAATAGAACATTCATTAATACCTCCTTTTTGAAGATTGTTGTTGCTATCATAACTACCAAATTCTATGATAGAGTGTGCTGCATCTAGCAAGTTTCCAACTGTAGTATAATAAATATCTTGTGTTGTTACGTTTACTTCCGTTTCTGTTGTAGTTGTAGGAGCCACTGATAAGTTTTGAATTAATTGTTCTGCTGTTCCTACATTATCACTAAAACCTATTGGTCCAAAATTAATATCGGGAACTTTTGACGAAGGTTGTTGCTTCGTGGCAGTATCCACTTCTCTATTTTTCCAATTGATCCATTGAGTAATTTGGGTAGCATCTAAGCTAATTGAATATAACTTTACATTCCCATTTCCTTTCTCTAATAATCTTGCTACTAATGAACCATAAAATATGTTCTTTATTTTTACTTCTTCTTGTTTATATAGCTCTTCTACTCTTTCTAATTCTTTTTGTTGTTCCTCTATATAACCATCATATGCAGTTTTTGGTATATTTTTTAATTTTTCTATCAAAGCGTTTTGTTCGGAAGTATTACACCCTTCTAAAAGATTTGAAGGACCATTCCTTAAATCACTTAAAAGTTTAAGTTTCTTTTGTTGTAGTGATAAATTAACAGTCTCATCTATAACAACTTCTTCAACTTTTAAACCAACAACCTCAGCATTTCTTATACTCCTTAGTGGTTTTGAATTCAAATCATTTATTTGTTTTTTTAATCCTCTAAACAAATCATAATTATAATTAAACATAGTATTTTCAAGTGAACCAATATAATCTGCTTTAATTTTTATTGAACCATCTTCGTTAAAAGAAAATTCGTGTCTAACTAAATTTAAATACATAGATAAATTTGAGTCTTGTAGTTCGTCTTCTATTTTATCCATACCCATAAATAATTCTTGTTTAATATTGTTTCCAATACTTTCCCATCCTATAACTGCTTTTATTCTAAATTTTGTTGTTTCATAACCCTCTTTTGGTAATGTAGGATGGAATAATAAAGCCCAATAATTTCTTGTTGTGAAACCATCATCAAATACAGATTTAGTAAAGTCTTTGGTAGGACCATTCCAAAACTCCAACATTTTATCATAATCACCACCAGAGAACGCATTAATCGAACTGAAATAAAACTCAACAGAACATTCAATAGACTTTTGTGCTGTTGTTGGGTTGGTTCCTGCTAAGGTCCAATTTATACTTTTAATTCCAGCACTATTATCCCTAATAAGATTTTGTCCTAATACATTTTCATTATAACTTGTATCTTTTCTAAAAACAAATTCATATTCTTTATCACCATTTTCATTAGAGTCAACTCTAAATAATCTTACTTTTGGTAATAGAGCGGAATATTGATGTGATTTAAGTTTTGTAAAAGAAAATTCTTCTGTCTTACCAGTAAGTAAAGCAAATGTCTCTGATAAAGATTTATTTTGAGTATCAATTGTGCTTATGTATTCAAAGTTATTAACGATCTTTTCACTAATATCATCTATGTGAGAAGCTAAAAATGCTTGATGATCAAATTTGGTATCTTCTTGTGAAGCCATTATAGCATTCCAAGAAGATTAGATAATGGTTGTGGGATCAAAATTGTGTCTCCATATTGTATAGTTGCTTCAATTGGTTTTTTATTAAACCAAGCAATAACCCACCAATACTTAGTATCTCCGTAATAAGTCTCGGATAGCTTCCAATACTTATCTTTTG
>Ga0114980_10003033_pt1 | contig 11659 bp, 7 predicted proteins | sample S_140806_EF_Meta_FD_87018 | JGI IMG/M metagenome (GOLD analysis project Ga0114980, IMG submission 87018) | Freshwater microbial communities from Lake Simoncouche, Canada to study carbon cycling - S_140806_EF_MetaG | ecosystem: Environmental > Aquatic > Freshwater > Lake | place: Lake...
ACCTGTAAGAATATATTGCGTTATAAAACGATCGTCAGGCATTCCTTGAAACCAAGTAAATCCACCGTTTGGTGTTTGCATGTTTTCTAAATCAACTATTGTTCGTTCCAATTCATTACTCATTCTATTGAGATTAAATAAATTGGCAATATTTTGTTTTTGACTGGCTTCATTTTTTGCTTCTAAAACCCAAGGTGTTTCTTGCAATAATGCGGATTTCAATGCCTTGTTTTTTTCCAAATTAGAAAGTAATGCATTGGTATCTTTATTTTGCCAGTTAGAAAAAATTTCTTTTACTTTTGGCGATGAATTTGCAATATGTGTTGCCAATGCATTGGCATAATATCTATTAAAAGTTTGTTCAGCACATTCATAAGGATAATCAACAAGGTATGGTAAAGATTGTACAGCGTACCATGCTGGATTGCTGGTATATTCTATCGATAAATTGTAATGTCGAATGGTATTTGAAGATTTTGAATTCAATAAATTTTTGAATGTAAAATTTTTGGTAGTATTCATACGAACAGGTAAAGGCAAAGCTTCTGTAACCAATACTGAATTGAGCAAAACAGGCACGATATTTTGCTCACCATCAGAAAAATCATTTGCTTGAGCGATTGTTTTTACCAAAACTGGATTGGTGAAACTTTGAGGAATTGTGATGTTCCAATTAACAGAAACACTCTCACCTTTTTTAATTGAAAATGGTTTTGTCATGCTCGAACTTGTCAATCCAAATTGAGAAGAAATTGATTCATTCGTTACTGCATCTACAAGTATTAAATCGGCTTTTCCTTCTATATTATTATCCGTTAAATTCGTCACTTTTGCAGTGTATACCATGTTGTCCCCTTCTCTAAAAAAACGAGGAGTATTGGGTACAATCATTAATTCTTTAGAGGTGGTAGCCGTTTCTGTGAAAGTTCCACATTGTATTTCTTTGGTATGTGCAAAAGCCATCAATTTCCAACGAGTTAAGGCATCAGGCGCTTTGAATTTTAATAAAATATTTCCTTCTGCATCTGTACGCAATTGTGGTAAGAAAAATGCAGTTTCATTGAAATTGGTTCTTAAAGCGATAATCGATATTGGATGTTGGATAGTTTTTTTTATTGATTCTGATGACAGATTAGGTGTAAATTTAATATTGGCAACATCTTTAAAACTGGCATCATCTTCTGTAGAAATTGATTTTTTGATTTCGGGTGAAACAGCCATATCCTCCTCCATCATTATGGCTTTTCCACTGCTTGGCATTTTTACATTTCTATTCCATCTATAATTACCTGTTAAATTCATATTATTCAAGCCCCACCAATTCAACTTACTATATGACTTATCATAAGGATGTACTTCTTTAAAATTTCCGAAATAAAATTGTCGGCCTGTTTCTATTAAAAAATTAGAAGTAGTATTAAAATACATGATGTTATAGGTGCCTCTAAATAAATCAAAACCTTCAAAATGATGAGGCTTATATACATCTAAACTGGCATCATACATGGTAGCCAATAACTCTGCACTTACTTTTTCTTTTTTAGATCCGCTTATTTTTAGCGTCCATTCTTGATCACTACCTGGCAACATTTTATCTCTAAAGGTTCCTAAAGAAATTTTTAATTCTTTATTTGTCCAAGGCACATTGATATTTTCTTCAAATGAATAATAACGATTATTTTTAACATACCAACCACCCACATAAAATCCACCTCTTTCAGACTCTTGAATATTATATGTATATTCTTTTGTGCCAGCAATTGTTTGCCAAACTGTGTTTGTTTTTGTATCCCCAATTAATTTAGGTGATGGCAATTGAATATGGTATAACAAGAAAATTTTATCGAATGGATTTGATAACTTGAATGTAAAATTTTCAATTGGTTCAGCTACTGTTTTCACTTTAGTTATCAATAAATGTTCATTTGGTAATGCTTCCGGATTTGTAAAGTTTGATAAGCGAATGTATTTTTTATCCATCACCTCTTTACCATCTTTATCTTTGGTGATGGCCTCTAACAAATACCAACCTTGACTTTCATTTACTTTTTCAAAATATGCTAAACCTTCTTTGGTAGTGGTGAATGTTTTGGTCCAAATTATTTTCTCTGTAGGCCAATTTAAATAATTATTCTCATCATTGTATTCATCTAATGGAAAATCATTTCTAAATTCAGACTCTGAAATTGAATTTATTTCTACTTTATCCCACAAGCGTTTTCGATACGTTTTTGTTGGTGAAACTAATTTTTTAAATGTTAAAGTTACCTGAGAGGGAATGTATATTCCGGCCAAATTGGTTGAAAGAATTTTTAATGAATTAAAATTATCATTATCAACTTGTTCGGGTGTTTCTATTTTCAATATCAAGCTTTCATACGAAACAGATACATTGGTTTCTCCACTACGCGTTTCACCATTCAAATCAGTTATATCAGCATATATAGAATAATCAAAAATGGGTTTGGTTTTTGGATCTATACTTGCATCTGCTATGGCTTTAAAGTCTATATCAAAAGAGCCATCTGCTTTTGTTTTTGCAGTCCCATGCGTAATTTCCATATTCGAACTTGAAGGTTGTCCCCATCTATAAAAGCACCAATAATAAGGGAAACGTGCATTTCGTTCTACTCGATATTTTACAGTTGCGCCAACAATACTATTGCCTGCAAATGCTTTGGCTATCCCTTTTATTTTTACAATATCATTTAATTGATACGTTCCATTCATCGTGTCAAAAATGACTTCAAATTTTGGTCTTTTATATTCTTCAATATTGAATGTAGCTTGTCCACTTTCTGCTACAATTTGAAATTGACCTGTCAATAAGCCTTCAGGAGCTGTAAAAGTTCCTGTAAACGAACCAAATTCATTGGTCGTTAGCTCGATTGTTTTTACACCTTGTCGATTGGCATCTAATAGTGTAACAGATGTATTTCTATCTTTTAAAATTTCAAAAGTTTTAGTACCTCTTTTTGTTTTTTGCATCACCGTAATGCCTTTGAAATAAATTGTTTGACCAGGTCGGTAAATACTTCTATCGGTAAATAAAAAGGTACGCACATAATCATTATCTGGTTGTTTATAATATTCATTGATATAAATATTATCATCTAAAAATAAAACATCATCGTCTTTAATTAATTCCAATGAATAACCTCCTTCATGAGGATTTGTACGCTGCATTTTTGCAAATCCCTCTTTGTTTGTTGTAAGCGTGGGTCCTTGTTTTGCTTTATACTTTCTCAATTCATAATCATATTGATAAAGCCATGCATTTATAGTTACATTTTCAATAGGTTCACCGGTCGTTCTGTTCACAACAAAAATCCCAGTTCCATTTTTGTCTTGTTCTGTCATTTGTACATGAGCTAAATTTGATACTCGTAAAAAAGCAGTTGCATAATATTTTTTACTATCAAAACTAGCGTCTTCAGAAATGATTAATGCATAATTTCCTAATGGCAACGCATCAATTTTAATTTCTGTAGAGTGTCCTTTGTAATCGTGTTTATCTGGTAGATTTACAGCCCAATTTTTAATTCCTTTTCTACTTGCAATCACCTGATAATCATTGTTATAATCATAGGTCTTATCTTTCATTTCTTGTATTGAAACAGGAACCACTTTACAATACAATACTTTTACTTCTTTATAAAAAATCTTAGCCAATGATGGTTGATTTGGAACAATTACTTTCTCCACATTGATGCCTAAATTTCGTTGTTCAATTTGTTGTAAAATACTTTCTGCTCTGGATGAAGCCTCCGATTTTGGAAATTTTTCTATCACATCATCACATATTTTTTTTGCTTCAATATAATTAATTTTATCTTCAGAGAAGCTTGAATTTAAATAGCCCAGTCTACCTACATGTTGACCTCCCTGTGTAAAAGTTTCAGCATATAACACATTTGCCAATGCGGCTTGCTCATTGCCAGGATAAATTGCAGCAATATTTTTTAATGCATTTTTATATAACTCATTTTTATTTTGCAAAACACTTTTATCATTTACAAATTGAATTCGAGCAATATCAGCATCTATCAAGGCTCTTGGATCTTCGTCATTCAAATGAAATGCTATAATATCTTGATATAATTTTAAAAAAGTAAATTTTTGAGACGTTTTATCTGACGTGTTAAAAGTTGCTTTAGAAAAAATATTGGCATCTGCAAATGCTTTCTCATCATTAATTTCAAATGCATATGCAGGTTTTGTGATTTCATTTTCTTCATTCGAAAAATAATCAATAGCACGATGTACTAAAAAGTCATATAATGTTGGACGAAGTCTTTCTGTGTTCTTTCCTTTATCTAAAATAATACTAAAGTTATTTAATAAAAACATTTTTGATGAAGCGGATTCAGCTAAAGATGCTGTGAAATTTTTATAGGCTTCATTATAAAAATCGTCTGCACTCCAAACATCGATATCGGTTGTCAGTTGTTGGTTGTCAGTCTTGTTTATATTTTCTGTGCCTTGCCTTTTGTCATCTAATTTCAATGAAGTTCGGTCTAAAATTTTCCAACGATTTTCTTGGTAATAAGTCCAATATAAATCGCCTAACATAGAATATAAAATCTGTTTAGTAGGAAATTTTGCAGTTGATAACTCTTTTTCAAAAAACAATATATCCGTTAAACGAGATTTTTCACTTCTATCACGAAGGCTAACTCGATAATTACACAATGCCATTATTGTTTGTTCGGCATTATTTTCAGATTTAGCCAATTTTAAAATACTTTCAATTTCTAACTGAGCCGTTTTGTTTAACCCTTTTTTAAAAGCAGCATCTACAGCTTTCCATTTTACTTCATATTTTGCATTTATGTTTGTTTGTGCAAAGGAGAGATGTATCGATGTTACGAGTAGTATAAATAAAATGAGTTTTTGCATATAAATAGTTTTCTTGGTTGATAGATACAAAGATGAAGTTTTTCCATAAGTAAAATGCTATAGATTTTTTACTTTTTAGTTAATGAAATTGAATTAATTATAAAAACATACTGTGAAATAGAATTTTAAACATTTGAGTATGTATTTTTAACAACTATTAATATATACATGAAAGCAAAATTTATTTTAATTGGTATACTTTTTTTCAGTATTCTTACTAATGCTCAAAACTATAAACAAGACAGCGTAACATTAAAGCAAATGTCTAATCGCATTTTAGCAGATTATGATTGTTACAAAGATTTGAATTATTTGTGCAAACAAATTGGTAACAGAATTAGTGGAAGTGAACAAGCTACAAAAGCGGTAGAATGGGGTAAAAAAACATTGGAGAGCACGGGTTGCACAAACGTTTTTTTACAAGAAGTATTCGTACCTCATTGGATTCGCGGAAAAGAAGAGGCTAGTATCACAACAAAAAATGGAAATCGAATTTCATTGAAAATATCATCCCTTGGAAATGCTGTTGGGACAGGAGAAAATGGGTTACAAGCACCTGTTTTAAAAGTCAATAACATGGACGAATTAAAACGAATGAATGCTAAAGATGTCAAAGGAAAAATAGTATTTTTTAATTTCAAATTTGATCAATTAAATATTAATACATTTGATAGCTATGGACCTTGTGTTTATTATCGTTGGGCATCGCCAAGTGAAGCCAGCAAACTAGGTGCTGTCGGGGTTATTATTCGTTCAGTTTCTTCTGCATTTGATGACAAACCACACACAGGCAGTTTGCATTATGATGACAAATATCCTGCAATACCTGCAGTGGCAATTTCAAACTTAGCTGCAGATGATTTAGAAAAAATGATTGAACAAAAACACATTAAAAATCTGTTTATAAAAACAACATGTAAAATGTTAGCAGATGTAAAATCACATAATGTAGTAGCCGAAATTAAAGGAAGTGAATTGCCTAATGAAATTATAGTTTTTGGCGGGCACCTAGATTCTTGGGATATTGGAGAAGGCGCGCATGATGATGGTGCCGGGGTAGTACAAACGATTGAAGTTATTCGAACATTTATTAAATTAGGCATTAGACCAAAAAGAACCATTCGTGCAGTATTGTTTATGAATGAAGAAAATGGTTTACGAGGTGGCACTAAATATGCTGAATTGGCAGAAAAAAATAATGAAAAACACATTGTAGGTATTGAAAGTGATGCTGGAGGTGCTACGCCATTTGGTTTTTCTATGACCATGCCAATGGAACAACGAAATAAAATAAAATCTTGGTCCAATTTATTTTTGCCATACAACATTCATGACTTTGATAGAGAAGGAGGTGGTGCTGATATCAGCCCCTTAAAGAAAAAATTTGGAACGCCAGTGATGGAATTAATGCCCGATTCACAACGCTATTTTGATATGCATCACAGTGACAATGATGTATTTGAAAATGTACACCGAAGAGAACTTTGTTTGGGAGCCTTCGGAATGTCGGCTATGGTTTATATGATTAGCCAATATGGACTTTAAAAATGTGATTTAGCTTTACGTAACTTCAATACTTTGTGTATTTGTAGTTCAAAAAAATAGAATTTGATGATTGAATTTGTAAAAAATTATTTTGGAGAAGATAAGTTAATCCGACTTGAAACAATTGCAAAAGCTGGCTCTGACAGAGAATATGCAAGGGCATTTGTGGAAGATAAAACGTATATTATTTGCGAAAGTAGCAACGTAAAAGAGAATGAAACTTTTTTTAATTTTTCAAAAACATTTGCAGAAAATAATTTGCCAACGCCAATTGTATTGTCTGTAAATTCAACAAACACAATTTATATTCAAGATGATTTTGGCGATGTGAATTTGTTATCTGTGGTGATAGAAAAAGGATATACGGATGAGGTAAAAAATTTGTACAAAAAAGCAATTACATCCTTAGCTAAATTACAAATTCAATCAAAAATTAATTATGATGATTGCTTTTTAGCAAAGCAGTTTGATCATTATGCCGTGTTGGCAGATTTGAATTATTTTAAATATTATTTTTTAGATTTTCTGCCGATTGAATACAATAAATATGAACTCAATAAAGAATTTGAACAACTGAGTTTTCAAATTGAAAAAATTGAACCCCACTATTTTATGTATCGTGATTTTCAAGGCAGAAATATTATGATCAAAAATGAAATACCTTATTTTATTGACTTTCAAGGTGGAATGAAAGGACCCCTTCAATATGATTTAGCCTCATTATTGTGGCAAGCTAAAGCACAATTGCCCGCAGAATGGAAAAATGAATTATTGCACTTTTACATGAAAGAAGTTTCAACAATGATTAATATAAGCAAAGAAGAATTTGCAAACGATTATGCAACTATTGTATTAATTAGACTATTACAAGTGTTAGGTGCTTATGGATTGCGGGGTATAATTGAAAATCGACCTCATTTTTTATCCAGTATTCCACAAGGTTTAGAAAATATTGTTGAATGGAAACAAACCTATGAATTGAAGAATTTTCCCATATTAAATGAAACATTATCTGCTATTACAATGCCAGAAATTATTCAAAAATTTAAATCTTAAAGATGTCAGAAAAAAAATTAAATATACTTGTTCAAAGTTTTTCGTATAAAAAAGGAATCCCACAAGACAATTCAGGAAATGGTGGAGGTTTTGTGTTTGATTGTAGAGGCGTTTTGAATCCTGGGCGTTTTGAAGAATATAAAAAATTAACCGGCAGAGATCAACCTGTGATAGAATTTTTAGAATCAAAAACAAAAATTCATGAATTTTTAACTGCTGCGCAAGCTATTGTGAGCATCAGTATTGATGATTATTTAGCGCGTGGATTTGAAAATCTAATGATAAGTTTTGGTTGCACAGGCGGTCAACATCGTTCTGTTTATAGCACAGATGCAATGGCGAAATTTATTAAAGAAAAATACAACATTGATGCACTGGTTTATCACATTATTCAAGAAGAAAAAAACTGGATAAATTGATAGTAGATGGCCACCATAGAATTCATAACTACTTACGCATATCCCTAACAGATGCATGCAACTTCCGTTGCTTTTATTGCATGCCCAATGAGGAAGTTGAAGTGACCTCCCACTCAAAATTAATGTCGAAAAATGAAATTGTCTCACTAGCAAAAACATTTGTAAAACTGGGCGTAAATAAAATCAGATTAACTGGTGGTGAACCTTTAATTAGAAAAGACGTTGCTGAAATTATTGAGGAACTTTCGTTATTAAATGTGAACTTAACTATGACCACAAATGGTTTGTTAATTCATAAATATATTGATGTATTAAAAAAAGCAAATGTTCAATCAATCAATGTGAGTTTGGATACGTTAAATGCAGATTCATTTTTACTACTAACCAAACGCAATCATTTCGATCAGGTAAAAAGTAATATTGAATTATTACTGCAACATAATTTTTCTGTAAAAGTGAATGTAGTAGCAATGAAAGGGATTAATGATCATGAAATTAACTCATTTGTTGTTTGGACAAAAAACCAACCGATTCATGTTCGATTTATTGAGTTTATGCCTTTTACAGCCAATCAATGGCATCATGAAAAAGTGATTTCATACAAAGAAATATTAAACATTATTTCAGAAGAATTTGATTTTATAAAATTGATAGATGACAAAAACGATACTACTAAAAAATACAAAGTGGTTGGTCATCAAGGAACATTTGCAATTATCAGTACCATGACAGCCCCGTTTTGTTCATCTTGTAATCGCATACGATTAACAGCCGACGGCAAATTAAAAAATTGTTTGTTTTCAAAAACAGAAACTGATTTATTAACAGCTTTGCGGAAAAATGAAAATATTGAAGCCCTCATTCATGAAAACTTCATTACTAAAGAAAAAGAATTAGGGGGTCAATTATTGTCTGATTTTACGAAAGTGGATACAAGTGTTTTAGAAAACAGGAGCATGATTTCTATTGGAGGCTAAACATTTATTAGATATACATATGAAAAATTATTTAAAAATAATATGCTTGATTTTCATTTTCTCATCGTGTAAAAATGAATTAAATAATCAGATTAATAATACCAAAAAAATTATCAAAACCAAGCAGACATCAGAAAGAAAAGAAATGATAATCCATATTCTTCCTTTGGGTAACGTAAATGCTACAATACTCGATTTTATAAAAAAAAGCATTTATAATTTTTATCAAATTGAGTGTATTATTGAGCCTAAGCAAGAATTGACAACAGATATTTTAGCAGCTAGTAAAACCCGTTATGAAGCATCTTTAATTTTAAAAAAATACAACTCAACAAAAAATACTTTATTGATAACTGAGAAAGACATTGCTTACAACAATATCAAAAGAAAGGTGAAAGAATGGGGAATTCTTGGGCTAGGATTCAGACCAGGAAAGACTTGTGTTATTTCTACTTTCAGATTAAAACGAAAAGTAAGTGACGCAAAATTTAGGGAGCGATTTCAAAAAGTTTGTATACATGAAGTAGGACATAATTTAGGCTTACCTCATTGCACATACAATTCTTTTTGTTTAATGAATGACGCGAATGGAACGATTGCACAGGTAGATAAAGAAAAAATGTTCTTTTGTGACAATTGCAAAAAACAAATTGGAATGAAATAAAAATTATTAGTTTCGAGGAAGTAAAATAGTATACGTTCTTCCCTTTGAATTATTTAAATATTTATCCCTCATCCAAGGGTTCAACATTCGAATCGTTTTATAATTTGTGCCTTTGCTCTTTGCATACGAAACTAAACTTCCTATACCGGATGAAATGGTTTCTGATCGGAGCTCTAATGGATGATAAATCATGTCATCATTTAAATTATAGCCAAACATTTTTTGATTGTCTAAAATATATTTTAAAGCAGCAATTCTAAAAACATACCGCATCGTTTCTTCGGGCAACAATACATTATAAAAACTAGTTTCACCTTGATTGGTTAATGCTCCATTCATTCCACCCATACCACAGTTATAAGAAGCTGCAGCAGATGTCCAATTGCCAAATTTATTGTAAGCTTCTTTTAGATATTTACAAGCTGCATCGGTAGATTTTTCAGGATTATATCGTTCATCTACTTCTCCGTCGATGTGTAAACCATAAATGGGAGCAGTAGCAGGCATAAATTGCCAGAAACCCACTGCACCAACTCTTGATGTTTGGTTTTGTAAAGCACTTTCTGCTATGCATAAATATTTAAAATCATCTGGAACATTGTTGGCCTTTAATCGTGCTTCTATCATTGGCAACCAACGTCCCATTTGTTTAATAATATAGGCAGTTGATCCTTGCATAAAAGTATTGACCAATAATTCTCGGTCTAAACGCTCCCTCACATCCCACTGTTCTAAAGGCATTCTTTCACCAAACAATGTAAAATTACGGGGAGTTTCTGGAGCAGAAACATAAATGGGCCTGTATGAACTTATGCCTTCTTGAACTTCAGTTTGATAACGTGGATAGCTTCTTTGTGCTACACAAATTTGAAATGACCATAACGCCATTAAAACAAAAATTATTTTTTTCATTTTCTTTTTTCTTAGTCTTTTTTCTTTTTATAAATTGGCACCGTACTGCAAGGCTCACCATACATGATGCTTTTAACTACTGGTTTTAATTTTGCAGTAATAGCTGCATAAGCACTCGGTGCAATAGCAATGTCACCACAACCTTTAATAACGACTCTTTGATCAACAAATGCTTTTTCATCAATCTGATGAATGTGATCCAGCAATAATAACTCAGTAGCTTTTTCAGGAGTATCAACCCATAATTTTTTAGCCACATTTTGTAAATAATTTGCTGCTAACATATACGCCCAAACAGGAATAATTGCATCAACCGAACAAGTAATAACTACATTTTTTTGTTCATAAACCGACCAATCAAAAGCCAATAAGGAAGCTCTGTAATCTTTTTCTTTCAATATAAGCTCCATGAACAAAAAAGATTTCAAATCAAAAATCATCAAATCTTTTGGAAAATAATCTTCTAAATTGATTGTTATGATTCCACTTTCAGCTACTTTATTTACAAATGTTTCCATTAAAGCAAAAATATGTTTTTAAACGGTTTATTTATTAAAAAGATATAATTAATGATTGAACGAATTGACCACACTGTCTTTTATTACATTGTAATTTTTTATTTTTATGCCATTTTTTTGTTCTATAAAACGCATATAAAACATAGCAAAAGCGTATGCATCTAATTTTTTCTGAACTGTATTTTCATACAAAAGAGATAAGTATTTTTCTTTTTGCTCAAGGCTGGCTGATTGATGCAGTGTATAATTGATGATTGACCAATTGTAATCAATCATTTCGTTTTTATTTTTTTTCTTTTCGAGATAAGAAATCACTTTTTTAATATTTATTGAATCTATTTTTTCTTTTTCAATAACTGTTTTTTGAATTGCAAGAGTATCTTTTTCTGTTTTGTAATAAGCCAATTTATTGTTTATCAAATTGCTGCTGTTTTGAATGTCAAAAAAATATGCATAGTCTTTGTTGTAAAAATGATCTTTTACAGCTTTCTTTTTTATTTGTTTTGTTATTTTATCCCAATAAGAAGTATTGGTAAGCTCTTTAAAAGAAGCATAGTCGATTGAAATATTGTTTATAGACACCAACCCATCCAACGAATTGAAATAATTAATTATTTTTTTTAGGTTAAAATAAGCACTGTCCTGTTTATTTAAATACACATAGCAAGA
>Ga0114980_10003039_pt1 | contig 11646 bp, 22 predicted proteins | sample S_140806_EF_Meta_FD_87018 | JGI IMG/M metagenome (GOLD analysis project Ga0114980, IMG submission 87018) | Freshwater microbial communities from Lake Simoncouche, Canada to study carbon cycling - S_140806_EF_MetaG | ecosystem: Environmental > Aquatic > Freshwater > Lake | place: Lake...
AGCAGTTGATTGTACAGGTACAACATCAACTAACTATGCAATATTAGTATTTAAAGGTTTACAGGTGATCAATGGTGCTGGATCTGTTACAGATGCATCAATTTCAGCTTTTAATCGTTAATTTTTTTATTGAAAATAGCAATGGTGATAAATTTTTCACCATTGCTATTTTTTTTTATTAATTTCACAAAAAATTTAAAAATATGTACGGAATCCCTGTAATCAAAAGATGTTTTACATTAGAAATAAAAATCACTAGTGCAGCAGTAGGTGCACAATTTCCTTTTCCTGATAACAATATACTGCGTCAAGCTGGTGTAAGAGTTTATGCAATTGATGCATTTACAAGCGAACAACAAACAACATCATCAATTGGTGGTAATGTTGTTTCACTAGCAGATTCAAAATATTTATCTGTTACCTGTTTAGATAGTAGAAATATTAATGTTGCAAATCAGATCCCTTACTTTAATTTAGTAAGTGCGTATAATAATGGTGTTATACGTGAATTTTCACCATTTATTTTAGTAACACAAAAAAGTTACATACAAGTTAATAGCACTAGTTTTACTGCCGGTGCAACAGCAATATTGAATATAATTTACGACATCAATGGCAAATAATTTTAATTTACAACTATATCCACGAGCATATAGAGTAAAAACAATTAGTGTTATAATTGCACCTGTTGCAAATACTGTTATTGCCAAATCACAAAAAATATATTTTGAAAATGATGCTGAATTAAATAATAGCATTATTTTAGGAATACGATGTGATAATGATTTTATTGAAGATGGTTGGCTTAATGCTGCAAATGGTGCTAGTCCAAATACATCTGTATATTATAATTTAACTTTAAAAGATAAATTAAATAATACAATTGTGGATTCATTACCATTATCATCATTAGTAAATTTTAATCTTATTGGTGGTGGTAATTTACCACAACAAAATTTTAAAGGTGTACGAACAATAAAAAGATTTTTTATTCAAACTCAATTTGATAAAGGTTATTTAACATGCACACAATTAAGTTATACTATTGCACAAAAAAGTAAATTTTATTTAACAATATTCTATTTACCTAACAATACAGCAGATTTTGATTTTGTTGATTAAAAAATAATATTATGGCATTTAATTCATTGGAAATTGTAAGAAAGCAAATGGTAAAAGGTTATCCATATTGGAAAATCAAAATCAATAATAAAATATCATTTGAAAATGATGATAATAATGATATTGAATCATCATTTGCGGAATTACAGGATGCATGTAATATGCTGGATGATTCATTTGTCAATATTGTTTTATCAGCTAAAACAAAAAAAGAAAAAAGTGAAGGCGGATCAATTAAAGATGATAAAGAGTTTCCAATTAGACTGAAACAAACATCATCAGGATTATCAATTTCAGGTGTTAATGATCAATCATTTGAATTGTTAAAGGAAAACATGCAATTGAAAAATGATTTGACTAACAGCCAACAAATGCTGCAAAATTTAACAAATAGAATTGCACAAATTGAATCAAACATGATTCAGGATGATGATGATCAGGATGATGATGATCAGGATCAGGAAACTGATTTGATGGGTATGATTAAACCTTACATCCCAGCATTAATGGCAAAATTTGTTGGTAATCAAATGCAACAAAAACAACCAACACATTTGGCTGGACATCCTGATGATGATGCAAATCATACAGCAAATCAAACAATGGATGATTTTGAAATCCAAAAAACTAAAGCAATAAAAGCTGTTACCAAATTATTAAAGTTAGATAATGTTGCAGGTGATAGATTAGAAAAATTAGCAATATTAGCTGAAAATAAACCTGATACGTATTTAATGGCTGCCAACATGTTAAACAATATGTAAAATGAAATTAGACGAAAAAACACAGAATTTATTAATACAAGGATCATTTATTATTGGTGGTGGTCTATTAGCTATATATTTAATTAAACAGGCTTTTAACAAAATTGCAAATTTTGGTGAAGGACAAACACAGGATTCTATTGATAAAGCTAATACAGCAGTTAATCAATATATTCAACAAACATTGCAAACACAAACGCCAACAAAATCTGATGGTGAATGGGCTGCAATTGCTGATACAATATATCAGGATTTAGATCATTATTATTTTGGCGATAAAGAACAGAAAGATGCAGTATATCAAATTGCAAGAGTTAAAAATGATGCAGATTTAGCATTATTATTAAAATATTATGGTAAACGTACCATCCACAGATTTGGATTGCCACAGGGATCTGATTCAATGTTACCATTTGCTGTTGTAAAATGGTTACCTGAAAGTTTTGTAAATACAATTAATACTAATTATAAACGTAAAGGAATTAAATTTCAATTTTAATATATGAAAACAGGTTTACAATGGATATTGCAAGAAGCTAAAGATTTACGTAAAAAATATCCAAAAAGATTTGAAAATTGGAAACAATATGTTGCACAGGCTACTGCAATTTATAATTCTAAAAATAAAAAATCATCATCTACAACAAAAAAAACACCAGCAAAAAAATCAATTGTAAAAGTTGAATTAAAACCTAAAATAATGAAAAAATCTGCATCAAAAAAAACTAAAATTGTTTATACAAAAAACAAACAACGTGGTACAAGCAATAAAACAATTGATAAACAAAAGAAAGCATTACCACCAGAAAAAAGAATAAGCAAAACAGGAAATGCTTATTATGAATATAGAAAAAATGAAAGTGATATAAAAAATACGCTTTTGGGAATTAATAAAACACCTGGAATATTTGGATCTAATATGTATTCACATAGGGACAATATAGAAAAAATTTTAAGAGAAAAAATATCATTATTAGATACACACAAAAAACTTTTAAAATCAAGTGTTGGATCAAATTTAAAATTGCATCATAGACAATTAATTACAACATTGAAAAATCAAATTGCATCCCTTAAAAAACAATTAAGAGAACAAAACAAATTAATTAATTCTAACTTACGTTAATATGAACTTATTAAAATTTTTGTACAGGGATGAAACAATTAAACGTACTATTGGTACAACACATCCGTTAAAGTCTAACACGTTTTGGGGCATCGTGATTAGCATTGTTTGTCCTTTATTAAGTCAAGCATTAGGAATTGATGTAACAACTTTAATTGATGCTGTAAAGGCAATTAAAAGTGCAACTACATCAACTGATTTTGATTATTGGCAAGTTTTACAAATTATAACACAATTAATTGGAATTGCTTTAATGATACGTGGTACATTAAATAAAAATAGAAAACCTTTATCAATTGGCTAATTACAAAAATATTATTTCTTTTATTAAACAGGTTGAGGGTGGTTTATCAAAAAATCCAAATGATCAAGCTGCAAAATATTCTGTACCTGATGGATCAGGCTATCACACAAATAAAGGTATAACATGGCAAACATGGACAAATAAATTTGGATCATCGCCAGCATCAATTAAAAGATTTTATACCATGGCAGATAATGATTGGAATATAATTTTTAAAGATTATTATTGGGATGCAATTAAAGGAGATCAAATCAAATCACAAAAAATTGCAGATACATTAGTTAATTGGGCATGGGGATCAGGTGTATATATTCCAACAAAAAATTTACAATCAATTTTAAATGTATCACCAACAGGATATTTTGGTAGTATTACATTGAAAGCATTAAACATGGCAAATGAAAATGATGTTTATAATCAATTGAAAAATAAACAATATTTATTTTTTAATCAGTTAGGTAATGATCCACGTTTTTCAATGTTCAAAACAGGCTGGATTAATAGATTAAATGCATTAGCAACTTATGTTGAAGTAGGAATAAAAGAAAACAAAGGAAAAGCAATTACAACATTGCTATTGCTAGGATTAGGATTTTATATTATTAAAAAATATTCATAATGAAAAAACAAGTTATTTGGAAATACAGAACGTACAATGAATCATTTGTATGGAATAATGATGGTGCAGATTGTGTTGTGATTAATAATGGTTCATGTGATTTAATTGTAAATGGTTTAACATTATCACCAAATGCATCAATCACAGATACATGTTTTGGTGATGAATTAAATACTACAACATACACATTTCAATTTGTTGGTGCTGGGATTGCATCAGCTATTATTAAAACTAAATATTATTTATAATGAGCCAAAATTATAACGGACCTAGTCCATTACGTGCATTTAATGAAACAACAGGATTAACTGAAACTATTATAGCACCATTAAATGATAATTCTGTTACAGGTAATGAGCCATTATTACCAATTGCCGCATGTACAGGAATAGGTGGATCAGGTGGAGTATGGTTTAGTATTCCATTATTTGAATCGACTGCAACAGCTTTACAAAGGCAGCAACAAAATAGAATATCAGTATCAGTTGGATCAAATGCAGCACAAGTATTCAATTATTCACAAGATATTCCTAACATAGCACAATATAATACTGCAATGGGTTCAATATTTAATTCATTTAGTACAGATTCAGGAAGTACAGCATATGATGAAATAATTATAAATACAACAAATCATGGTGGAGGTACACATATTTTTGTAACATTTATTTTATATGCATAATCACGATCATTCCAATAGTTTTTTTTTAGTGTTATCAATTATTTTTGGTGGCATATCACTATTGTCTATTAAACCACTTTTAGATTTAATTTTTATTTGCATTGCAATAATTGCATCCCTTACTACTTTAATAATAAATATTAGGAAATTGACAAAAAAATAATACTTTTACAATCCTTTTTATAGGTCATAAAAAACAAAATTAATTTTTGTACATCCCTGATTATTGATTTAATCAGGGTTTTTTTTTGCAAAAAAAAATATTAAAAAAAATTTGCAATTTCAATTTTATTATTACTTTTGCCATGCATTAAAGAAACACACCAAAAATTTATGCAAAAATATAATTTACTCGAAAGAGATAAATTTTTGGTGTGAGGCTGCGATGTGCAGCCTTTTTTATTTTGTAATTTTTTAACACCAAAAATATATTTACAATGAGTAACCAGCAAAAAAAGATTCAATCGAATCATCCTGAATTAACAGATGCATTTTTATTTATCCTACTTGTAGCATCTTACTTTTTTTTTATCAATCCTTTATTAATTCATTTATTTTCGTGATATGATAAAAATATTTATACCAATGAAACATAGTATTCATAATAAACCATTTGTACATTTTGGTATTGATAGTTTATTACTTGATATTACAATAAAAGAATTAAAAATCACATTTACTGAATACAAATTAAAATTTAAACATTCAAATAATGATTTAAAAGTTTACGAATTAATAAAAAAAACAAATTAACAAACATGCAAAAATTTAATTTACAGGAATTAAACCTGATCAAAGATTTGGCACAAAATCGTAAGACAAAAAATGAAATATTTTTAAATGATGCAAATATGCTCATTCAAAATTCAGAACATACAAAATTATTAATCTATTCTGAAAATAGAGTGCTTGAAAATTTATTAACTAAAGCAGAAAAATATATAAATATTGATTAGCATAAAAGTTAATTTTATTAAAAAAATTAAATCCACCACAAAATGAAATATTTTAGAAACATAGTAATAATATATACTCCAGCACTAAATGATTATATTCCAATAGGAGTAGTTTTAACAGAAGATTTATGGCACTATCTTTTAATTTTTGATTTTGAAAAACAAAAATTATTCGAAGAAGTTGAAGTAATCATAAAAAATAAAAATTAGTATGGCAAGTCAAGAAAGAGAAATTATTATAAAAGTATTTAAAATATTATTGGATAATCCTTTATTATTTAAAACTGGTTTATGTAGATGGATTTTAGATGTTCATACATACGGATTAATAAGCGAATTTGAATATTCTTTAACATCACATTATATAGAAAATAAAATTGATTTTTTTACTTCAGATGAGCAAGGCTATTGCTGGGCAAGAGGATTTTTAATGTATCGTATTAATTGGATTAATAAACAAATAAAAATTTTAGAAGATGAAAAAAATTAAACTTCAGCTAACAAAATCTGAAATTGATGTGATTTGCATGGCAATTTTACCATATTATAAAAATTTGTTACAAATGCAAATGATGTGGATAAGTGATAAAACAGATACAAATATTTTGAAAAAAATGGTTGTAAAATCTTTTGTTGCTATGTTTCCACGATTTTTGAATTATCAACATGTAGAAAAAAAAATGTGCAAAACTATGTTGATATATCAGGATGCAGTGTGCATATTTATTTGTTGCAAAAATTATCCTAGCAATCCAAATGATGTGTTCATTTGCAACACAATTCAAAATGTAATTAATCAGATTGAGCCAAATTTATAAAATAGCAATTCCATCATCATTGGTTATGTATGCAATAAAACAGCGTACATTGATTAATGTTTATGAAACCAACAGATTTTTAAAATCTGTTGGTTACTTTGCTATACTTAAACAATTAAGCACAACAGGTAAATTACATAACAATTCCATCCAGCGAAAAAATCTGCAACAAATTTTAAAAGTTAGTAGAAATCAGGTATCAAACATTTTAAATAATTTGCAGAAATTGCAAATGATTAAAATGAATGCATCAGGATCAATTTTATTAAAAGGATGGGATGATATTTGCAATATATTTAATGTTGACAATGATGATGCAAAAATCATTATTGATTACAATATTGCAGATAATAAACGTATTGATCTGTTAATTTATGCAGCAGAAATTAAATTGAATCAGGATAAACAAGCTAATGCATTTGCATGTAAGTTGTCTAACAATCCACAAATTTACCAAATCATCAAAGATCATTTAAAACAAAATTACCAGCTCGATGCTGATAGTTTAAATTTGAATGAACTACAACAGGCAATATTAAAATTGCAACAGGATGCATTTGTTATAGGAACACAACACAGCAGAGCAATCAACATGTTCAGATGTTCAATTGATCGTAAATTAACAACATTAAAACAGGCATACAATACAAAGTCTGTTCGCACAATTACCTATTTAAAACGATTATTGCAAAAATTTCATATTGCAAAAATTATTAAAATGGTGCATCATTCATGTAATGGTGAACGTGCGTATAAATTTTGTAAACACTATGCAAATAATTTTAACAAAGAAACAAGGCAGCCAATTTGGTATCAGCCTGATCAAATTGTATTATGCTAATTTTTCAGTTTCGATATTGTCAAAAATTGAATTCCACGTAAGTGGTTAGTAATCTATTTTATTTTAACTTGTATCCATAAATTATTCATAAATTATTCATAAATTATTCATAAAGGAATGATTTATGATTTTTAAACAAACACACCAAAAATGAAACAAATTATCTTCACAAAACAGGATGACAAAAAAGGTTATCCATTTTTTCCATTATCATCCTTTAAAGCATGGTTAGTATATCAGGATACTAACAAAAGATGCAGATTGAGCATTGAAACAGGAATATCAGTACATCAACTTTTAACAGGACATGTTACAGAATTAATTTTAAATAAAGAAGTTGGTTATCACATGTTATGTGCAATGGTTGAAAGACATGGAAAATATTTAAAAAAAGCACACATTTATTCAACAAAAAACAATATTTTGCACAGGCAATTTATTAACAATGAATGGATAAATATTAATGATCCAAATTTTAGCAAAGAACATTGGAAAAATCAAAAAATTGAATTCACCAAAAATCAAAATCAAATTATAATTTTAAAATGAAATTAATTAAAAAACCTGAAGGACATCACGAATTAGTAAATGAAGTTGGATCATTAATTTGTCCATTTAGAAATCCAATTACTATCCAGCATCATGATCAATTACAAGTGCATCCATTACCATGTGGATCAATGTGTCCACATTTTAAAATTAATCTAGCTGATAATTTAGTTAGATTAACATGTGGTGGATATGCTGTTGAGATAAATTTTGATGATATTACTGAACAAAAAATACATACAAATAATTTAGGAATAATTAAGTGAAAAAACCTATTATAATTTTTGTAAATTATTTACCATTTAATTATTCAGGTTTATCAATTTATCCATTTATAATTATTGAAAAAAATCAATATACTTATAAATTATTGAAACATGAATACATACATTTTTTACAAGCTAAAAGATATACACCAATAATTTTTTTTATAAGATATATAATGCAATTGATTTTAGTAGGTTATAAATTGAATATTTATGAGCTTGAAGCAGATGGAAAAATAAAATGTAAAAATAAAAATAAATTAAGTAAATAACAACCGAAAAAAAACCGAAAAAAATCCGTTAAAACACCGATGAATAAAGCGATTTTGTACACTGATAATGCGATAAATGAATATCCAATTTTAAAAGATTTTTATTATAGTTCGCAAACATTAACAACATTAATTCGTTATGGAGTAATTAAAGGAATTTTGCGAAAAAAATCAGGTGCAATTATAGATCGTGAAAGTTTACATTGTTTTATATGTTATTTAATTGTACAACATAATTTACAAGAAAATCCAAAATATATGGATATTTTAAATAATAAAAAAAAATAGCAAGTTTTTAAACTTGCTATTTTTTTTATATCAATAATGATTGTATTTCGCAACGTGAAAAAATCAATCATTATACCAGCAACAATTGCAATTGTATTAGCATCATCTATCCTGATGAAAGCAAATGCAAAAACTAATGTATTGAAAAATTTGAAATTTAAGTTTAATAAATTCAAATTTAATTTAGCAAAATCAGCATCATCAATATTAACAGGTAAATTAGCATTTGATGTAAATTTATCATTGATTAATACACAATCTGAATCATTGAATGTAAGTGATATATTTTTAAAATTATTTTTAAATGGTCAATCAATTGCAACATTAACACATGATGTTGTAAATATTCCATCACAAAAATCATTGAATATTACACCAACAATTTATATTGATATTACAAAATTGCCATCCATTATCAGCAAAATTTATACAGCAACTAAAACATCATTGCAATCATCTACCGATAGCAATAAAACATTAATTATTATTAATGCAATTGCTGAAATAAAAAATCAATTGGATCAGTTAAAAGGAAATTTATCTGTTGATGGTAATTTAAAAGTTGAAAATGTGCCTTTTGAATTTAAAGAAAAAATTGCATTTTAATGAATCCTGATTATAAAAATATTATATATTATCATGATGGCATGAATTCGGACATAATAAAGGTACTGGAATCATCATTTGAAAAATCAATTAATCAGACAAAAAATTTTGCACATAATTTTAAAGGATCAACCATTTTAGAAACATGCGAAAATGTTTGGAATTTTATTAAAAATAATATTCCATACAAAGCTGATTCACAGGAATTTCAAAAGATAGTTTTACCAGCTCGTGCAATTGAACGTGCTGAAAATGATGGAATGGGATGTGATTGTAAAAGCATGGCATTAATGGCAATTAGTTTAATTAAAAATTGCTATCCTGATGCAAGAGCAGCATTTAGATACACTAGTTACAGATCATCCACAACACCAACGCATGTTTATTGCATTGTACAATCAGATAAATATGGAACAATAATAATTGATCCTGTATGGCATGAATTTAATTCACAAAAAAAATATACTTCAAAAACAGATCATTATATGAAAATAGCAACACTATCAGGAATAAATGATGATAAAGATGTAACAGCAGTTGATGCATATACATACAATTTTATCAAAACACAAACAGCAGCAATGAAATCATTTCCTGTTGGATCACCTGAATACGAATATTTTGCAAACAATTTACGTGAGGCAAAAAAATTAATGAATGATTCTGCAATTGGTATTGGTAGAAAAAATGTTTTTAAATCATTATCAAATGGAATTAAGAAAAAAGTTGATAAAGTAAAAAAACAAGTTAAAAAAGTTGCAAACAATATTGTGCCACCAAAGGGAGTAAGTGGAAAAGATTATGCAGAACATTTGGCAATGATTACAACATTTGCAATGCAACGCAATGCATTTTTGTTGCTATTAAAATTCAATTATCGTGATTTGTGTAACAGAATATTAAATCATTCAGATGCAGTTACAAAATTGTGGTATAAAATAGGCGGTCAAAAGGATGTATTGATTACAAATTGTAATGCATTTAAACATAAAAAACCTTTATTTGGAAAACCTAAAGGATTAAAAGGTACTGATGAATTTGGGATTGGTGAAGCTGTAACAATAAGTATAGCTGCTATAATAACTGCTGCAACACCTGTTGTATTAGCAGTAATGAAATTGTTACCAAAGAAAAAGGAAGATGATAGTACTGAAGATATAACATTACCTGATGGAACAACAACACCTGATGGATCAACAACACCTGATGGACCAGATGATGATGGTACAAAAGTATTTGGAATGAAGCCACAAACATTATTAATTGGTGGTGCAATTGCAGCAGGTACATTGTATTTTTTAAGCAAAAAAAAATAATTTAATTTTAAATTTTATAATCATGGCAAAAAGAAAATCAACTAAAAAAAGACGTTCAACACGTAGAGGAAAACGTGGCATGGGTGCAATACCAAATGTTAAGAATTTAACATCAGGTGTTATGGAAGTAGCTGGTGCAGTTGGTGGTGCTATTGCAGCATCATACGTAACTAACAAGTTATTAGATAAATTTATGACAAACACACCATCAGCTAAACATGGTTTAGTTATGGTTGGTGGAATTTTAATTGATGGTATGGTAAAACAGCCATTATTAAAATCAGTTGCTAAAGGTATGGCAATTTCAGGTGGTTTAAATTTAGCTAAAACATTAGTTCCAGCAATTGGTGCAATAACTGAAAGTGATGTAACTAGTTTAATGGAAGATATCACAATTGGTGATGATGTAATTAGCGAAGATGTTACAATTGGCGGTGATGATTATGGTGTTGGTGAAGATATCATCAGCGAAGATTTAACCATTGGCGAAGATGTAATAGAATTTATGTAATTAATTTTTAACTATAAATAAACATTTAATAAAATGAAAATGAACATTGTTTCAAGAGAAAAAAAAACACCTGTTAAACCATTTAACAGAAACACAGCGATGTTGCAATCTTTACTTGCTAAAGGACATCGTGCAGCAGAAGGTGAATTAGTATTATTTGCTACATTAAGCACATCAGGTACTTACACGTTTCAAGTAAACGAAAACCAAAATAAATTGGTAAGTGAAATCCGTTTGCGTCAGGGAGATGCATTTATACCAACATCAATGGGATTGTATATTGGTAAAGTTGCAAGTGCAACACCAACAGATGCACAAATTGCAGCGGTTGAAAAAATGACTTTTCCAAATGCAATAACATTTAGTAAAGCAGGTGAAGCAGCTAATTTACAAGCTATTTATAATTCACGTGTACAAATTCAGGTAAATTCAGTAAATATTACTGAAACATTAAGTACACAGCGTTTTTATCGTGTTGGTGTGGCTCAAAAAGGAGTATTAACAACAGCAACAGGAACTAATGGTGTTTATCAGGCTAGTGAATGGACAAATGAAAACTATGGTATGTGTCCTGTTTCTCAAGCATTTGCATTTAATGGTATTCAA
>Ga0114980_10003040_pt1 | contig 11645 bp, 32 predicted proteins | sample S_140806_EF_Meta_FD_87018 | JGI IMG/M metagenome (GOLD analysis project Ga0114980, IMG submission 87018) | Freshwater microbial communities from Lake Simoncouche, Canada to study carbon cycling - S_140806_EF_MetaG | ecosystem: Environmental > Aquatic > Freshwater > Lake | place: Lake...
AATCAAATGTTGTTCTTTTTGAGTTAGATACAATTGGTGTATCATCTTATGTTCAAATTGAAAGTAACGGTGGTAAATTTAATGCTTTTTTATATATCAGATTAGATGATGATATCCTATATGATATTGATTGGGAAGAAGGGGGTTCTACCAGCATAGAAGAAGAGATTGATAACTTAATTGATGAGGCAAACAAATTAGGTGAAGTTGTTTCAGAAGTTAGTCGTAAATTAAGAGAAATTATTAAAATATGTGATGAGAATGACATAAATTATGAAAAATTCATTGCCATCAATTATGGAATGAAAAAATTTTAAAACATATTTGGAAGTCTGAAAACTTTGGTTTATCTTTGTAGAGGAAATTAAATAGTCAGGTTTGGTACAAGGTCGGTTCGAGTCCGATGGAAGGTCGTGGATGTCGGGTAATTCCCTGTATAGAGGTTCGATTCCTCTTCTGACTGCTTTTTAAATAAGTAAAGCAAACTATATGAAAAGTTTTTTAAAACAAATGCATCAAGTAATGGTTGAAGGATGTTACCCATTAGATCCCATTATTGTTTATATATTTGGTTTTATTGCCTTACTAGGTGCATTAATTCAAGTCCTGTCCTGACTACAAAAAAACATTTGGAATTCTGGAAACTTTGATTTATCTTTGCATTATAACAAAAAAAACATGATAAACAACCTAGATATAATCAAACCATTACTGAACTTCACAGAAGAGGGTGATTTCTATATGTTATATATCCTTAAAAGAAAGAAGGACCAACCAGAAGATGAAAGAGATAATCACCAATCATCCAGAACCATCAAAACTTATTGTATTGATATCCTGGAATATCTTGAAAGCAAATATGAGGAGATTATCCAATTATCTGAACTTTTCAAGGCAAGAGCCTACATTCATGTTCAGAAACAGAACCATAAAGATGTTGCTTTGGATATGATGATTCTTTTGGCTGAAAGAATTAAAAACGGCCAGCACAATCAGAAAAACTTATTTGAGAGTGTTGTGGGTAAGGTAAAAAGAATGGAGAATAGATGGATTGTTGATATTGATGATAAAGACGAAAATGAATTAGCAAAGACTATTTCTGTGGTTGATGAAACCAGACCAATTGGTAGCAAGGTGGAAGCAGTAATTCCAACTAAAAATGGTTATCATTTAATCACAAAAAGATTTGATGTTGAGATGTTCAGAAAATCATATCCCCAACTTGACATTCAACGTAAGAATCCAACTTTACTTTACTTTCCTAATAGTTTAGATTAACAAAAAATATAACATATGAGTGGAGGACATTTTGATTATGCACAATATCGTATTAATGATATTGTTAATAAAATTGAAGAGATTATTGCAAGCAATAATTTGGAAATTTCAGAGGGGAATAAACCCAAAGATGATTGGGGGTTTGATGAACAGAGTTATTATGAATACCCCCCTCACATAATTGAGGAGTTTAAGAATGCAGTGAAGCATTTAAAAATAGCCCAGGTGTACGCCCAGAGGGTTGATTGGTTGGTATCTGGTGATGATGGTGAGGAATCATTTATGAAAAGGTTGTACGAAGATTTAAATAAATTAAATTTACAAGAGGAATTGTGACAAGAAATGTAACAAATAAATTAATGCAACAGGCTAAAAAATCAAAAAGTGATGAGTTCTACACTCAACTTTCGGATATTGAAAGTGAATTGCAACATTATAAAAATCACTTCAAGGGTAAGGTTGTTTATTGTAATTGTGATGATGCTCGTATTAGTAATTTCTTTAAATATTTTGCTATCAACTTCAAAGAGTTAGGATTAAAAAAACTTATTGCTTCTTGTTATCAAGAGCAAAAGAATGATTTGTTTAATACAGAAGAAACTGAAAAAGGCTTCTTCTTTGAATATACAAGTAAAGAAAATGAAACGCCCTCACCAAGTTCTAACAATATTATTCATTTTAAAGGTGATGGTGATTTTCGTAGTCCTGAAAGTATTGAATTATTAAATCAATCAGATATTGTTGTTACAAACCCTCCTTTTTCATTATTCAGAGAATATGTGGGTCAATTAGTGAAGTATGATAAGAAATTTTTGATTATTGGTAATATTAATGCAATTACATACAAAGAAATATTTAAGATTATCCAGGAGAATAAGGCTTGGTTAGGAATAAACCTTGGAAGGGGGGTTTCAGGTTTTATTGTGCCAGAACACTACAAACTTTATGGTACAGAAGCAAGAATAGATAATTTAGGAAATAGAATTGTATCACCAAATAATTGTTTATGGTTGACAAACTTGGACAATTTCAAGAGGCACAAAGATATTGAGTTAACAAGAAAATATTTTGGACATGAAGATGAATTTCCAAAATATGATAATTATGATGGTATAAATGTTGATAAAACAGAAGACATTCCATTTGACTTTGATGGTTGTATAGGTGTTCCAATTACATTTCTACATAAATTTAATCCTAGTCAATTTGAACTAATTAAGTTTAGGAAAGGGGATGATGATAAAGACTTATCAATAGATGGTAGATGTCCATATTTTAGAATATTAATAAAAAAGAAACAAAATGAGTAATAAAACACCAGTTGATATTTTTTGTGACTATATAAATTCCCAATATGGTAGCAGAATTACAAATTACACAATTCCAAATGAGGTTTTTGAAAGCATCAAGAAATTGGAAGAGGATTATCATAAGGTGACAGAATACACCTCTGATGGGTATCATACCTTTAAGGAATTATATGATTTTAGGGCAACCTACAACGCTTTATTGTTTAATGAGTGGGCAAGTCAAAAAGGTGATGAAGAGTTCATAGATGTAAACCTAGTAGCCCAAAACACAAAGCATAGCGTACATAAGAGTTGGAAACATAATGATGGTGATCCTTGTTTTGGTGGGGGTTGGTTTATTGTTGTGGCAAAATTGCCAAGTGGTCAAATATCCAATCATTATCCTGCTGATAAATGGAATGATTTTAAAGTTCCAGAAACAACAACAGCCTTATTTCCTTTTGATGGTCATACAAGTCAAAATGTTTTGGAAAGATTGAAGAAAGAACTTGCATAGTAATTTTATTTACCTTATATTTGTGTATCAAAAAAAATAATAATTATGTCACGTTATATCACGGTAGAAGCTGAAGTTGATTTAGATGATTATTCAGATGAAATCATTTACTACTTTAAAAGGGACAAAATTTTTAGAGAAAAGTTATTAAAATCAATCAAAGATTATGATGTAATGGCTGTTAGAAATAAAAATGATGATGATGTGGTAAAACAATTTACCAAAATAATTGATAACTACTGGAAGTTAACTGCTGAAGAGGAGGATGTTATTAAAAAAATAGCAGATAGATTTTAAAAACCTTTAAATGTCTAAAAAATGAACAGATTAAAAGTATTAGGGATTGATAAGAATGGAATTGGAAGTGAACATTATGGTGCTATTGAGTTTGAAAATGGCATTAAGTTATACTCATTCCATGACACAGAGTGTTGTGAAGCACACGAATTAAATTTAAAGGATTTAACTTTGGATGAATTTGATGGATTGGAGTTTGATTTAACTAATGATAATTTCTTCAAAAGAATACCAGATTATGGTATTGAATTAATACCAGTTCATGGACATTCTGTGAAAATTGCTGGGCATGGGTATAATAATGGATACTATTCAGACCAGTTAGAATTAGTAATTGAACAAGATGGTAAAGAAATAAAAAGATATGATATTACTGAATGTCAATCAATTGTAGATTGAAGAATGTAATTGCAAAAATATCTAAAATAGGTTTTGAAATTAGGATTTTTATGCTTATATTTGTTGCATCAAAGTTTTTAACTCACATACTAAAATAACAAACTATGGCTAAAGGAATAATTGAGTTTAATTTGGATGAAGAATTAAATGATTTTAAGTTGGCCACCAATGCCAAGGATATTATGTCTGTCTTGTGGGAGGTTGACCAAGAGTTAAGGGCAAAAGTAAAATATGCACCAGACACAACCAGCCAAGAGACAGTTGATGCTTTAAGTGGTATTAGAAATCTTTTGAGGGAGAGTATGAACGATAAGAGTATTAGTTTTGATATGTTTGAATGATTAATTTTGGTCTTATTGTGTAATGACAGCACACAGCACTACGGATGCTGAAGTTGGGGTTCAAATCCCTATAAGACCGCTGTGTTTGGAACCCGTATTGGCCTTCGGGGTATGATTGTGACTCATATTAAATGCGGATTCGAATTCCGTCAAACACCCAATTATGGTAATGTGGTCGAATGGTTAGGCACCTGTCTGCAAAACAGTGAACTTAATGTTCTATGTGGGTTCGAATCCCACCATTACCTCTTTTTTAAATAACAATAAGTGACGACTCTGGTGAAACCCCAGGGTATATGTAAGGTTTGACTTGCTTGATTCGCGATATATTTAGCAAGGGACTGAGTGTTTGATATAACTATGTTCTGTTATGGCCAATTGAGCAGTAACTGGGAAATTCAAATCATCTAGGTAAAAATGGATCATGATGTTCAAATGGGGACAAAAAACTTATTTCTTTTTTATTGCCACATAGTGTAATGGTAGCACAACAGATTTTGATTCTGTTTGTATTGGTTCAAATCCAGTTGTGGTAACAATATTTTAAAAGGTTCGGTAGTTCAGTTGGTTAGAATGCATGTCTGTCAAGCATGTGGTCACGGGTTCAAGTCCCGTTCGAACCGCCAATATTTTAAAAGGGTCTGTAATTCAGTTGGTTAGAATGTTTGACTCATAATCAAAAAGTCGTAGGTTCAAGTCCTGCCAGGCCCACAACATTATTAATTTGGCATATAGCTCAATGGTGGAGCACAATCCTGATACGATTGAGGTTGCTGGTTCAAGTCCTGCTATGCCAACCAAAAAACGAACCTATAGCTCAGTTGGTTTAGAGCACCTAACTTTTAATTAGGGGGTCGTAGGTTCAAATCCTACTAGGTTCACAACAAATATTTTAGACAATGAAAAGTCCAATAACGGGTAAAGAAATGAAGTTGTATAATGAAAAGAGATTAATTTCTTTCAAGGATAAAACATTTGAGATTAATTTTCATTATTATAAATGTGAGGATAGTGGAGAGCAATTCACTACCACAGCATTAGATGAATTAAACATACCAGATTTTACTAAATTAAAATAAAAATGATTAATAATAATACAATAATATCTGATTTTTTAAGTGCTAATTTGGGATATACAATGTTTTTCAAAGTCCCAGGGGGGATTAACAGAACTCATGCTGTTAAGAATAGAACAATAGTATATGATTTTATAAATACCAGAGTATATAATCAAGTTTTGGCTAATTTAAAATTGAAATGAAAATAACTAATATTGGAAAAAAAAATCAATTAAATACTAATTTACAGTATGTGTTGTTATCCAAATTATCCTATGAGTGGAAGAAAATATATTACATTAAATGTATGAGTGTTATGAATAACTTACTAGCTATCCGAGTATTTGCGCAAGTTTTGAATAATTTTAAATTAAAATGAATATGGTAAATGTTGGAGAACAAATATTGGTGGTAGTGGGGGAGAAAATTAGGCAGTTTATAGGTAAGCAAATCAATACCCAGGTTCAAATTAAAGTTCAACTTCAAGTGGCAGCACAAGTCTTTAGTCCATTATTGAAATCAGTTGATACTAATATTATTTTAGTTAGGCAAAATATTAAAATATGATAAACATTAACAAAAAAATAAGTGAAGAAATAAATAGCCGATTAAATGAAAAATTGTATGAAACTAACACAACAAAAATAAATTGGTGCGAAAAATTATTGATGCTTGAGTTGGGATTGGCTTCAGCAATTCAGTATAAATTATCTGATTTATTAATAGAAAATATTAAGTTATGACGAATATAATAAGTAAAGTAAGAGAGCGGGTAGGTACTAAACTAGTGTTTCAAGTGGAAGGTAAATTATGGAATCAAGTATGGAATAAAACAGGCAATCAAGTATGGGTTCAAGTATCTAATCAACTATTGGTTCAATTAAAACAAAATGTGAACTTATGAATAATGTATACGACAGAGTGGGATACTATGTAAGCCATCAATTAATTTATCAAATGAGTAAGGCAGTAAATACCCCAGCAAGAATTAAAGTATGGGACAAAGTGGGTGATATATTATGTGATCAAATGAGAGATAAATTCTATATACAAGTAACAGAAAATGTACATTTATGAGTAATAATATGTTTAAAGTGCACAGTGATATTATATTTAAAGTCCAGAGTCATATTAGATGTGAAATTAGCAGTGTGATTACAAAAGAATTACACAATAATCCTTATTCTAAGATAACTGTTCAAAAGTATATATTATCTCCCATATATGAACAAGTGAATGAAAATTTATTCAGGGTATCAATACGAAGAACAAACTATGAAAAACGCTAATAATATAGAAGTTAAAGTAAACCAAATAATTATGCGTATGGTTTATAGAACAATGGATTATGTTCCTAGTATCATCAGCATTCAGGTGGATAATGAAACAAAATTCATACCTATGATTGAAAAAAAAGGAATTGAACTAAAACTAACTGGACAATGAGGAATATTCAGTTTAATATTAACATTAGATTGGCTTTACACAATTTGGATCTTAAAACAGAGTTAAGGGAAGAAACATCATATATTCTTTTTATGAGAGTATCTGCTGGTTTAAATAAGCCAATTGCTGAACAGATTGAAATAAGCACTTATGAACCAAATAGGCAAATAACTTTTAATACTAACAAAATTTAAAAATGCAAAATATATCAGGAAGTATTGGTTATGATATATGGACTATCCGTACAGATATTAGCAAGCGTAATAATACGGTAATTCAAAATAAATTAATTAAGAAAACATCAAATGAATTATATATGCAAGTATCTGGAAGAATATTCATTCCATTATCTGAACAAATAGGTAATACAATGTTTGAACAAATACAAGATAGAGTGTATGATAAATCATTTTTTTAATACTAAAAATTTAAAAAATGAAAAATGTTTTAGATGTTATTTCTTTTGAAATCTTGAGCAGTCGTGGTAATCCACCAGGATATAACAGAAAGTTCATTCAAAATGAGTTGCTTAATAAAATAAAAACTAATTTGCATATAGAGATATATAGAAGATTACTTATGTCAGTTTCTGAGCAAGTGGAACCTATGTTGTTTGATGTAAAAACTAGCGTGAAAATATGAGAAATGTTAAAACAAAAATACTCAATCAAATATTTTATTTACTTGAGATTAAATTAAGTAATACAGTGGATGAAAATGTGGAAATTGAATTGGCTAATGATGTTAGAGAAAAATTACTGATAACTTACCCGCAATTAATTTATGTTTCAAAAGAAAATTTAAAACTATGAAAAATGTTAAGCAACATATAGGCAAACAATTATGGTATTTGCTGGAGAAAAATTTAAAATATATAGTTGAGAGTAATGCAACAACTCAACTATGTAATGATGTGAGAGATAAAACATATTACAAAATTAAGGATCAGATATCAAATGCAGGAATTAAGGCTGTTCATATATGAAAAATATAGAAGAAAAAATATATAATAAAATTTGGAATAAACTATCTTTGAAAAGAACTATACTTCCAAGTATTGTTGATGAAAATGTAAGGACAAGATGCGTTGATATGATGCTTCTACCTATAATGAACCAAATAGTTTTTAATTCTACCAGAAGTTTGGTGTCTGGGATTAAGAGGAAATTTAAATAAAGATGGAAAACATTAAACAAAAGATTGCTAAAGCTGTGGAATGTCAAACAAATAATTTTATGTTGTTGCGAAGTCTTCTTCCAGATGATATAATTAGAATTGCTAGGCGCGTAATTTCAATCCCAATTAGGTCACAGACTATGGTAATAACTGAAATAGAAAATGTTAATGAATTGTGAAAATATGGAAAAAACAGAATATGATGCAATTAGTTTCCCCATCAATATGTTGCGCAGGAAACTACCCCAAATAAATATAGGCATTAACTTACGGGTTAGGATATCAAGTAAATTGAATCAGGTTTTGGAGGATCAGATTGGGCAAGTTGTCAATCCCACTAGACGTAATTTAAGGTTAATGATGTGGAACAAGTTTTAAAAAAATAAAATTATGATATTAGTTATTGGTGAAAGTTGTGAAGATGTGTATATCTACACAAAGAGCGACAGGTTATCCCCAGAGGCACCTGTCCCGGTATTAAAAGTAATTAAGGAGGTTAAGTCTGGGGGTATGTCATTAAACGTTAGGAACAACCTGGAGAGCATTAATAGAGATGCCTTTGTTGTTGTTATGACCAACGATAAAAAGATAACCAAGACCAGATATGTGGATTATAAGAGCAATCATACATTCATCAGAATTGATGATGGTGAGGAGTTTCTTGATAAGTTTAATATCAGTAATATTGGATCCTATATACTAAATAATACAGATTTGATTATTATATCAGATTATAATAAGGGGTTTTTGAGTGATAGGGATATTGTCAATATTTGCAAATTAAATAAGCCAACAATCCTGGATAGTAAGAGAAAATTGACCAAGGAGATACTGGATGTGGTTAGTTATGTCAAATTGAATGAATCCGAATATGACAATAATGAGGATATTATTGGTGATGAATATCTAGGTAAGGTTATTATTACAATGGGTGGTGATGGTGTTTTATACCATAACAGAAAGTACAAGCAGAAGGAGAATATGAAGACAATTGATGTAAGTGGTGCTGGTGATACATTTACTGCGGCCTTCGCATTAAAGATACTAGAAACAAAGGATATTGAGGAGAGTATATTTTTTGCAAATGAGATGTCATCTTTGGTTGTTAAGAAGAGGGGGACAAGTGTGCCTTTTGACTAAAAATAATTTAAAAATACTATTGTATTATTCAGATAAAGTTTGTATATTTGTTCATCAAATAAATTAAAACTCAATATTATGGAAAATCCAGTAAAGGTTAGTATTGTTTTATCTCATGGAATTATTAAAGTTATTAAAAACTAAAAATTATGGACACTTTATCTTTTTTTTATGGTATGCTAACTGTTTTGGCAGTAGCAATTTCAGTTATTTCATTAGTAAGTTTAAGAATGGTTTTAACACTTAAAAGGAGTTTTGAATCATTTATGAACGAAACAGATTTGACACAAACGCACATAATGGACAGAACATCCAGGGTGGCTGAAAAAAACTTTGACATTCTGGAAAGTAGAATTCAAGAGTTTAAACGAGATGTATTTGATGAGATTAGAACAAACATGAGGGAAACAGACAATGTTGACAAGAGACTTGACACTGTTAATTCGGAATTGATTGATTTGTTTTATGATTTGAAAAATGAAATAGTTAAAGCTACTTCAAAGTAATTTTGTTTAAGGAGGGGGGTGTGATGGAATTGGTATACATACCAGGCTTAGAACCTGGTGTCGCAAGGCGTGAGGGTTCGAGTCCCTCCATCCCCACAATAATTTAACAATTTAAAAAACAATAATATGGTTAATGCAAAGAGTGAATTTTTGGCTACCATTATGGGGAAAGCCATTAAGTGTGTGTATATCACCAAATATAGTGAAGAAAGAGAATCAATTTTAAAGGTTGGTCATACTAAAGAAGATTACCAAGCTTTTTTGGATACTCTTGACTACGAATATGATAGAGGATTTGGTTTGCAAGAAGTATTTGGAACTATTTGGTTTGAAGATGGGACTTGGTCCACTAGGTGGGAGTATGATGGTTCAGAAGGTTGGGAATACCATACTATGCCAGAAATACCTAATAATTTGAAACCAGTTGATTTAACTAATAAGGATATTTGTGTTATGTGTGGTATTGAAACGCCATATAGTATTGGAACGCATATTGATTATAGAATAGGATATATTGAAGGCGCTGGACAAGGTTGTTTCAAGAATTGTTCAGGATTAACATCAAGAGTATATACTTCATAGATGGATAAGAAAAAATTTAATACTCTTCTGAACAATTTTAAAATGTATCAGAATAATAGTGAAATAGATGAGAAACTTCTAAACACTATCATTGATGTATTCAACAATACAATGTTGAAGCATTATAATAACATTGGGATGGAGTGGATTAACTGGTTTATGTATGATATAAATTGGGGAGCAACACCATCCAATGTTGATGGTCCAAGAACTGTGAATCAATTATATGATTTGTTGGAATTATATTATAAGAATAAAGACATATGAAGATAAATAACACAAATATATCTGATTTGGTTTTTTTTGATAATTCCAATGGTTTTAAATATAAAAACAAATTTAACACTTTAAGTAATGGCTAAAAAAGAAATCAAAAAGTATTCAATGGAATTTGGTAAAAAAGAAAAAGTATTAAATTATACTTGTCAAACATATCAGCTTTCAAGACCTAATAAAGTTGGGTCAGTAATGGCTCTAATAAGAGAGTGCCAACCAAAAACAATAGAGGAATGGAAAAAATGGTATTTTGAAAATGCTTACACAGCAGGTAAAAATCAATTTAAAGTGACAAATGAACATATTATTGAGTTAAGTGAAAACCTTTATGAAACAATAACAAAAGTAGTTATTCCAGAATGGCTAGAGGCATTTAATAGTATAAATAAACAATATTGTTATGATTATATATTAAACCTTACAATTAACAGAACCTTTGATGGATTTTTGAGAGAAAAATCAGTTGTAAATGATGGACTTGCTAAAATATTTCCTTTTGTTCGTTTTGAACAAAGCCCATCAGAACTTGACCATGCAGGAGATATAGATTATTTGGGTTATGTAACTGAAAATACAGCATTTGGAATACAAATTAAACCTGTAACAGCACAGTCTAATTTTGGTAATTATTCAGTTCCTGAAAGAATGAAAGCAAATTTTGACAGCTTTGAAGAAGACTATAAAGGAAAAGTATTTATCATTTATAGTTTAGATGGAGAAATTGCAAATAAAGAAGTTATTCAAGAAATTAAAAATGAAATTGAAAGACAACAAAACACCTAACGCCTAACAGCCAACAGCATATTTTGTTGTACCTAAAATTAATTTGATGTATTTATAAAATAAAGTATATGAAATTAAGAAAAATTATATCAAACAACATAAGACAATATCTTAATGAGGATAAAAGTAATTGTTTGCCAGAGGGTTCTTTTGCAGATGCAGCAAGAAAGGATTTAATAGATGTATATTTAAAAAATATTGAAGATGATGAGTTTAGGGAAGAATTATCTGAAGAACCAGATTATGATTTATTATTAGAACCTGATCACTATGATGGATATGAATATCAGACATACATTCAATATATAGATAATGATACTTTTAAATTTTATGAGGGGTTTTCCAAATTATGCTGGGGTGGATTTAAAAAACAAAAACAATATAAGGGAAAGAGTGAGGAAGATATTATTAAAGATTTTATTAATAATAGAGCAAAACATTTAGGATTAGAATTTGGTTATGAATTAGTTGATTCTGAATATTTTATTCATCAATCTTGGGATTATGAAGATTATATATTAATATTAACATATAAAAAATAAAGTATATGAAATTAA
>Ga0114980_10003042_pt1 | contig 11639 bp, 8 predicted proteins | sample S_140806_EF_Meta_FD_87018 | JGI IMG/M metagenome (GOLD analysis project Ga0114980, IMG submission 87018) | Freshwater microbial communities from Lake Simoncouche, Canada to study carbon cycling - S_140806_EF_MetaG | ecosystem: Environmental > Aquatic > Freshwater > Lake | place: Lake...
AACGATGACATCGATTTCCTCGCGTCCGAGATGCCCGGACTCACCGGCGTGCGGGTTGAGTCCGGCGACGATGATCTTGGGTTGCGCGATGGCAAAGCGCTGCACCAGATCGCTGCGCAGCACGCGCAGCGTAAGTTCAAGACTTTCCCGGGTGATGGCCGCTGCGACTGCGTGCAAGGGCAGGTGCGTGGTTGCCAGGGCCACGCGCATGCCGCCGCCGGCGAGCATCATTACCACATGCGGCGCATTTAACCGCTCCTGCAGAAATTCGGTATGCCCGGTGAAGGGAATGCCGGCGTCGTTGATAACCCCCTTGTGAACCGGTGCGGTGGCCAATGCATCAAAAAGTCCGTCGCGACAACCGTCAGCCGCGATTTCCAGTGTGCGCAGTACATAAGCACTGTTGGCCGGATCCAGCCGTCCGGCTGCCGCTGGAGTCACCAGCGGTACATGCAGTACGGAAAAGGGCGGCGCCGCGTCACGTCCGGCAAAACGGGGCGTGGTTCCTGCAAGGCCCAGTCTGCGTGCCCGGGTATGCAGCAGAGTTTCATCGGCAATGACTACGATCCGCGCCGGAAATTTGCGTTCAGCAATCATTGCGCAGAGATCGGGTCCGATGCCTGCGGGCTCTCCGGCTGTTACGGCAATGAGCGGCAATTCAGAAAAAACGGCAGACATGTCGAGGCGGACTAAGCGCCGGGCCCGTCAGTTGCGGTTTTCAAGTCGCTGCTCAACATAGGCGCGGTCACGCAACTGGCGCACCCATTCCTGGTACGCCTCGTCGGTTTTGCGTTCGCGCAAGGCCTGCCGCGCATTCATGCGCTGGCCTTCCTTGGTCACATCCTGGTTGCGCCGCTCCAGCACCTGGATCAGATGCCAGCCGAAGGGGCTGCGTACCGGAGAGCTGACTTCACCGGGTTTCAGTGCGTTCATCGCCTGCTCAAATTCAGGCACCGTGTCGCCGGGAGACAACCAGCCCAGATCGCCGCCGCGTGATGCGCTGGTATCGTCGGAGCGTGCTCGCGCGAGTTCGGCAAAATCCGCCTTGTTATCGAGGCGTTCCTTCAGCGCCAGCAGACGGTTTCGCGCTTCGGTTTCCGAAACCAGTTCGTTGGTTTTAACCAGGATGTGGCGCGCACGTGATTGCTGGACCAGCATAGGCGCTGCACCGCCGCGCCGCTCGTTAAGGCGCAGGATGTGAAATCCGTTGGGGCTGCGCAGCAGCTCGCTCAGCTGGCCCGGCTGCATCGGCCGCAGGGCCTCGACAAACAGCGCCGGCAACCGATCCGCTTCGCGCCAGCCGATGACCCCGCCTTGCAGGGCCTCTGGCCCGTCTGAAAATGCCGCAGCGACCTGACGGAAATCGGCGCCTCCGCGAATCTCCGTCAGAGCCTGCTCCGCGCGATTGCGCCGGACTTGCAGTTGTTCGGGCGAAGCATTTTCGGGCACAGAGACCAGAATATGCGACACATTGAACTCATCACGTTCCGATGTCCCCTGCTGCCTCTGAACGAAGTTGTCGACCTCGGATTCAGTGATGACGATTTTCTGCGCGACTTCGCGTTCTTTCAGCCGGGAGAGCGTGATTTCATTGCGAATGTCTTCGCGGAATTTGTCGAACGGAACGTTGTCCTTGACGAGAACTTCACGCAGTTGCGGCAATGTCATCTTGTTCTGCTCGGCGATCCGTACCAGGGCCCGGTCGAGCTCGGCATCGTCGATACGCATCCCGACTTCCCGCGCATGCTGCATCTGCACGCGGTCATTGATCAGCCGCTCCAGCACCTGTCGCTCGATGACTTCACGCATCGGCGGGGGTGTGCCTTGTGCACGCAACTGGCGGAATGCAAATTCAACGCGCGCCGCCAGTTCGCGTTCAGTGATCACTTCATCGTTGACCACCGCAATGATGCGGTCAACGGTGACGATGGCGCGCGGCTTCGGCGCCTGGGCATGGACTGCGACGGTGCCGAACAGCAGGCAGCCGGTAATGATCAGAAGAGATGCGCGGGAGAACATGTCGGATCCAGATTTCGGGTAGAACAATGTCTGACGCTAATGCCGGTCAAAACAAGCCGGTCAGAACAAACCAGGCACATTGTATTCGACCGGGCCCGGTGCGCGCGGATCAAACTGTTTGTAACCTGAAATATTGCGTTTGAGCACGTCCAGCGGGTTACTGCCAATCCGGGATACGCCGTTCAGTTCCAGCTGGATGAATATCGAGGTGCTGGCAGCGCTGGTGGTAGTGGCGAAACGGTGTGCAGCGATCCGCAGAGACCAGCAGCGGTCGTTGTATTCAACGCCCGCCAGCGCTTCCAGCACGCGATTGTCGAGGAACGAATAGTTCCAGCGCCCCACTGCTGTCCAGCCGTCCTTGACCGGCCATTGTGCGGAGAAATCCGCCTGCCGCACCGTGTTGATGGTTTCGCGGTAGGCCAGGTTGAGTACCTTGCCGCGTTGCGGCTGGTAACGTCCGGAGACGTTGAATTTCTGGGTTTCCTTGAGGTCGGTGTTGTACTGCCACCCGGCGTCCGCAGTCCAGTTGGTCGCAATATTGCCGCTCACTGCGGCGAGCAGGTCGGAGGAATTGCTGTCGCTGGCCCGCGGCGCAATACCCGGGACCGTGACTTGTTGCGACTGGAAGTAATAACGTTGTGCGATGGCGCCGCGAATCCGCTCGATGCCGGAATCCGCACTGATGTAACGCGAGGTCACGCCCATGGTCAGCTGATTCGCGTCATTGATCCGGTCCTGACCGCTGAACTGGTTTTCCGAAAAAATGGTTGCGAAATTGATGTCCTGCAGGCCGCTGTCGAAATTCGGCAGCGCGCTCTGATCCTTGTACGGGATGTAAACGTAATAGGCTTTGGGTTCGAGCGTTTGAATGACCCGCTGGCCGCCGGTGCTGGTTTCCCGTTCGAAAACGACGCCGCTTTCAGCGCTGACTACGGGCAATGAGCGTGTCGCGTTCGGCAGCCCAGTGGTGTTGTTGTTGCCCAGTGTGTAGCGGGTGAGATGTGCGCCGACCTTGGGCGTGAAATACGCGAAGGAGCTGCGCAGAGGTATGGAATAGCTGGGATAAGCAACAACCCGCTGACCGTTGACCAGGGACACATGGTCGAATGCTGTGTAATTGCCCAGAAAATCGAAATCGCCCCGGTTGAGCGTCTGGTGTTGCGCGACCAGCGAAATCTGCGGTTGCCGGTTATAGGGTGGCACCAATGGCGCCAGTGGATCCGACTGCAGCGTCTGGAAACGCTGGGCAAAGGCGGAAACGCTGTAAGTGCCGCCATTACCCCAGGTTCCGCCACGCGCCAGCGTCGCATCGTTGGACAGGTATACCTGCGAAGTCGACGCCAGCAGTGTCGACAAATCGGTGAAATACTTGCCGTCGGAAACCCTGTTGATATTCAGGCTGCTATTCCAGATCCCACCGAACTGCTGCTGATGTTTGGTAAACAAGCCCCAGCGATCTGTGCCGGCCTGCTGATCGTTGGAGAGCATTTCAGCGCGGGCTTCGCCCCGCCATTTCGGATCCAGATAACGGAACTCGCCGCCGAGTTGCAAACCACGTTTGGTCATGTAACGCGGATAAATGGTGGCGTCCATGTCCGGCGCCAGATTCAGGTAATACGGCACCGTGAATTCGAAACCGGTGGTGTTCGAACTGCGGTAACTGGGTGTCAGCACGCCCGATTTGCGCTGTTCATGCAGCGAGAATGTCAGGTAGGGGGACCAGAATATAGTCTGGTCCATGAACACAATGCTTGCATCGCGCGCGGTACCGACGTCGCGGCTGCGGTCCAGATCGAGCTGTTTGGCGCGCAGGAACCAGGAGTCATTGCCGGGTTCGCAAGTCGTGTAACTGGCCGACTCCACCCGGTATTGGCCCGGGCCCTCGAACAACAATCGTTCTGCGGTACCGCGGCCGTCGCTCTCAGCCAATGGCGCGCGACTGCCTGGACCGGCAGCCGGCAGGGTCATCAGCATGTAACGCGGATTTTCCATAAACCCGCGATCGGTTGCGATTTCGTAATGCAGCACGCTGCCTTCGATCTGCTCGCGGCCCTGTTCCATGCGTACGTTGCCCTTGGCATCAATGATGTCCTTTGGCGTGTCGTGGCGCATCCAGTCAGCGGCAAAGGACTGACCACGTTTGCGCATCCGCACGTCACCAAAAGCCTCGAGTTCCTTGTCCTGGATGCCCTGGATACGGTTGGCATCAATGAATAGTGGAACCTCTTCTGCCGGGTCTGGCAGCGGCAGCAGGCGCGACTGCGGCTTGAGTGTCAGTCCGTCGTCAGCGTTGGCGAGCAGCGGCAACGCGCACAGGACTGCAAGCGCAATTCGGGTTTTTCGGGAAAAGGGCATCGGGAAAGGGTGTCAGGCGAGGTGCTAAAATCTCACAATTCACTCTGTGAAGCAACGATTGAAACCAACCCCAGACTCCAGTAGCGATTTGCGGCGTGACGCGCTGAAGGCATGGCTCGACGTGCAATTGCCCGGCAAGGTCTTTACGCTGGCACCGGCTTCGGCGGACGCCAGCTTCCGCCGCTATTTTCGCGTAACTCTGGATGGTGTGACGCGTATTGCCATGGATGCGCCGCCAGAACGTGAGGACAGCCGGCCGTTCATCCATGTTGCGCAACTGATGCGTGACGCCGGCGTGCATGTGCCGGAAGTGCTCTCAGCAGATACCGCGCAGGGATTCATGCTGCTAACCGATCTGGGCAATACGACATACCTGAAGGCCTTGACTGAAGACAATGCCGATGCGTTATTCCGCGACGCGATTGTTGCGCTGATTACCTGGCAGCGCGCCAGCCGCCCGGACGTGCTGCCGCCATACGACCGCGCACTGTTGCAGCGGGAGATGGACCTCTTTCCCGAATGGTATGTGGGGCGTCACCTCGGGCTTGCGCTGAGTGACGCGCAGCGCGACTCGCTGGCGAAGATCAATCAACTGCTCGCCGACAGCGCGTTGGCACAGCCTCCGGTGTACGTGCACCGCGACTATATGCCGCGCAACCTGATGCTGTCCGAACCCAATCCGGGCGTGCTTGATTTCCAGGATGCGGTGTACGGGCCGATTACCTACGATGTGGCCTCGCTGTTCCGCGACGCCTATCTGAGCTGGCCTGAAGAACGGGTGATCGACTGGGTTGCGCGTTATTGGGAACAGGCCAAACGCGCGCAGTTGCCGGTGGATGCGGATTTCGGCGCGTTTTACCGTGCGCTGGAATGGATGGGGCTGCAGCGTCATCTGAAAGTGCTGGGTATTTTTGCGCGTATTCACTACCGGGACGGCAAACCCGGTTATCTGGAAGACACCCCGCGTTTCCTGCGTTACGCACGCGAAGTCGGCGCCCGGTACGCGGCATTGAAGCCCTTGCTGCATCTGCTTGATGAACTGGAGCAGCGCAGCCCGCAGGTCGGTTACACCTTCTGAGTCCCCGGTCTTGAAAGCCATGATTCTTGCGGCAGGGCGTGGCGAACGGATGCGCCCACTCACCGACCATACGCCCAAATCGCTGCTGGAAATAAACGGCAAGCCATTGATTTTAATTATTATTTATGCTCTGGCCCGAGCCGGGGTTACGGAGATAGTGATCAACCTCGCCCATCTCGGCGACAGAATTGCCGCGCATCTCGGTGATGGAGCTGCCTTTGGCGTAAGCATCAGCTATTCGCGCGAAACCGAAGCGCTGGAAACCGCTGGTGGCATCGTTTATGCGATGCCCTTTTTGGGCAATACCCCGTTTATTGCCGTTAATGCCGATGTTTACAGCGACTACGACTTTGCCGCGATGGTGGAAACAGCGCAGCAATTGAAAACCGGCGGGCCGCTGGCGCATCTGGTGTTGGTCGATAATCCGCCGCAGCATCCGCGCGGTGATTTCGCGCTGGTCGATGGGCGGGTGCAACGCGAGGGGGTGACAAAATTTACGTTCAGCGGCATCGGTGCCTATCACCCGGCGCTGTTTTCAGGCATTCCGCGCGGCGCCCGGGCGCGGCTCGCTGACTTGCTGATCGCTGCGATGCCGGCGGGACATGTCACCGGTGAACTGTATCGCGGGCGCTGGCACGATATCGGCACCCCGGAGCGGCTGGCTGCCGTCGATCAGGCGGCACGTAACGCGAGTTGACACGGCCAGTTCAGCATCACCGCTGTTGCGATGAGTTTTCAGGGCGACGGCTATAATCATTCCATGACTGCACCGATCGATGCTTCCGTTTACGCGCGCCGCCGCGCCCGGCTCGCTACCCGACTGGGCAAGGGCGTGGCCATCGTGCCGACGGCGCCGGAATGCCTGCGCAACCGCGATGCCCACTACCCCTATCGTTACGACAGCTATTTCTATTACCTGACCGGATTCCGCGAGCCGGAGGCCGTACTGGTGCTGGTCGGCGGCGAAACGCCGCGCAGCATCCTGTTCTGCCGCGACAAAAACGCCGAACGCGAAATCTGGGACGGTTATCGCTACGGTCCCGAAGCCGCCTGCAAAACCTTTGCTTTCGACGAAGCCTGCAGCATTACCGAACTCGATGCCTGCATGCCCGATCTGCTGGCCGACCGGCCTGTGGTGCAGGTGCATCTGGGCAGCGATCCGGTGTGGGACGGTCGAGTGCTGGGATGGATCAATGCTGTGCGCAGTCGTGCGCGCAGCGGTGTCGCCGCACCGGGTGACATCCGCGATGTGCGTGTGTTGCTGGACGACATGCGGCTGATCAAGGACAGCCATGAAATTGCACTGATGCGCCGCGCCGGTGAAATTTCCGCTGCCGCACATCGCCGCGCAATGCAAACCGCGCGTCCCGGTGCTACCGAATATGAAATCGAGGCGGTGTTGCAGCATGAATTCCGCCATTGCGGTGCGCAGGCTCCAGCCTATACGTCGATTGTTGCCGGTGGCGCCAATGCCTGCATACTGCATTACGTCGAAAACAATGCAGTGCTTGCGGATGGCGACCTGTTGTTGATCGACGCCGGTTGCGAACTCGACGGTTATGCCTCCGACATCACCCGTACGTTTCCGGTAAACGGCCGTTTCAGCGGTCCGCAGCGCGAGGTCTATGAACTGGTGCTTGCCGCACAGGCCGCGGCGATTGCCGCAGTCAAACCCGGTGCGCATTGGAATACGCCGCATGATGCGGCTGTCGCCGTGCTGGCGCAGGGATTTATTGACCTCAAGCTGCTCAGCGGCACCCTGGATGACGTGCTGGCGCAGGAGTCCTACAAGCAGTTCTACATGCACCGCACCGGACACTGGCTGGGTCTCGATGTGCATGACGCCGGCGAATACAAGACGGGCGGCGAATGGCGTGAACTGCAACCGGGCATGGTACTGACTGTAGAACCCGGCTGTTATATCCGGCCGGCGCCCGGCGTGCCGGAAGCCTTTGCCAATATCGGCATTCGCATCGAAGACGATGCGCTGGTGACCGACGGCGGCTGCGAAATTCTCAGTGCTGCGGCGCCGAAGAGCGTCAATGACGTCGAAGCGCTGATGCGCGACCGTCATGGCTGACCTGGCGGATGTTGCAGTAAATACAGAAACCGCCGATGTCGTCATTATCGGCGGCGGTCCCGTGGGCAGCGCGCTCGCGCTTGCGCTGCAGCCGACCGGCTGGCGTGTGGTGTTGCTGGAAGCGCGTACGGCGGTAGCCGGCGATTCGCGTCCGTTGGCCTTGTCCTATGGCACCCGGCTGATCCTGGAGCGGTTGGGCGTGTGGTCGGCCTTGGCGGCGAATGCGACGCCGATCCGCCATATCCATGTCTCGCAGCAGGGTGGATTCGGCCGTGTCGGCCTCGAAGCTGCCGAAGCGGGCTTGCCCGAGTTGGGTTATGTCATTGATTACAGTGCGCTGGCTCGGGAACTCGCGCGAGCCGCTGAAGCGTCGTCTGCAGATTGCCGTATTGGCGCCCGCGTCGATGCGTGGCAGGGCGGTCAATCCGCAGAGGTGCAGTACGAGATGAACGGCGTGCAACGTACATTGACTGCGCCGCTGGTCGTAGTCGCCGATGGCAGCGGTGTTGCCGACACCGATGTCGTGGATTATCAGCAGTGTGCAGTGACTGCGCGCGTGGTGAGTGAGCACCCGCATAACAACAGAGCCTACGAACGGTTTACGCCACACGGTCCGCTGGCACTGCTACCGGACGGCGCGGGCTGGGCGCTGGTGTGGACGACGTCGCCTACACGGGCACAGGTCTTGTGCGAACTGGATTCCAGACAGTTTCTCGACGAATTGCGCATCGAATTTGGTGCACGCATCGGCGATTTCACCGCTGTAAGCGGGCGTGCGAGTTATCCACTCAAGTTGCGCCGTGCGCCACGGACGCCGCTGGAGCATGCGGTATTGATCGGCAATGCCGCACAAACGCTGCATCCGGTGGCGGGCCAGGGATTCAATCTCGGTCTGCGCGATGCCTGGGAGCTGGCGGAACACGCACTGAGCGGCGCTGCAGGGCCGGGCTCAGCAACCTGGCTTCGCGGTTATCACGCACGACGCAATGTGGATCGCGGGGGCGGCATTGGCATCACACACACCCTGGTTCAGCTGTTTTCCAATGATCTGCTGCCGTTGCGCATGGTGCGCGGATTTGCGCTGACGCTGCTTGGCTGTGCTCCTCCACTGAAAAACTTCCTGGTTCGCCGAATGACATTCGGCACCCGCGGCTGACCACCTTCGCAAGTACCGGTTTCATGTCCGCAGTTTGCCGGCCGCATTGCACGTGGTGTTCCAGCAATACGCAGTAACTGCACGGATTCAATGCGCTTTTTTGCGAGCCTGTGCATCGTCGTGGCGCAAAGCCAACGGCTGCCCAAAAAATAGGCAACTTTTTCTTTGCACGCCGCGTCAGTGTGATTACAATTGCGCCCTTTCCCCGTACACCCAGACAAAGAACAAATCCGGTGCGCATCGGTCCCTATCAACTGAAGAACAATCTGATCGTCGCGCCGATGGCCGGCGTTACGGACCGTCCGTTCCGTCAGTTGTGCAAGCTGATGGGCGCAGGCATGGCGGTGTCGGAGATGGTTGCCAGCAATTCATTGCTGTGGGGCTCCGCAAAGACTTTGCGCCGTGCCAACCATGAAGGCGAGGTTGATCCGATCTCGGTGCAGATTGCCGGCGCAGACCCGCAGATGCTCGCCGATGCCGCGCGCTACAACGTTGATCAGGGTGCGCAGATCATTGATATCAACATGGGCTGCCCGGCGAAGAAGGTCTGCAACGTTATGGCCGGTTCGGCGCTGCTGAAGGACGAGCCCTTGGTCGCGCGCATCCTCGACGCCGTAGTTTCCGCTGTTGACGTGCCGGTGACGTTGAAAATCCGCACCGGCTGGGACCGCGATCATCGCAACGCGATCATCGTCGCGCGTATCGCCGAAAGCGCGGGCATTCAGGCATTGGCCATCCATGGGCGCACCCGTGCCTGCGGCTACAGCGGCGAAGCGGAATACGACACCATTGCCGCGGTGAAAGCAGCAATCAACATCCCGGTTATCGCCAATGGCGACATCACCACGCCGGAACGCGTCAAGCATGTGCTGGAATACACCAAGGCCGATGCAGTGATGATCGGTCGCGCGGCGCAGGGCCGGCCGTGGATGTTCCGCGAAATCAGTCATTTCCTTGAAACCGGTGCGCATCTGCCGCCGCCCGAAGTAACGGAAATCCACCGCGTGCTGGTGGGGCACCTGCATGATCTGTATTCGTTCTATGGCGAATACACCGGCGTACGCGTCGCGCGCAAGCACATCTCCTGGTACACCAAGGGTCTCGCGGGGTCAGCGGCGTTCCGCCATGCGATGAACCAGTTGCAGAACTGCGCCGAGCAGATGGCCGCAGTCAACACATTTTTTGCTGAACTGTCGGGTCAGGGCGAACGCCTGACTTATGTGGAGGAGGAATTGGCAGCATGATGAATGAAACAGAAATGGCCCGCGTCGTACGGCGGGCGATTGACGGGTATTTCCGTGATCTGGACGGTGAAAAAGCCAGCGGCGTTTACGATATGGTGATCGGCAGTGTGGAAAAACCGTTGCTGGAATCGGTACTGCACAAGGTGCGCGGCAATCAGTCGCACGCGGCGGCGATGCTCGGCATCAATCGCAATACCCTGCGCAAAAAAATCAAAACCTACAACATCAAGTTCTAGATAGGCAGCCGGGCACTTCTTCATGTCCGGTAACAGGCCCGTTTTCACATGACCACCATCAAACAGGCATTAATCAGCGTGTCCGACAAGGCGGGCGTGCTTGAATTCGCGCGCGGCCTCGCCGGTTTCGGCGTGACCTTGTTATCCACCGGTGGTACCGCAAAGCTGCTGCGCGAAGCCGGACTGACCGTCACCGAAGTTGCGGACTACACCGGTTTTCCCGAAATGCTCGACGGCCGCGTGAAAACGCTGCATCCGCGCATCCACGCGGGGTTGCTCGGCCGTCGCGATCTGCCGGAACATGTCGCCGCGATGCAAAAGGCGGGAATTGCCGGCATTGATCTGGTCTGCGTCAACCTGTATCCCTTTACCCAGACCATTGCCAAACCCGACTGCACGCTGGAAGACGCGATCGAAAACATCGACATCGGTGGCCCGGCAATGGTGCGCAGCGCATCGAAGAATTATCAGCACGTTGCCGTGGTGACCGATCCCGCCGATTACGCCGGCCTGCTGCAGGAAATGGGCGCGGCGAACGGTGCGTTGGGTGCGAATACGCGGTTCCGTCTCGCTTGCAAGGCCTTCTCGCATACCGCCGCTTATGACAGCGCGATCAGCAATTACCTGACGGCGCTGCAGGCTGACGGCAGCCTTGAGGCCTTCCCCGCCCGGCTGAACATGCAATTTGATCGTGTGCAGACGCTGCGCTACGGCGAAAACCCGCACCAGAGCGCCGCGTTTTATCGCGACCTCGCACCGGCCCCGGGCAGCCTCGCCGCCTATCGCCAGATCCAGGGCAAGGAACTGTCATACAACAATATCGCGGATGCCGACGCTGCCTGGGAATGTGTGAAGACCTTCGACGCGCCGGCCTGTGTGATCGTCAAACACGCCAATCCCTGCGGTGTGGCGATCGCTGCAGATGTTGCCGCGGCCTATGACAAAGCCTTTGCCACCGATCCGACATCTGCGTTCGGCGGCATCATTGCCGTGAACCGGCCGCTGGATGCGGTTACCGCGCAGGCGATTACGAAACAGTTTGTTGAAGTGATCATCGCGCCGAAAATCGCGCCCGATGCGCTGGCGGTGTTTGCGCAAAAAGCCAATATTCGCGTGCTTGAAGTACCGCTCGCGCCGGGTGCGAATGCCTATGACATCAAACGTGTCGGCGGCGGCGTGCTGGTGCAGACGCCGGACGGCATGAACGTCGCGCCGTCACAACTGAAGGTGGTGACCCGGCGCAAACCGACGGCTGCACAGATGGCCGATCTCTTGTTCGCCTGGCGCGTCGCAAAGTTTGTCAAATCCAATGCCATCGTGTTTTGCAGCAATGGCCAGACCATGGGTGTCGGTGCTGGCCAGATGAGCCGCGTGGACTCGGCGCGCATCGCGTCGATCAAGGCCGGCAATGCGGGGCTGACGCTGGCGGGTTCGGTGGTGGCTTCCGATGCATTTTTCCCGTTCCGCGATG
>Ga0114980_10003043_pt1 | contig 11635 bp, 11 predicted proteins | sample S_140806_EF_Meta_FD_87018 | JGI IMG/M metagenome (GOLD analysis project Ga0114980, IMG submission 87018) | Freshwater microbial communities from Lake Simoncouche, Canada to study carbon cycling - S_140806_EF_MetaG | ecosystem: Environmental > Aquatic > Freshwater > Lake | place: Lake...
CAGGATCGTAAGGATCCGCCGGTTTGACCAATGCGAATCGGCCGGGATGTGCGCGCTGCACTTCCATGGCATAACTGGCATCGTACTGATACATGGTGAACGGGGAGACGAAAATGGCGCCGTCAACACCGACCTTGTCCATTGCGGTCACCATCTCGTCGCCAGTAACGTGGTCGGGCCAGTTCGGCACCTTGTGCCACGGTCGTTGGGGCGTATTTGCCTCATAGGCGTGTACTTGTGAATCGATGATCACGATCTGGATTCTCCTCGTTGCCAATCGACCTCATGATACTGGAACGGCTTGTTATCGCGGAGTGTGGCCATAGATCATCAGAACAGGACTTAGATCAAGTGTGGAGACGCCGGATTAGCAGTACCATTTGCACTTAACCACCCCAGAAAAGTGTTTTCCGAATGTCAAAAGCCGTCAAAGTGGCTCCTAAGCGTGCTGTTGTTGCTGCTGTGCAGCTTGCAGGTGTGAGCGATCTTGATTTCGAGTCGTCGTTGAACGAACTGCGCGAGTTGGCGAAAACTCTTGGATTTGAGGTGGTTGGTACTTTTACGCAAAAGCGCAGCAGTTTTGACTCGACAGCCTATCTGGGTGTCGGAAAACGTGAGGAATTGCGCCGCTTTGTGCAGGGCGAACCCGCCTCCGATGCATCGGATGAGGCGCCGTCTGAAGCGAATGCCGTTGAGCAGAATGAAAGCGAACGTTCCGAAAAGCGAACGGCCCGCCATGGTGTCGTCGCCGCGCGTGAGGCGGCCAAAGCCTTGGCTGAAAAAGACACCCGCCGCGCCGCTTTTGTACTGGTTGATCACGAAATTTCGCCGTCGCAGGCGCGCAATCTGGAGAATGAGATCGGCTGTGATGTGCTGGATCGCACCATGGTCATTCTGGAGATATTTCATCGTCACGCCCGTTCCAATGCGGCACGTGCGCAAGTCGAGATCGCACGCCTGCGCTATCTCGCGCCGCGATTGCGTGAAGCGGCCAAACTGGCCGGCCCGCAGGGGCGGCAGCGCAGTGGTGTGGGCGGTCGTGGTGCGGGTGAAGGCGCTGGTGAAGCGGACCGCGCTAAAATTCGCGACCGTATTGCCGAGTTGAAACAGGAAATCATCGCGCTCGATCTCGAACGTCAGGTGCAACGCGCGCGACGGCAGGAAAGCCAGGGCTTGGCGCGTGTGGCGCTGATCGGCTACACCAACGCCGGCAAGTCCACGCTGATGCGCGCCCTGACGGGTAGCGAAGTCCTGGTCGCCAACAAGCTGTTTGCGACGCTCGATACGACGGTTCGGGCGCTGGTGCCCGACGGTATTCCGCGTGTGCTGGTGAGCGATACCGTGGGCTTTATCAAGAATCTGCCGCATGACCTTGTCGCCTCGTTCAAATCGACTCTTGAGGAAGCTGCGGAAGCGTCCTTGCTGCTTAATGTGGTTGATGCCAGTGATCCTGGATTTGAGCGCCAGCTGAATGTGACCGAAAAGGTGATCGAGGAAATTGAAGCGGGGAAGGTGCCGCGCTTGCTGGTGTTCAATAAAATCGATCAGGTCGGGGATGCCAAAGTCCAGAAAGAACATGCGAAGGCATTACGCGCGCAGTTTCCGAAGTGCATCGTGATGAGCGCAGTTGATGAAGGTGATGTCGCCAAGCTGCACAAAACGATCCGTGCCTTTTTCGCCAAGCGTCTGGTCAAGGCCGAGCTGTTCCTGCCTTGGTCGGCGCAGCATTTGCGCGGTGAGTTGTTCGCCAATTGCATCGTGCTGGAAGAACGTGCCGATGCGGAGGGCGCGTTCTTCCGCGTTCGGGGCGAGCGTGCGGACATTGACGGTTTGCGGGAGAAAATCAGAATCGCTTAAGTCATTTTTCACGACGTGCTTGAGTCGTCGGTTATGCATTCCCTAAAATAACAACCCATGCAAGATAAACCAGAAATCCGCCCCGGCCAGTCCATTGAACTGCTGAAGGCATTGCATATTCTTACTCGCGACGGCCGGCTCAACCAGGATAGCCGGCGAAAACTGAAGCAGGTTTATCACCTGTATCAATTCATCGAGCCGTTGCTGCAGCAGATCAGGCAGGAGCAGGGAAATATCAGACTCGTGGATTGCGGTGCGGGAAAGTCTTATCTCGGCTTCATTCTTTATGACCTGTTTTTCAAATCACTCGCGCCCGGATCTCAGGTCGTGGGCATCGAATCCCGCGATGAACTGGTACTCAAATCCCGGGAGCTCGCTTCGCAGCTCGGCTTCGATGCCATGACTTTCCTTAACCTGCGGGTCGACCAAGCCATTTTGAGCCTGGCCAGCCCCGGCCTTTCTGCCGGGGTGGACATCGTCACAGCCCTGCATGCCTGCGACACCGCCACCGACGACGCCATCCGGTTCGCGCTTTCGGCAAAGGCACACTTCATCGTGCTGGCGCCCTGTTGTCAGGCTGAAGTCGCAGCCGTGCTGCGCAAGAATAAGACGCCATTCCAGTCCGGCGAGCCGCTGGCGGCAATCTGGCGCCACCCCCTCCACACGCGCGAATTCGGCAGCCACATCACCAATGTGCTGCGCTGCCTGCAACTGGAATCGCACGGCTATCAGGTGACTGTCACCGAGCTGGTGGGCTGGGAGCATTCCATGAAAAACGAGCTCATCATTGCCAGCCTCAACAAGGATGTACCGCGCCGGCTGGCCGCCGAAAAACTGGATGCGCTTCTCGGCCAACTGGGACTGAGGTCCCTGCAGGAGCGCTTTTTCACCGGCATGGACCGCAGCAGCAGCCCATCGCGATCGGTGCCTGCGGCATGACCCTGGTAAAAATCCTTCAAAGCCAGGGCTTCGGCAGCCGCAAACAGTGCCGCCAGCTCATCCGGGATGAGCAAGTCAGCGTGGCGGGACGGATAATCACCGATGCCGACGAAGACCTGCCCTGTGAAGCCCTGGTTTTCAGCGTTGACGACAAAGAATGGATTTTTCGCCAGCAACTCTACATCGCCTTGCACAAGCCTCCCGGTTACGAGTGTTCGCGCAAGCCCAGCCACCATCCGGGCATCCTCACCCTGTTGCCGCAGCAATACGTCAACCGCAATACCCAGCCCATAGGGCGCCTCGATCATGACACCACAGGCCTGCTGCTGCTGTCCGATGACGGTGGCTTCATACACGCCCAGTCCTCGCCGAAGCGGCATGTCAGCAAAACCTATGAGGCCACCCTCTTCGAGGCGGTGACACCGCAACTGGTCGCGCGTTTGCAGGAAGGCGTGAAGCTCATCGACGAGGACAAGCCCATCGCCGCGCAGGTGCGCATGCTGGACACGCATCTGCTGGAACTCAGCATAGACCAGGGCAAGTACCACCAGGTAAAGCGCATGCTGGCGGCGGCCGGCAATCACTGCGTCTCATTGCGCCGCAGCGCGATCGGCAAGCTCACACTGGATTCGCTGGGCCTGCCCGTGGGCCAATGGTGTCATCTGGAACCCGGGCAACTGGCCCAACTCGTCTGAACGTGGCGGTGGGCGCAGACCACCGCGAATCGCTCACGACCTCAAATTCCGTGCTGATAGACCTAAATGCGCGGATTCAGCGTTTCGCCCGACAGTTGCGATCAAGAGCTCTTGAAGATTCGCGGGACCTCAACGCGGCCTGAACGAGTTGGAGGTCAAGATACTGGCGGAGAGGGAGGGATTCGAACCCTCGTTACGGCTTTCACCGTAAACACGCTTTCCAGGCGTGCGACTTAAACCACTCATCCACCTCTCCGGAGGGGGCGCTCAGGATAAACGAGCGGGTCAAAACAAGCAACCAAAAAGCCTTTTAAAACAGGGTTGGCCCTGGGTTTTCAGGCGGCGCCCGCGGCCTCCAGATGTAGCGATATCTTGGCCAGAATCAGCAGGACTTCGGCGACCAGTAACAGGAACAGCGCAACCCAGCCGATGTGCTGGTCAAGGACCACGCGCGGCGTGATCAGTCGTGCGAATTTCATCACCGGCATGGTGATGGATTTCAGGATGAAGTAGACGAAATTGCCGTCGCGCTTTGATCCGGCAAGGATAAACAGAGCGCCTTGGCTGATCAGTGCAACCAGCGCCACCTCATTGACGGCTTTGAGCATGAGCACGAGAACGTACATCAGTTTTTTGCTTCCATGGTCGTTTGAGTCGCCTGCATCAATTGCTTTGTGGCCTTCGGATCGAATTCGCGCAGTTTCCTGATGACTTCGGCGACCTTCGCGGGATTGTTGGCGGCGTGATATTGCATGCCCAGCTCAAGCAGTGCATGCGGGTTCATCGGCTGCAGTTTGGCGGCCTGCTCAAAATCCCTGATTGCCTGATCCTGATGCCCGAGGGCGACCCGGGACATGCCGCGGCCGAACCACGCACGGTCGAGCCCGGGGTTGATGCCGATTGCAGCATCGAAGGTGCTGATGGCCTCTGTGTGCGCATTCTGCTTCTGCTGGATGAATCCGAGGTTGAATAAGGTGTTTGCATTGTCCGGTTCATTGCGAAGTGCAGAACGGAAGTGCTTTTCCGCGAATGCGAAATTGCCGGTTTCGCCGTAGTAGACGCCCAACGTATTCTTGGTGGCCGCGTCCGCATCATCAATGGCCAGAACAGCCTCAAGTGCTTCCATGGCTTGCGCGCGCCGGTTGAAAAAGAGCAGGACGTTCGCGCGAAACCGGTGCCAATGAGCGTTGTTGATCATTCGGGGATTTTAGTCGAAAACCGCGATTCGCAAGATGCAATGCGGTGTTGTGGAAACGAAGGAACTTCCGGGAAAAAACAAGGCCCGCCGAAGCGGGCCTTGTTGCAGAGCGGAAGCTGTCTTATGCAGCTTTCAGGTTCGGGTAGCGGACGTGCTCCACCAGTTCCTGGGTTTCCTTGTCGGGAGCCGGGGTCAGCAGGCTGACAACGAAGATCGTCAGCAGGCCGATAGGCAGACCGAACACACCGGCCGAGATCGGGTTCAGGCCGAACCACAGATCCATCTTCGGAACACCCATGTTGGTGAAGAACGGGTAGGTGCGCAGCATGTAGTAGAGACAAACCGACAGGCCGGCTGTCATGCCGATAATCGCGCCCCATTTGTTGGCCCGTTTCCAGAATACACCCATGACCAGCGGCGGGAAAAAGGCTGACGCAGCCAGCGAGAACGCCGCACCCACCAGGAACAGGATGTCACCCGGTTTGAGCGAGGTTACGTAGGCTGCACAGATGGCCACGGCAACCAGCAGGACCTTGGAGATCGTCACGCGCTTCGTGGTCGAAGCGTTGGGGTCGATCATCTTGTAATACAGGTCATGCGACAGCGCGTTGGCAATCGTCAGCAGCAGGCCGTCCGCGGTGGACAGCGCAGCCGCCAGACCACCGGCAGCCACCAGCCCTGATACGACATAGGGCAGTCCGGCGATTTCCGGCGTGGCGAGCACGATCAGATCGCCGCCGATGGCGACTTCCGCCCATTGAACGATACCGTCCTTGTTGATATCGCTGATGCTGAGCAGACTCGGATCGACCTTGGCCCATGCCGCCGCCCAAGCCGGCAGTGAAGCGAAACTGCTGCCGACCAGGTTGGTGAACATGTCGTATTTGGCCAATACCGCCAGACACGGTGCCGTGAAGTAGAGCAGGAAGATGAAGAACAGCGACCAGAACACCGATACGCGGGCTTCCTGAACGCTTGGCGTTGTGTAGTAGCGCATCAGGATGTGCGGCAATGCGGCGGTGCCGAACATCATGCAGAACACGATGCCAAGGAAGTTCAAACGTGCAAGGTCACGTGCGGCTTCATCCTTGCCGGGGAATGGATCGGCATGGGGTCTGACCGGTGCTGCACGTGCGGTCAGGCCTTTCTCCTTGGTCCATTGACCTTTAGCCGTGGCTTCGTCCTTGGGATAGGCGGCCAGTGCTTTTTCGGCAGCAGTGATCTGATCAGCCGGGGCATTGGAGGCTTTGAGGCTGGCAACGTTCTGCTCAAGCTTCGCTTTACCGTCGGCGTAGGCCTTGGCCGGATCCTTCAGTGCAGCGTTGGCGGTGTCAGCCCTGTCCTTGAAAATCTTGCGGACTTCCTGTTCTTTCGGATCCGCGTTGATTTTCTTTTCCAGTTCGCCGACTTTCTGCAGCGTCACGCCGTAGGCGACCTGGGGCACCGGGATGCCGGTGTGTTCGATACCCAGCCAGACCACGGGGGTCATGTAGGCGATGATCAGGATGATGTACTGGGCCACCTGGGTCCAGGTCACCGCCTTCATGCCGCCCAGCATCGAGCACACCAGAATGCCGCCGAGGCCGACAAACACGCCGATGCCGAACTCCAGACCGGTAAAGCGGCTGGTGATCAGGCCGACGCCGTAAATCTGCGCCACGACATAGACGAAGGAGCAGACGATCGCGGCGATGATGCCGATGGTGCGGACAATATTGCCGCCGTAACGGGCACCGAGGAAGTCGGGAATCGTGAACTGGCCGAACTTGCGCAGGTAGGGGGCCAGGAACAGCGCCACCAGGCAGTAACCGCCGGTCCAGCCCATGACGAAGGCAAGGCCATCATAGCCGGACAGGAACAGCGTGCCGGCCATGCCGATGAAGGAGGCTGCACTCATCCAGTCCGCGCCGGTCGCCATGCCGTTGAACAGGGCCGGAACCCGGCGGCCTGCGACATAGTATTCCGACACTTCGGCGGTGCGGCTCATGATGCCGATGCCGGCATACAAAGCCACGGTCGCAAACAGGAACCAGTAGCCGATCCAGGTCCGCGACATGCCCATCTGTTCGGCGATCGCCAATGCGAAGAGGAACAGGATGAAGCCACCGGTGTACCAGGTGTAGATTTTTTTCAGCTGCGTGTTAAACGCAGATTGAGAGAAGGTGCTCATCCGAGGTCTCCTTCGTCGACGTTATATTCCTTGTCGAGCTTTTTCATGTACAGCGCATAGACGCCGATGATCACCACATAGATGATCAGCGAGCCTTGGGCTGACATGTAGAAGCCCAGCGGGAATCCGAGGAACGTGAAGTCGTTCAGTGCGCGCGCGTTCCAGCCGACGACAAACGTTGCGATGAACCAGATTCCGAGCAGAATCGCCGTGACGACCAGGTTTTTCCGCCAGTACTCTTCGTGACGTTGGGATAGCTGCATGCAACCCTCCTTTGGTTAAAAATCTGATGGGAGATCGAGGCGGTTTTCGCCTTGTTTTTGTTGGAATTTCCCCCAGACATCCTATTGAAAAATGCTTACAAAATCCTGAACTGAGGCCCTACAATGGCGTGGCCTCACCGGATTCGATTGTGAGTGCGGTAGCCACAAAAATATTGTTTTTAAACAAATACTTATGACTGTTCTGCGGGGAGGGTATCAATGCGTATTCTGATCAGCGAGGACGATGCTGCGCTGGCGGAAGCATTGCGTTTTGCATTGACGCAGTCAGGATTCGCCGTTGACTGGGTCGCCAATGGCCTTGATGCCGATGAGGCGCTGAAAGGCGCGGAGTTCGGGCTGCTGATCCTTGATCTCGGCTTGCCGAAAATCGACGGGCTCGAGGTGTTGCGCAGGCTGCGGCGGCGCAACTCGACATTGCCGGTATTGATTCTTTCCGGGCGCGAACAGCCTGAAGAAAAAGTCGCGGGACTGGATCTGGGGGCGGATGATTACCTGGTCAAACCGTTCAGCCTGAATGAATTGCAGGCTCGGGTGCGCGCCTTGTTGCGTCGCGGTCACGGCAGCGCGGCGCCGGTACTGACCTATCGCGAGCTGAGTTTTGACCCGGCGACCCGTACGGCGTCGATCAGCGGGCATGCTTTGCCATTATCCCTTCACGAACTGAGCGTGCTGGAAGTGCTGATCCGGCGTTTCGGCCGTCCGGTGAGCAAGGAGCAACTGGTCGAGCAGATCTATACCTATGACCAGGAAGTCAGCCACAACGCCATCGAAGTTTACGTCCACCGGCTGCGCAAGAAAATTGGTGCGACCGGGCTGGTCGTGCGGACGCTGTATGGGCGCGGCTACGCCCTTGATTACATCGAGCAATAATCCAGATTGGTCAGACCTTCCCGCTGGAAGCAAGAAGGGAGCGAATTTTTTCCATCAGTTCACGCGTTGAAAACGGCTTTGCCAGGAAGGCATCGGCACCCAGTGACAGGCCATGCTCGACTTCGTTTTCCCGGCCGCGCGCAGTGACCATCATGATGCGTGTATTTTTCAGCAGTGGATTGGCGCGCATCTGCCGGCAGACTTCAAACCCATCGATATGCGGCAGCATGACGTCCAGCAGAACCAGATCTGGTGTCTGCACTGCCGCCGCCTTAAGCGCGGCGGCGCCGTCCGGTGCCGTAGCCACGGAATAGCCTTCCTGCGTTAACAGAAACTCCAGCGACAACAGAATGCTTTCTTCGTCTTCGACGATCAGTGCATGCACAGGCATGGGGGTCAGGCGCCGAGGAACGCCATTTTGCTGCGCGGCAGCGGCAACGTAAATGAGAAGGTCGAGCCGAGTCCCGGAGTGCTGACGACCCATAGTCGTCCCTTGTAGTGCTGCACGATTTCCCGGGAAATGGCGAGGCCGAGACCACTGCCTTTGGGTTTGCCGGCGATGGCGTCACTCACCTGGCGGAATTTTTCAAAAATGATGTTCTGGTCGGTTGCGCTGATGCCGATGCCGTTGTCGGCGATTTGGATGCGAAGAGCGGTTTCTTCCGCGATCACCGAGACATGGACACGGCTTTCCGGCTTGTCGCAGAAATTCGCTGCATTCGACAGCAGGTTGAGCACGACTTGAAAAATCCGGTCGCGGTCGGCGTAAACCACTGGCAGGCCGTCGGGCAGCGTCATCGTCAGCTGGATGCCGCGCTCCTTGTAGATTTGGCTGAGGGCTGTGGTTGCGTCTTCGATCACTTCGCGCATGTCCAGTGCGCTGGGGTGCCATTCTGCGGCGCCGGATTCGATTTTTGCGAGGTCCAGCACCTGATTGATCAGACGCGTCAGCCGTTCCGATTCGCGGGTGATGATGCCGAGAAATTTGGCGCGCTGTTCGGTTTCGAGATTGGGGTTGTCACCGAGGATTTCAGAGAAGGCGCGGATCGACGTCAGCGGCGTGCGCAGTTCGTGCGTCACGGTGGAAATGAAGTCGTCCTTCAGTCGGTCCAGTTCCTGCAGCCGCTGATTTGCCGTGCGCAGTTCGTTGGTAGCCGCCTCCAGTTCACGTGATTTCTGTTCCAGCTGCCGGCTGTAGGCGAGGGCCTGTGAGGCCTCATCGATGATGGTCATGACTTCCTCAAGCGCCAACGGTTCCTCGACCACCACCGAGGCCACCATGTCGCGGGCGGAAGCGCTGCCGATCGCACCGGCAATCTGCGACTCGACGTAATGCACCAGAACTGCATTGGCAGTTACTTGCTCAACGCTGTTGATCCCCTGGCTGCGTGCATAAGCCGCGAATGATTCATTGGCGCGCTCCGGGCCAATGAAGCGTCCGAGCAGCGTTTGCAGGTCCGCAACGGTGGCGCTGCCGCGCCAGAAACGTGAACCGCTGCCCTCGGCGACATGTCGCAGCACATCGACGAACAAATTGGCCTGGCTGTGCTCGGTGGCGGTCGGGCGGCGCCACAGTGAAACGCTGACGTAAAGGCCGATATTGGCGAGCATGCTCCAGAACAGGCAATGGGTTATCTCGTCCAACCCCTGCAGGCCTAACAGCTGCTGGGGCTTCAGCAGGTCAATGCCGAGGATGCCTTCAGTGAGGAAGGTGATCGGCAACCAGCCGGATTTGGCAAAAGACGGCAACAGCAGCGAGTACAGCCAGACGATGAATCCGGCGGACAGACCCCATAACGCACCCAGTCGCGTGCCGCCTTTCCAGAACAGTCCGCCGAGCATGGCTGGCGCGAATTGCGCCACGGCAGAGAACGAGATCAGTCCGATGGACACCAGCGCATAGGCTTCCCCGGCGAGATAGAAATAAACATAGCCCAGAACCAATACAAAAACGATGGCTGCGCGGCGGATGCCGATCAGCAAGTTCGACAGGTCCGCGCGTTCGGTGAGCCGCAGGGCTTTCAGGCGCAGCAGGATGGGCATCACGAGGTCGTTGCAGACCATCGTCGACAGCGCAATGGTTTCGACAATGACCATGCCGGTAGAGGCGGAGAGTCCGCCGACAAAGGCGAGTAATGCCAGCCAGGTCCGGCCTTCAGACAGCGGCAGCGTCAGTACGAAGGTGTCGGCATCAACTGTTCCGGCAGGAAAGTGCATCATGCCGCCGAGGGCGATCGGCAATACAAATATGTTGATGGCCAGCAGATACAGCGGAAACAGCCAGATCGCCTTGTTCAGATGGCGCTCGTTGACGTTTTCAACGACAGCGACCTGGAACTGCCGCGGCAACAGAATGATCGCGAGCATCGACAGCACGGTCAGGGATGCCCAAGTGGTGTAGTTGCCTGCAGCGCCGCCTTGCACCAGCAGGGCGTTGAGTTCAGGTATCGCTGCAGCCTTGCTGAACAGGTCGTCAAAGCCGTCGAACATGCCGAAGGTGACGAATATCCCGACCGCAATAAAAGCAACCAGCTTGACGATGGATTCGAAGGCGATTGCGGCGACCAGTCCTTCGTGGCGTTCGGTGGCGTCAAGGTGCCGTGTGCCGAAGAGGATGGTGAACACGGCCAGCAGCATGGCGACATAAAAAGTGTTGTCCTGCAGGAAAGGCAGCGATTCCGGTGCGGCTGATATCAGGTTGTTTGGATACTGGAGGATGGTTGAAAAGCTCGCCGAGATTGCTTTCAGTTGCAAGGCAATGTACGGAACGATGCCGAGGACCGCGATGATGGTGACCAACCCGCCCAGTACGTGACTTTTGCCGTAGCGCGAGGCGATGAAATCGGCGATGGATGTGATGCGATGAGCTTTGCTGATGCGCACCATTTTCAGCAGTACATACCACCACAACGCGGCCATCAGCGTCGGACCAAGATAGATCGGCAGGAAGCCGATGCCGCTGGTCGCGGCGCGCCCGACGCTGCCGTAAAAGGTCCACGAGGTGCAGTACACTGCCAGCGACAGTGTGTAGATGTAAGGGTTGGCGATGATGCTGCGGCCGGCGTCGGCGCGTTTGTCACCGTAACTTGCAATGGCGAACAGCAATCCGACATAGAGAAAGGAGATAACGACGATCAGTGCGCCGGTGAGCACGTTATTGATCCCGGTGTTCTATGATCATTGCCATCGCGCCAATCAATGCCGCCCAGGCGATGAACAGATACACATAGACCAGTGGAATGCCCCAGATCCTGGTGTCGTTGGCGAACAGCGACAGCACCGGGTAGTTGAACAGCAGCCAGCCGAGCAGGAACAGCGCCACGAGGCGCTGTCCTTTCAGGGTGGGTCTGATCATCGCGGCGGTTGCCGCCCGCCGGGCATGGCGGGGCTTATTTCTGCGGTTGCTTCAATTGTTCCAGGATGGCAGGGTTCTCCAGCGTGGATACGTCCTGCGTGATTTCTTCATCCTTGGCAATGGAACGCAGCAGGCGGCGCATGATCTTGCCGGAACGGGTCTTGGGAAGGTTGTCGCCGAAGCGGATGTCCCTGGGCTTGGCAATCGGACCGATTTCCTTGCTGACCCAGTCCTGAAGTTCCTTGACCATTTTTTTCGCGGCTTCGC
>Ga0114980_10003046_pt1 | contig 11632 bp, 11 predicted proteins | sample S_140806_EF_Meta_FD_87018 | JGI IMG/M metagenome (GOLD analysis project Ga0114980, IMG submission 87018) | Freshwater microbial communities from Lake Simoncouche, Canada to study carbon cycling - S_140806_EF_MetaG | ecosystem: Environmental > Aquatic > Freshwater > Lake | place: Lake...
ATGGATTATAAACGAATTGTGCATTACCATTAATCTGCGGAAAACCAGTGGAGAGTAATTGATCAACGCTTATTAAACCCCTTGCTTCATCCAGTTTACCCTGTATGACTTTACTATTATTATCAACAGCATATTGCATGGCAGATTTCAAATTAAGTGCAATTTGTGCCCTCACTTGAAAGGTTGGAAAGAGTAGCAAAAAGGCTAACCCTGGTAAAATTGAACGTGATTTTAGAAAAAACATCATTTTATTCATCGTATTATTTGTTGGTAGATATTAAGTGAATTTGGGATTATTCATAGTCATAAGCTTTTTCAATCGCTCCAAACCTAGTTCTGTGCAAATACTCCGTAGGAATAACTCATCTCTAAGCGTAATAGCTTCAATGAGTTCCAGGCTTTCCGGTTCAAAAATTCTCGGGCGTAACATACCCTCCGCTTGCAAAAGAAAAAGCTTTGCCACTTTTGAAGCATTTATTTCAGGTCTGTAAAATCCTTGTTCAATACCCGCATTAAAATTTGAAGTCATCATATTGTACTGCCACTCAAAATCGTGGTTTACAAATTTTTTCCAAATCTCCGGATGATTTTTTTGTAAATCAAAAATGACAAAAGGGGATACTTCCTTTAAAGATTCAAGGGCCCTTTTGGATAAGCTATAAAAGGCATCGACAGGATCAGTTGCTTTTTGTCTGATCTGTTGCACTTTATTTGCTTCTTTTTCCATGTATCCAAAAATACAGGCTTCCACTAAAGCATCTTTCGTTTGGAAAAATTGATACAAAGTCTTTTTGCTTATGCCCATTTCTTTGCATAAATCATCCATGGTGACATTTCTGAAGCCATATTTTAGGAAGAATGCTTCTGCCTGAACTAAAATATTTTCTTTGGTAATATTCATATATAAATAAACGCAGGAAACTCAAATGGTTCAATTAGTTTCCATGTTTTTTAAATTTATTTTTAAATAATTATTTAGCTTTGCGTTACTAAAAAAGATTTATGAAGTTATTGCAAGATAAAGTAGCCTTAATTACAGGCGGTTCAAGAGGAATTGGTGCTGCCTTAGTAGCCAGATTTGTGGAAAATGGCGCACATGTGGCATTTACTTATAGGTCAAGTGCCAGCGAGGCAGAAAAAGTAATAGCTGAAAATGCAACTTCGGGCGTAACCATTAAAGCTTATCAATCGGATGCCTCAAATTTCCAAGCGGCCGAAGCCCTTGTTAATCAGGTTTTAGAAGATTTTGGCAAATTAGATATATTGATTAACAATGCGGGTATTACTCAGGATACCTTATTGTTAAGGATGACGGAAGAACAGTGGGATAAAGTAATTGAGACCAACTTGAAATCAGTATTTAACCTCTGCAAACAGGTTTTAAAACCAATGATGAAGGCTAAAAATGGTGCCATTATTAATATGGGTTCTATTGTAGGGGTTACTGGAAATGCAGGCCAGGCAAATTATGCGGCATCGAAGGCAGGAATTATTGGCTTCACTAAATCTCTTGCAAAAGAAATGGGTGCCAGAAATATCAGATGTAATACGGTAGCTCCAGGTTTTATTGAAACAGATATGACCGATGAACTGGATGAAAAAACCAGAGAGGCCTATCTATCTAATATTCCATTAAAGAGATTCGGTAAACCAACTGAAATTGCAGACGTTTGTGTTTTTCTTGCCTCTGACATGGGAGCCTACATCAGTGGTCAGACCATCAGTGTTTGTGGTGCCTTAACGACATAGGATTAAAAATTGATACAGGTCTAAAATTTCGGAGTAAATTATCAAACCACTTCATAATGAAATCTCATTCTGAAGGATTAAGAAGTTGGTTATTTTTACTATAAAATTGTTTACAAAGCACTCAATGCCCTTTTCTTATAGGTCTCTTTAATTTTATTATATTTGTTATTAGGCTAGTTGAATATTTATTTTTCTTGGGCCCTAAAACAGGTCGAAACATCTTCAATAATTGACTTACTATTTTCGGTTTAACAATTTGATGAAAAAAAAAGGGAACCTTCTTTCTAAAGGATTCTTTCTTAATCAACGATTTTTGAGCGTAATAAAACAGTGATGGATAAATTTTGCCTGACCTACAATAATCCCGAACCTTTAAAAAGGATTATTTATAAGCCTGGATAAACTTCCTCCTCTGACTTTCTGTTTAAAATTGTCTCATCTTTTTGCCCCAAAGCAAAAAAGACCTTTTTTAACGGAAAATATGTACTTAGACGGACGGATCCGTGTTTTCCTTTGCTTCTTGTAACCTCGTTTTGGTTGTCCTTTCGATACTTATAACACCAGCGTCAAATTTTCCAGTTGTTCCTGCAGCAACCTTCAACCCTACTTTGTATGTTGAATTTTTTCCTATTTTTTCTTCTTCCATAGAAATGACAAGAAATAAATCTGACATCTCGTCTCTTTTTGGTCCATTATATAAACTCGAAGTAGCAAATGTTTGAGCCAATGACATAAATTTCATACCCTTATTTATTAAGCCATAATCTTTCTCTTCTGGTTTCTCTTCTGGTTTCTCTTCTTTTTTGGCTTCCGCATTAAAGGTTGCTTTTAAACTTGTGAGAGCAGACCCTAAAAAAGCTGAGACATTCTTGTCTGGTATAATTCCTGGTATTTTGACTTTCAATTCACCTTTCCAATACTTATTTGAGATTAACTCTCCTGTTAATTTTCCTTCAACACCAAGCAAATTAATATCAAGAATAGCCACAATAATATTAGTATTCGCTGATCCCTTATCACTTGGTTTAAAAGAAGATCTAACACCAGCACCAACTTTCATTTTTATACCAGTTCTTTCTATGTCCCCTAACTCAACAAAACAATTAATCATCCCTTGAATAGAATACTCAAGTTTTGAATCTTCTACTAATTGATCTAAGTTTAATGCAGCAAACAATTTTTTTAAGTTTTCTGCTTCTTCAGATAATTTTGTTGACCAATCATTCCATAATTTCATTACTTCTACTCCATTTTCGTTATTGGTATCTAATATGTTGGCAACTAAATTTCTTCCAGTTTCAGCAGAAAATGCTTCTAATTTAGGCATAGGCATTTCTCTATCTCCCAGTAATGCCAAAGCTTCATTTAATCCTTCTTTAACAATTTTTTCTTGCTCCACAAATTTGTCCATTACAGTCTTTCCTTTCCAAAACATCCATCTGGGTGTTGTTTTAAGTGCATTAACAATTTCTTTTTCCGTACTATCTTCTAAATCAGTTTTTGCATGGGCGACCAACTCTTTAGCTTGTTCGCGAGCTACATTAATAGCTGGTATAGCTTCAACTGCTAATATTTTTAATGCATTCACTTTCTTTCTTCTCTGTCTCATAAAAAAGTCAGTAATTGCCATTTTTGCTGCATCCCATGGCGTGACCTGTCCTTCTGGAACCTTAACTTTAAGTGTTAATTCAATTTGTAGACCTAGTTTGGCAATCTTTATATTATATACAACTCCACCAGTTGCTTCAAATAAATATTCAGTTTCATCTCCGTTGCTCTCTTTTTCTAATCTAATTATAACATTAATATCAAGAGCAGGGAAACCTGATGGAATGTTTAAAACAAATTTATCTTCTACAATTTCATGCAATGATCCGGTCCATTTATTGTTACTTTCTACTTCTTCTTCTGCTGCTGGATTAACTTCTGCTTCTGCTATAGAATGAGCTGCCCAATATTGCTCAAGAGTAGGTATTTCTTTTTCAGGCAATTTTTCATCTCTAGCTTTTATAATTGACTCATCCCAACTAACAAATTCGTATTCTTGTTCTTGAACAATCCAATATCTCAATACCTCTCCAAATTCATAACATTCATGCACACCTAATTCATCCTTCTTTTGAAAATCCAATAATTTTTCACGATAAGAAGTTATGTCAATTCCACCTATTTTTAGCTTGTTTTGTCTAACTGGGTTAGTCGTATTCTTTTTTAAGCTAAGTGGTAATTGTTAGGGGGTATTAAATTTAATATTCTCAGCTTTGGCACCCATCACATCTGCCTCTTTTTCCAGGCCAGTATCATCATTTACATTTACCTTACCTTTCATTTGCATGGTTGGCTGGACACGACCTTGTTTTTGTTGCACTACATGCCAGGCCTCATGAGGTAAGTGCTTTTCTTGCCCAGAAGCTAAATGGATGTCTGTACCTTGTGCATAAGCATGTGCTTGTAACTGAGCAGGTTTATCAGAGTTACGATGCACTTTTACATCATCCAATGATATTCCAGATAAGTTTTCCATCCCTGTTTTTAAATTATCAGGTAAACCAGTGTAATTTTCTTTCTTCTGAATGGTCTGATGCTGTTGCATTGAATGGTTGTTAGCCATTGACTGAAGTTGAGCATTTTTTTTTGTTTGTGGGCTGTTATTAGCCATTTCCTGTAAAGCTCTTAGCTTAGAAACTTGCGGACTATTATTACCCATCTCTTGCAGTTTCATTTGTGCAATAGCTTCCGGTCTATTATCCAAAAACTGAAATGTGGATTCCCCACCCCTCTTCAGCTGAGATTCACCATTCGAAACCGATTGGCTTTTATTCGCATCTATTTTGTCAGCGTGAGTGTTCATAATTCCCCTTCCCAGGTTCTATTTTTACCTAATACTCCTAAATACCCAAATTAAAATCGCCTATCCAACCAAATTAGGGAGTATTATCGAAATTGTATTCCGCTTTTCTGTGAATATACAAAATTATTTTATTTAATTTATATAAATTATTGATAAATGATTAAATAGGTAATTTTATTAATAATTACTTGATTTTCAACTATCAAATCTTCTATTTTTCCTTTTCGAATTGGTATACCTGTATTTTCTCAAATTAAATATTGCTCCGTCACCAAATTGATTGAAGTGGTAATCTTTGACCAGTAGGTTTATAAGATTTATAATATATATACTGTAGATTGAAAAAATAAATCTATGGAATTAGTGTTCAACACAAATCATTTAGAAATTAAATTACTTACTAATTGTGTAAGACTATCTAATTGCCTTTTTTTTGATAAAAATGGACTTCTTAGCTTTGGAGCAAAAATATGATACAAGTTTATACAAAAAGTCAGAAGCGGAAGTTAATATAATTGGTAAAGTCAAGATTGACTCGAAGAATTTAATTATGGAAGATTTAAGACGCTTACTCGTCAAAAAGGGTCGCTTCGCTTCCTTTTTCTAACCAAAACGGACTTTCTGATCCGGTAAAAAACAGCGGGATTTTTGCTACATCATGATTTAAAAATCAATAAAATATGAATCATAAGATGTCTGATTAATCTTATTTTAAAATACTCCTACCTCTTTCAATTTTTAAATTTCAGTAAATAATTTTTTCAACAACTTAACTAAAGTTGCTTAAAAAGCGTTAAATTATGGTTGGGATTGAACGGTGGAAAAGTCTTTTAAGACGAATTGCCAAAACGTCTGATATGAAGACGACGCAATATCTTAACATTGGATTATTAAATATAAAATTAGAAAAATATGTCATTAATACAAATAATTGGAGTAATCATCGCAGTGCTAATATCAGGATTTCGCATTGCACAAGAATATCAACGGGGAGTTGTTTTCAGACTTGGACGTTTTCAATCTATTAAAGGACCTGGACTTTATTGGATTATACCATTTGTAGACAGACAACAAAAGGTTGATATTAGAACAAAAACAGTTGATCTTGAACAACAAGAAACAATCACAAAGGACAGCGTTACCATAAAAGTAAACGCTGTGTTATGGTTTAAAATAATAAATCCTGAGGACGCAATTATTAAAGTTGCCGATTACAACAAAGCTGTTTATCAGTTTTCTGTAACCGCTTTGCGAAATATAATTGGACAACATTCGCTTGACGAAGTATTGAGAGAAAGAGAACAAATAAATGGAACTCTTCAAAAAATTGTTGACATAGCTACCGAACCATGGGGCATTAAAATTGAAATGGTAGAGATGAAAGACGTTGAAATTCCAGAAGCTATGCAAAGGGCAATGGCAAGAGAAGCGGAAGCAATTAGAGAAAAAAGAGCAAGAATTGTCAAAGCAGAAGCAGAATTAGAAGCCTCCATAAAGTTGACACAAGGAGCAAAAGAAATGGAAGGAAGTCCTATTGCACTTGAACTTAGACGAATGCAAATGCTATCTGAAATTGGTATTGACAACAATACTACCACCATTATTCTTGTACCTTCAGACTTTACAAATGCAGCAAAAAGTTTTACAGAATTAGTAAATAAAAAGAAAATTAAGGGATTAGCCACATAAGCTATCAGCACATTTGCAATAAGTGAGGTTTAGCTCTCAGCAGACAGTTTTGCGGTGAGTCTGTTTTTATAAAAGTTCTCAGGCTGTTCGAATATCTCTACATATACTTCGTCTTTATCCACTGGCGGATAGCAAAATTCATCTAACAATAAAATCAATCCAACTTTCAAGGCAGATTTAATATCATCTCGTATATTCCAGGCAGGGAACTTGGCTTGACCCTCAACTAAATCTTTAACTGCTTTAGCCGGTTCAATCAATTTGTTCTCAGGGTATTTGAAATCGAATTTTATGCATAGCTCCTTCAAAATATCGTAAAAGGCTTTTTCTTCATAGGCAATTCCTAAGGCATCACCTGGCGAAAATTCTTTGTGCACTTCCATTATTAAACGAGTGGGTAAGATGATTAGCAATACCAAAAATTGAAGCCCCAATGGTCCAAAGCCTTTTATTAGTCGAAGCCTTATTCGCCAGCTAGCTTTAAAATAAGTAATTCTAACTGATCAGTAATTCTGAAATTAGTTGATTTTATTTTAGATAGTATAGGTTTTATTGATGGAATTATTCCAGCAAGTTTAGCGTCTACAATAACTCCTATAGTACCAATTATTGTTAAGCCAAGTTGATGTGCAAATTTTCTTCCTTTGAGATCATCAATGATCAGAAGGCAATTATCTAACTCAATAGCCAAGGCAATAGCACTTGCTTCACCTTTATCTAATGAAGCTTCAATTATTGATTGATAATTCTTATTACTAGGTTCTTTAATTGCAATCCAGGGAGGAAGTAGTCTACCAAATTCTATAGCTACTTCCGATGTCGTTGTTATATTTCCGAATAATTTATTTAGGATTGAAAGTTCACCAATGTTGTCTAATAGAATAAGGCAACTAGTATCAGAGATGATAGTTCTGCGCATTCTTGATATCTTTTTCTAGTTCCATTTCAGGATATTCAAAAATAGAAACTCCATAGTTGCCTAAAAGTTCCATGAATGTCCGCTTAGAGTAACCAGCAAGCTCAGCAGCTTGACCTAAAGACAATGATCCCTTTTCATAAAGCTTAGCTGCAAAAAGAGTTTTAGCTTCCCTTTCATCGAGATTATCAGGTATTTCGAGTGTCATTGTTTTCATATTTCAAATGTAAGAAAAATTGCTAAAAGTTTCAAATAAAAGGAGTTCCAGTGAACTTACAACAAAATTCGCAACTGCAAGAAACGGCTGTTGTAGTAGTTATTTCTCTTCTTTTTTTTAAATTTTACAACAAAAAGTTGATTATATCTATTGGCTTATTGCCAAAATCTGGGGTCTTTTTAAAATGAAGCAAAATGGTTTCATTAACCCATTTCATTCATTAAGTATAGCATCCACTTCCACTTCTACCAGATATTCCTCCCCTATCAGTTTGGCTATCACTAAGGTATTAGCTGGATTAATACCCTCAAATTTTTTACCATGAACCCTGGCAATAGCTTCCCAATATTGTATATCTGACACAAAAATTCGTGTTCTGACTACATCCCTCATGCTGGCATTCATAGATTTTAGGGCTCCCTCAATTTTATCAAGGACAAAATTCATTTGAGATTCCGGGCTTGTCCCACCGATAACGAGTTGACCCTGAGTAGCTGTAGTACCAGAAACAAAAACATGGTTTCCCTTTTTGACAGCGCGGGAATATCCTGCAAAAGATTCCCAAATAGTACCACTTGAAGCACTAAACCTGCCATTTCCCTCATCTTTTACTTGAAAAGCGGGAGGAAATGAAGCAATATGATGGCTTAAATCGCCTGAAGCTGTTAAAAATGGTGGATTTCTGTATTCATCTCCACAATCACCTTGCAGAGGATTAAAATATTGAATAATATTGGAAATTTCATTCTTAGATTTTTCATCTAATCCAAATAATCCAAGCTGTTTATTTTCCTCAATATGTTCCTTCTCCCCTAACCTTGCACCAATAATAACTGAATTACAACTATTTTCTTCTTTAATATAAAGAGACGCTAATTGAGCAATAGAAATATTTAGATTTTTTGAAATATCCCCTAGTTTTCCTAGTAAATTTTGAAACGTCGACCAATCACAAACCTCTTCTTGAAATCTTTTATATTTCATTAATGACCAGGTTGCTAATTCCTCTATTGAAGGCTCCCCTTTTCCTAACCATTTATCTGAGAAAAATCCACCTGCCACGGTGCCATAACAAAGTACCCGAATATTATTTTTCGAGCAATATGGTATCATATCTGCTAAGGCTCTTTGATCAAACAATGAATGAGAAATTTGATTTGACATCATTGGAATAGATGAGTCCATCGCCATTTTTAGATGTACCGTATCCATATTGGTAACTCCTAAAGCATTAATCAATCCCTCTTTTCTTAATTCATCTAGATAAAATAAGGTCTCAATCCAGGAAGGCTCGGTATAATCCCAGGCATGAAACTGAAGGAGGTCAATAGTTTCAACTTGCAACCTTTTCAAAGCGAGAACTATGGCCTCTTTTACAGTGTCACGGGTATGGTGCCCAGGTTTAGGCACCCATTTGGTCGCCAGAACGGGTAATGTATTACCCTCCTCTTTTCTTTTTTTATATAATAAACCGGCTATTATTTCAGCTGAACCATAATGGTCTGCCATATCGAAAAAAAACAATCCTGCGTCGAGATAGGCTTCCATTTTTTGAACAACAGACGCCGGATTAAACGATGGATTTTTTCTTTCCATATCAGCAATTTGCCATAATCCTATGATCACTGGCGGAATATTCAATGCCATAATTATTATTTTTTCTTTAAAATGTACAAATAGAAAAAATCTTCTTTGCTTTATTCCTTAGGGTCAAAGTTTAAAGGAATTACTCCTTTTATTAATCTTCGGGAAGTTCCATAAAATGAGATTTACCATTTTTATTTTTCATCCAATAAATATAAAACCAAATACTCCCAAAACTCATAACGATTAACCAAACCCAGGTAGCCTTAAAATACCAATGGCTAAGATCACTATTTAAATCTTTAATAGTATGAAAAACAAGCAAGCCAAAAAGGAGAACTACCCCAGTTAAAGCCAATAAATTTCTATACTTAGGAAATTTATGACCATTCATTTTGTCGGCAAGAGATTTATTTTTAAAGGGTAAAAAAACCACAGAAAGACATATCAAGATAAAATTGATCAACATAGAAGTTACCATGATGTCAATACCGAGGAAAATATCACCAGCAAAATGACATCCTAAAATACCCAAAGCAGAAATAAAAGAACTAAATAAAATAGCTCTTTGTGGGGTTTTTGAAATGGGATGAATAAAAGCAAAATAGGGGCTAATAATACCATCCTTTGCCCATGCAAATAATAATCGTGAAACAGATAAAATCATACCAGGCAAATCATTTAACAGCGCAATGGCTGCCCCGGAAAGAATAATGGCCGACCAAAAGGGACTTAACAGGACAGAAAATAATCCCGGTGCGGTCAAATCTTTATTTTTTGCTTCTTCAGCAATATACCACCAGGGAATACTGTGATAAACTGCCGCAGAAAAGATAAAATAATATAAGCCAACTATGGTTACTGCCAAAATAATAGCCTTAGGTAAATTCTTTTTAGGATTTTTTGCCTCACCTCCTGCCTGAGCAATGGAATCAAAGCCTATAAAACTCGCAAATAAGATGGAAGCTCCTGTGAATAATATTTGCCAGTTAAAATTCAAAAATGGCTTTTCTGCTAATATGAGGCCATTTTTCAAAAACAGTGCTTCCGAAAAATCATTTTTATCAAAATAAAAACCAAAAAAAATGACAATTCCACCAAGTATAAACATCAAAAACATGAGTGGTAATAATGTTCGGCTATAAAATTGCCCCCCTTTTAAATTCGTGTAGGTAAAAAAGCATAAAATGAAAAGGGCGAAAAACAATCGCACTAATGGAATGTCTAAAAAATTGGCTATTTCTATAAAGCCAATAGCTTGGAAGAAATCTCTAAAAAAAGGAATAGTTACAAAGGCTACAACGCCTATAACTAAACTTAATCCAAACCATTGAGAAAAGCTGGCAACAAATCCAAAATATGGATGAATACTTCTGCTGGCATATAAATAACTACCTCCAGCTTTGGGCATTGCCGATGCTAAAGCCGCATAAGAAAGAGCTGCAATTAATGCTGGTATAGCTGCAATTAAAAAAGCGAATAAAACATAAGGACCAATACCTGGAACATTTTTTTGAATCATGATGGGAACAACGTAAATAGAGGCCCCCACCATAGAACAAATACCCGTAGCTGTTAAAGTCAGCAGGTTTAAATGCCTTTCCAAAGCATTAGATTCTTTATCTTTCATTTATTTTTACTTTTATGCAAAATAATAAATAATTGGAAACTGAAACCATTTTAATTGGGACTCAAGAATGGATGAATCTTAATCTGAATGTCTCTATCTTTAGAAATGGCATTGACATTTATCATGCAACCAATGATAAAGACTGGGAATATGCTACAAATCATCAATGGCCAGCCTGGTGCTCGTACGAGAATAATGAAACCCTGGGCGATATTTTTGGTAACTTATATAATTTTTATGCCGTAACTAGTATTAATGGCCTTGCACCATTAGGGTTTAACATACCAACTATGATAGACTGTACCAATCTGGCAAACCATCTTGGCGGCATTGAAATAGCTGGAAAATATTTAAAATCCACCGATTTATGGGAAGAGGATTTTAATATCAACTCAGGCATATTCAATGGATTTCCTGGAGGATTAAGATATAATAATGGCCATTTTGATTTGGCAAACTCAAATGCATTTTGGTGGACTGCAAGCGAATCTGATCCAACTAATAGTATGGGTATTAATCTATATTATGATGATTTTTTACTACTTAAACGACCGTATTCGAAAGGCAACGGATTTTCGGTAAGATGTATAAAATCTAATGTTCCATTTTAGGTGGTATTAATTTGTAAATGACTGGAGTAAAAATTCTGGATAGTAACGTAGAACTTATTAAGCCGCCAATAAGAACGATGGCAAGAGGTGAAATGAGTGGATTTGTAGAAAGGGCAATTGGAATCAATCCACCTATTGCGGTTAAAGACGTCAAAATAATAGGCAAAAATCTTATTTCACCTGCTTCGCGAATGGCCACATCGAGTGGTTTCCCTTCTTCCCTTAATTGATTAGTAAAATCAACCAACAGAATAGTATTTTTAATTTCAATACCCGCCAGCGCAATTAATCCTACGACAGCTACAAAGGAGAGAGAATTTCCAGTTAACCATAAAGCTGATAACGCGCCAACCATGCCCAAAGGAATAACACTCAACACAATAAT
>Ga0114980_10003049_pt1 | contig 11630 bp, 29 predicted proteins | sample S_140806_EF_Meta_FD_87018 | JGI IMG/M metagenome (GOLD analysis project Ga0114980, IMG submission 87018) | Freshwater microbial communities from Lake Simoncouche, Canada to study carbon cycling - S_140806_EF_MetaG | ecosystem: Environmental > Aquatic > Freshwater > Lake | place: Lake...
ATGAACGTAATAGAGAATTCATTGAGAGGTATCGTAATTATCGATTTGCTGAATCATTTCCAAAACAAGCACAAACACATGAACTCGCAGTATAAAAGGGATAGGATATTAGAAATTGACCCGGATGCTATTCTATGGGATGGGTTGGATGAAGCAATCATTGGTATAACCGAAGAAGGTGTGCCGGTATACGATGCCCATCAAATGGAAATAATTTTAATGAAGCAAAACAATTGGGATTGGGAAACGGCAGCTGACTGGGTTGACTTTAATATCCTAAGAGCTTATATGGGCGATAGGACTCCTATTCATATGTGGGCAATACAAAATGAAATGATTGATTAAAAAACCAATATAAATAAAGATTATGAAAAAGTTATTAGTATTACTAATGATATCATTCTCGTTCGTTTCTTATGGACAAGAATATAAATTGAAAAAAATTAAAACCATTTCTTATGTTCAAGAATATGTAGATAACGTACAAAAACATAATAAACTACGTGATTATTTTAAAAGCATTAGTTTGGGTATTTCTCCATATGGTAATGTTTATTATGAAATGAGAGAAAAAGAAAAAGAAAATGGATTTGGCATTGATGTATATAGAGATAAAGTAATTTATCCAGATAATTTTTGGAATAAGTATTACAGCGAAACGGATAAATTTATATTAAGTTCAAATAAAAGATTGGGTATTGGTATATACTATGTAACGCCGCTAAAATATGGATTTGATTTATCAGGAGGTGTCGGAGGTTTACATTTCTATTTACCACCATCATTATTGCTTATATCCGATAATCCAAGTGTTACACCAACTACATCTTGGTATTGGATTTTTAGTTTTACAAAAAAAGTTCGTATTACAGAAAGATTTTATTTAGAAGGAAAGGGTATATTTAGAAATGTGGAAAAATATTCAATATTAGGTAATGGTGATAGAATTACTAATTTTGAACCAGCATTAGGTATTAGATACGATATAAATTAAAACAAAGTTATGTTAGATAAATTAGTGGATTTATTAGTTAGGTTTGGTAGGGATATGTTACCATTTGTTATTATAGAGGAATGGAATCAAGCAGTACAATTACGATATGGTAAATGGATTAAAACATTGTATGCCGGTATTCATTTTAAAATACCATTCTTTGATTCTATAATTGAATGTACTGTTATTACTCAATCAGTTAATTTGCCTTCACAAACTTTGACAACATTGGACGAAGAAAGTATTGTATTGAAATCAATTATCAGATACAAAGTTAGTAATGTAAGGACTTACCTATTAGGAGTAATGCATGCAAACGATGTCCTAATTGATACAACACAGGGTATAATTAGGGATGTAGTTGAAATGACAACATGGCCTGGATTAGTGGATGTAAATTCACAAATTACAAACGAAGTAAAAGAGTATGTAGTTAGGTGGGGTATTGAAGTTGAAGCAGTGACGATAACTGATTTGGTATTAGTAAAGAGTTTTCGTATATTCGGTGATGAAGGGAATAAAAGTACAATACTACCAACGGATATTTAAAATGAAATGGTTATTGATAATGATACTAATGCCAGTTGGGGTATATGGACAAGTGACTGATACGACATCGCATATGGTATATTATCAAAAGAGTTTAATAAAGCGAGGTAAAATTGAATTATATGGTTACACATCCTATGATTTAGCTTGGAGGGATGAAAGTGGAATGGGTATATCATTAACGATACTTAATAAACGAAAAAAGAAAAAGCATAAATAGTATGAAGCTAAAAGAATTAAAAGATTGGATGAATGGTTTGCCAGAAGAGTGTGATGAATATGAAGTTATATTAGCACAAATTGGTAAGATTGATGAAGAGTATTGGTTCAGAGAAGATGAGCCGGTAATTGCTTTGAATATTGATAAAGAAAATTCTGAAGTTCTTATAATGAGAGGTTCGGAGCAAACCGATGAAGAGATACGAAATCAAATTGATAAAACGGATGAAAGGGATTAAGAGATTTATCAATGAGTGGAATATGATGCTAGTAGTAATTGGATTCTTAATGGCATGTGTTTCTTTTCAATTATGGTATACATTGAAATTGAAAGCTGAATTAAAATTGTTCAGAGAGCAAGAGCATGTAGTAATTCAAAAGGTAATGATAGGCAACGATATTGTGACAGGTGACACATTACGAATTAATCATAATAAGATTAATCATAAAATGAAATAGTATGAATAGAGAGGATGAATTAAATAAAACATTTCCCTTAGAAGATGGGACTACCTATATTCAGAATATGGATAAGAGTTTAATATGTGAGTATAGTGGATTGCCGAGTACGCAATCATATGTAACGAATCCACAAACCCAAGCCGAAGGGGCGGGGGTTGGGGGTGAGTCGTTTAAGGAAAATTTTATTGATAGTGCGTCTTTAAAGCAGGGAGAGTCCGAAGAGCAAGATAAGTTGGATAAGATATACGAAAAATTGGACAGGGATTATATGTACAATTGGATTCGTAAACATAGTGGAAAATAAAACCCTAATAATATGAAACCGAAATCACTAAAAAGAGCAAACATTGAAGAAAGGATTGGAAAAATTGTTATATTATCCTTAATAGCAATTGTAATTGGTATACCTATATGGAATTTAATCACAGCAGTAACGGAATAAAAATGATAATATTAATCCCGTTTATTATAGTATTAAATGTAGTATGTATAATACAAACAAATAGACTTATAAAGAAAACCAAAAGAAAATGAATAGATACCTTTTAGAAGTAATAAAAGAAGGCGATACGAAATTCGTAATTGAAGCCGATGGATACGAAATGATTGATGGATGTTATCAATTTTTTGACCAGTATGATGTTATTAAAAAGTTAGTGGGTAGTTATCCGATTGGACGAACAATAATTTATCGAATAGATTATAACATAAATGCCAGTTATGAATAAAATAATAGTTGGAGCATTCATATCGGCAATTATAATTTCATTGATAATAGTTTATAGAGAATTAACAAAAGAGGATGTTAGAAATAAAAAACTTAAATAACATAGTAGGGCAACACATATATTCAAAGTGGTTACCTAAAACCGAAGGTTGGGCAGTGAGAGGTGTTGAAACACTTGCCGATACATACATATTCGAATTGATTAATACTCAAAGTGGAAGTTGGAGGCAAGCCCACATACAATTGAAAAGAAACGACGAGAAGTGGGATACACAAACGTTTACAAAGAAGTGGGAATTGTGGGGGTGGAATTTGGAAAACAATAAGCCAGAACAAATGTGGTGCGATGTGAATCAAATGGGTACGAGGAATGAAATGGGATTAAGATTGGCGATGTTATTAGAAAAGATATTACCAAATTAAAAAACGCATCGGAAAAGTAAGATAAAAATAAAATAGCTAAATTCAGTATGAGTATAAAAGATATCTTAGATAGTAGTGGGACAAGTATAGATTATAATAAAGTACTAAGTACACTAAATACCGCAATAAGTAATTCAGTAAACCCAAGAGACTGGAAGGATATACTAATGGATGAAATGGATAACGATAGGATACTAACTATAAAGAATCCAGAGAAACTAAATACTGAATTCAATAAATCTATTAATGGATGGATAATAACGTATGTAGGTAGGGACTTGAGTTTGAATGAAGATAACTATCGATGGGATATAGAAGATACACTACATAAGGTTAGAGGATACTATATTATAGAAAGGCGATTAATAAATAGTGACTGGTTAAATGTAAGATGGAGTAAAATAGGATTAGGTAATAAAGAGGTAAAGGAATTAATCGATAAGAAACGTTTAAAGGATAAGAGTATAATACAAAGGGATATGATAACTGCGATTATAGCAAATATCAATACAATAAAATAAGATGGGAATAATAATAGTTTTACCGGTAGTTATTGTAGCAATGTATTTTGGATATTGTATATGGTTTATTGAAACACATAACAAAAATAAATAAGATAGTATGAGTGAAAGAAATCGAATTCGTTTAGCAACACTATTAGAGGTAACGATAGGTAGTGTATTCTTTATTGGTAGTGTTTGGTTATTGGTTAAAGTTGTACATTGGTTTGTCGGTCTGTTCTTATGAAAGTGAAGAGGGATATAGTTAAGGATAGGATAAAGAGAAAGCGATTAGAGTTGATGGTTGCCGGTATAGGATTCATTATTGGGATAGGGATAGGTGTTTGGTTAATCATTCAAATGTTTTGGTTGGGCATATCAAATCATTAAAGTGTCATAATCCAATGGAGCCAGAGTATTAGTGGTAAAAAGTGGGGATTTGTGTTAAAGTGTGGTAAACATTATTTCAGTATCAAAATATATAAGTATATACGGATATATAACAATAAACTATATTGATACAGTTAACATATTATTTGGTTATAACATATCCCACCCATTCACGTCGTCCGAACACAAAAAAAATTTACAAAGGTATACGGGGTTTACAAATGTACAAGCCATTACCCGGCCACCTGATTTAGTTTGGCAGTCCTGCGAAGCGCAACTAATTAGTTAAAAGGGTAATAAAGGTATGGGAGCGCTGAAGGCATTGGATAATTCTAAGCAAAATATTTCTACTTAACATAATGGGAATTATAAAACACAAGTTGTAGTGGCGCATCTAAGCGTGCAAAGGTACGAAAAAAAAGGGATACCGCCAAATAAATAGTTATCCACATGGCTAGGAAATGTGGACTTTTTTTCGTATCTTTATAGGGTGGCAGGGCGGGAGAAGGACAGAAGGGAAGCCGGGTAACTCATTGATTCTCAGTCAGTTACATATATCTTATATTATCATATATAACCTGTTGATTTTCAATAAAAATAATTCCAAAATAATTACTCAAATATTTGGCAGTCTGAGCAGAATTTTGTATCTTTATTATATAAAGAAAGACAATCACTTAAAACTTAAACTTTGACAAATATGAAATCAGCATCTTTTATCCCTCGTTATTCCGCTACCAATTTGGAAGCCGCTTCTGAAATTAAGAACATCCCAGCTAATAAGGCTAGGGTAATTAAAGCAGGTGTGCCTGTTATAACCTTTACCGATATCTTTGGTAAGAGTTTCCGTTTTCCTTTCCGTAATAAGAAACAAAGAGCTGAAATCAGCCAGTTGATTAACCTTTTAAAAGAGGATACTCGCACTTTGAACGCTATCTTAGATAGTTACGAAGTTAGAGCCGGACTTTATGTGAATGAGAAAGCGCTTCGTAAGGAGTTGAAATCAGCATTCGGGTTCTCAAACAACGCAATTGATTCAGTAATTGCGGCTCACTAATCATTAATCACTTAACCACTAAAATTTAAAATATGAAATTAGAATTAACACCAAAACAATTAGAACACATTATATTGACTATGGGTATCGCATTAGATACCGATTGTAGACCAATGAATGAGATGAGTGAGAAAAAATTTATGGAGATAGAAACCCTTCATGAAGTATTAGTTGAAATGTATAACCAATCTAAATAATATATGAATCAGACAATCACAATAGGAGAATTTATCCTTATCAGTGTCGGAAGCTTATTAAGCTACGCCTTTATTAAAGCCGTTTATGACACGTATTTGAAACCCTTTTATGACACCTATTTAAAACGTAAGTAATATGATAAATAAAACTACAACACAATTGATATCCCTATTCAATCAGGATGAACTCGCAGCAATGATGACCAGTATGGCTGGGTATATCAATGTAAAGAACAAACAAAAGCGTTCGACTGGAATAGAGGTCCAAGTCTTTAATAAGATAGTCGATGCTCTATTACTTTCAAACGAACTTAACGCTATTGAATTATCAATGCATTCAGCCGGTCCAATAGGATGTGCTGAATACAAAGAGATGGAGGCAAAGGAGTATGTATAGTACAACGATACCAATGGAAATCTTTGTCGGATTGCCGGCAGGATTAGAACTAATTATATTAAATTAAAATATCACTACCAATGAGAAAAATCACAACCGAAGCCATTAGTGCATTCGAATTAAGGAAGCCATTTAAAAAGAGTAACATGTCCGTCACAATAGAAGAGGGAATCACTTACTTGAAGTTACACGGTAATAAGATAGCAGCTATGTTATCAGATGGACGTGTATGGATTAGTAACGCCGGCTGGGCTACTAACACTACAAAGGAACGACTGAATGGGTTTCAGTTTGTCCGTATTCAACAAAAAAACTACCGTTGGTATCTGAATGGGACCGAATGGGATGGAAGCCCTATCTATATTGATACCACTTGGTAATCAATGAGTTATGAGTATTTTCAAAAATAGTTCACTAAAAGTTTGGCAATGTCAAAAAATTGTCGTATATTTACATAGTAATAAAACATAATATATGAAATGTAGAAAGAAATCAGAATTTCCTCGTGGATACAAAGTGGAGGCCGTGAACAAACAATTAACCCTAAATGGGGTATTAGATGTGTATGAGGTATATACGGTAGAACATAAGAGTTTGGACAGAACTAAGACCTTTGTTGATAAGGAATCAGTTCAGAAGTTCATTAATGTAATGGAAGCTAACAAAGTGGAGGCGAAGGCACTATCACTTAAAGGTTATCAGCATGTTAAGGGAGTGGCATCGCAACATAAGGAAGCGATGGTAGCTCCTGAAATGGAGGAAATCGCTAAAGCATTAGGTTACTAAAAATAAATCAACTAATATTTGGCAATTCAAAAAAATTGTCGTATATTTGATATAACAAACAAACAATAAATTTTAAACAAAAACAAAATAGCAATTATGGCTAAGAAAATCAAATCAAGAGTAGAGTATCAGGTAACGGAGTTAGTAAGCAATCTAACGGAGGCTAATACAACTCAATCAGAGCAGAAGCGTGACTTCTACACATCAAAGGCATTGTACAACGCTAAGCGTTTAAGTACATTAGTATCTAACGCTAAAATCGGAGCATTGACTCTATTGTTAGCAGTGGGCATGACCGCATGTGGTACGGCTTCAACGGATACAATCGAATCAGATTCAACAGCAGTAGCAGTTGATTCAGCAGTAGTAGCACAAGATACGACATCAGTAGTTACTGATAGTACAGCTACTAAGTAATTAGAGTAATTGCCGGTCCAAAGCCGGCAAATAAGCGGAGGAAGTGTAATGTTTGCACACCTATCGTCCAGATAGGAAGAGGTGGTTCGAATCCGCACCTCCGCTCAATGTTGGTTCACTAAAATGGTTATTCTCTGATTTACTTTACATTTATTACAACTTGAACCAACTGTAAAGGTGGTAGTTTTTAACTATCACCTTTTTTATTATTAACATTTAAACTTAGGGTATGACATATGCGTTGAATTCGAAGTTGAGAAGTCGTAGTGATGTACTGCGCATTGGTAGGCAAGTAGAAAAGTGGTGTCGGACCAATATGGGTGTGAATGGTAGAAAGAAGTATGAGCCCGTTATAACATACTATAAGAGTTTAGAAACTGATTCAGACATGGGTGAGTATCGGTATTGGGATAATGAAATCATAGTATACTATAACAATTGTGGTAGTGTTGCTAATCTGATAAGAACAATACTACATGAGTGGCAACATCAGCTACAACCTATGGGTAAGTATGAGAGGGTATTAGATGAAGTAGGGTATGAGAAGCATCCGTTTGAGAAAGAAGCGGAGGCGATTGAAAGGAAGTATTATAAACAGGTGTGGATGGATATAAAGCCCACCATAAACAAAATAAGATATGAGCAGTAATTTTGAAGAGGTATTAGAGAATGAAGCCGTTGTGGTCCTAACTAAAGCGGAGGCGGTCCTAATGAAAAGAATTAGGGAGATGAGAGATGGTAAGCCAAAGTACGCAGCTGGTGATAGATTGAATGAGTTAAGAACGGCTATAAAGGTCCTAAAGAAATACGACTTGGGTGAAACGAATTCGGACACAATTAAATAAAGTAAAAATAATAAGAGTATGTATAAGATATATGCAAAAAGTAGATGGGGTACTGAAGTAGTAGATACGGCAGACACTGAAAGAGAAGCTCAGTATTTAGTAAATGAGTACAGTATGGCCTATGGTAGTGAGTGGACAGTATGGCACTCATAATTCGGACACACATAATATTAAGTAAAATAAAATCAGCAAGAGTATGAGTAATAGTATAGAAGGTATAGTACAAGGATATAAAGATATAGATAGAGTACATAGTATAGAGAAGGATAGAGAAAGGACAATGGGAGATATAAACTTCCAGAATTGGTGTAAGAGATATAAGATAGGTAGTAGAGTACAAAGTAGTAGTGTAGGTGCAACGGATATAATGACACAATACACAAAGTACCCCCAATGGGTAGCAAGGAGTTAGAAGTTAGTTTTCATTTTTCATAGTTTAGCCGGTTGACCGAAAGGTTAGCCGGTTTTTTTGTGCTCGTCTGCGAAACGGTTAGACGGTTATCTAATTAGTTAAGGACTGAATTTCATGTAACTGGAAAAGGACGAAGGCGTGCAAGACCGGGTCGGGTCCGCTTAAATATTGCGGTCCAAAAAAATCCCCTGGGAACATTTTTTGACATGGGGTATGATATACCAAGTGCCCTTTAAAGGGAGGGTTCGCTGATTTTATTTTTACTAAGGTGATACTTATTACTATAAACGAAATGATATGTTAAGAGAAGAAACGTTTCAAAAGGCAGCATACACATTTGGTACTGCGGTAGGAGTAGCACATTTGATTTCGTATAAGGGAATGGATATCCAAACCGCTAAACCCGAATTACCTCAACCAAAGGAATCAGATAGTGAGAACATCATTAATAAGATTGTTTTGAAGAGTATAGAGGAAGGTAAGTATCAGCAACTATATAGAAGGTTATACTACTATAAGGGAAGAGGTTATAAAAAAATTAAAGAAGTAACTATATATAAAAAAGCATATAAAGATATAAATGGAAATTCTTAAACCCCTACAAAACCCGGAGAGGTACTCACATTTGGGTACGGATTGGATTGTATCTTCACTATCAGATAATCCTACACAAAAGGAATCAGACGAGATTAAACCCATTACGATAACTAAAGGTTCTCTATTGACATCGTTAAAGGGAGTTCTCTCCGTTGATGGAATTGTAGTGAAGGTTGGCACGGATTTCTTATGCTCTAAGAGGACTTTAGATATTATAAAGGAATCGGATAATCCACATTGGGATATCATACAAAACGGGGTTATAAAGGTTAAGAGCAAGGATGTTGTAATAGGGAAGACTATCCCAATCATTACTATTAATTCAGATAAGTTAAAAGGTATAGGTGATTCTCAGGATACCATATCGCAAAATGCCGGAGTAAATCGGATTGATTACATATACGAAGGGGATTTAGTAGAGGGGATATCTAAGGGATTGATTCAGCAGATTGATTATACTCTATTAGAATCCGTTACCAGACCGGGTGATTCCTTTACTCATTACGATTGGGATAAGATGGTAGATAGGGATTCCGTATATAACATTCGACCTTTAAATGTACAAACTGCACAAGAAGATGGTAAGTTAGATAAGGGGAAACTCAATCAGTTCCTTTCAGATATAAAAGTGAGATTACTCTCTATACATAAGGATACTGAATCCATTAAACAGGCATACTATAATGGGGTACTACCTACATCTCTACCTATAAAGGAATTCATAAATAAGATTGCTTCAACTGAATCTTCAAACGATAATGGTACTTATGTGATGACATCTAAATCATCCATCACCCTTTCTACTACGGATACTCCTACCGATAAGGTACTACAATCCGTTTCAAAATCGGTTGGTGATTTGAGGGAACAAACTCTTACTCAACAAAAGGATTTAGGTACTCAAATAGAAAGACAGAGAATTCGTTTGGAAAGAGCACAACAGGGTGATGCCCAAATACAAGCTCAATTATATAACGAACTCCAACAACAAAACCAACGTACTAACGATATCTATAAACAATTAAATCCCTAAGAGATAGAATATGAAGTGGTTAAAATTAATTACGGATATAACACTCTCCATAGTTATGATTCCGTTCATTTTAATAGGGCTAGGTCTCTTTATTGGGGTTGGGATGGTACATTTTACTATGTGGATGATAAAACGAAGGAGAGGGGGTAGGCGACGCGCAGGGAAAAAGCAACTAACTATCAATAGAGATATAAAAATTTCTTTAAAAAACGACTTTCCCCCCCAACCCCCCGCGAAAAATAAATTTGTAAAATTCAATAATTATTAGTATATTTGTACTATCCCAAAATCCGTTACAATGAATCTCACTGCGTTACAAAAATTAGAAAAGAGTTATATAAAATTAGATTGGAAAGAATATATCAATCGAATAGAATTAACCAAAGACCATATGGAAACCATCATCGATATGATAGATGTGTTTAAATCTAATAAACGAGCCAAAGAGTTAGTGGTGTTTCGTTTTCAGGGTATTCCGGCATATGTAACAATCAAAAGAGAAGAGTTTGGGGAGATATTGGATTGGATGTATGAACAAATGATTAAGAAAGAGTTTTTCGAAAATTGTAAAAAGATTAAGGATTTAATAAAATTCATAAAGTAGATATTTATTAGAAAGGTATATATAATGTTATATGAATAAAATAGAGGAAATATTCAGAGCATGGATTACAGCTGCAAAACCAACAAAGTCGGAAGCTGAATTGGCTGCTAAAAGATATTCTATTTGTTTAAAATGTGAATGGATTAAGGATTCAATTATATTTGATACCAAATGTGGAGAGTGTGGGTGTCCGATTAATAAAAAAATATTCTCACCGGTTAAAGGAGCATGTAGAATTGGTAAATGGGATGATGTGGATAGTGTTGATAAATCTAATACAAAAGAAAGTAAAACAATAATATAATGAGAACAGTTTTAATTGGAAGTGATTTTATGTATAATGGGAATGGTAATCTAATTCCCATCGAAATTAATACAAATACAGGATTTGATAATGATAATTCAAGAGTTGAAAGTGTTGATGACTCAATTAATTTATCACCATTATTACAATTTATTACCGATAATGGATTTACTAAAATAGAATATATTGGTGCTATACATCAATTCTATCAAAAGTTATCACAATCGGTGGATATTGAATGTAATATGAATTATGTAACCGAAGCGTTAACAATTCCAAATGTTGAAGATAGTGAAACAACACTTATTATTAGAAGTGCATATGATACTACCGCAATAGTGGATGATACATATTGTGCAAATAAAATAAACTTTTTAAATCTAATTAAAGATTCGACATTTGGTTCAGAATTTGCTTATAAAGATATATCAAATAATTTAGTAAATTCAATTACCACCATATTAGACAATGGTAATCATCCCAATTTTATCCTAAAAGCAGTAACCTCACATTATGATAAAAATGTATATCCAAAATTATTTAAAGTAAATAATCAATCTGAATTGGATGTGATTTTACAACAAGTGGATAGTAATTATTTTTTAATGCCATATTATTATAATCCGAACAAATTAGAAAATAATCACATACAAGTGGTTAGAAGTTTAAATTTATTATTTCCTCCTAATTTGGAATCGATACAAATAGGACAATACC
>Ga0114980_10003051_pt1 | contig 11625 bp, 18 predicted proteins | sample S_140806_EF_Meta_FD_87018 | JGI IMG/M metagenome (GOLD analysis project Ga0114980, IMG submission 87018) | Freshwater microbial communities from Lake Simoncouche, Canada to study carbon cycling - S_140806_EF_MetaG | ecosystem: Environmental > Aquatic > Freshwater > Lake | place: Lake...
CTTTGTGTTCAGGATTGGTCAATAAAAGGATCGGATGCATCCCCAGCCCTTAAGATGTATCTTAAACTTTAAGGGCAAAACCCTCAACGTAAGTTGAAACAGTACTAACTTAGCTGTATAAATATAAGCGAGGCAACATATATACTTTTAGTGGAAAATCGCGGACCAGAGTGCAACTCTCTGCAAGTCCAAATTATTATGCGCTTGTAGCTCAATGGACAGAGCTTTCGGTTTCTACCCGACAGGTTAGGGGTTCGAGTCCCTTCAGGCGCGCAATTAGCTGGTTATCTAGCTGGAATATCAACTAAAGCAAGTAATTTATGATCAAATTCCCAGTGGCAATTTCTACAAAGAACCAAAATATTATCTGGCGAGTTAATATCATTAATGTAAGCTTCCTCTCCAAATGAGGATACTGCTTTAATATGACAAAGTTCAATATGTTTTGAATAACCACATTTTTGACAAGGAAGTTTCTTAAGATCTTTATTAATACTATTATTATGAGCTCTTACATATGAACTTTTCCAAGATGGATGTTTCCCGATAATTGATATATGCTCCAAACACTCTTTGATTGTTGGATTATTTCTTTTTTGAGTTGTAATTTTAAGTTTAATATCCTTATCCTTTAAAATATTAAACTCATTATTTCTAAATTTCGGTTTTGGTTTTGGTTTTGTACAACATGCCTCACAATATTTTGATCTTATTTTAATTTTATTTTTTGTAAATGTTTGTAAGCACAAACTACAAGTTTTAGTTTTCGGTGGATTACGTTGCAAACCTTTATTGTTAAATTTTGCGGCACAAGAAGAGGAACAAAATATATTTTGTGATTTTGATTTAGAAATTTCTGATTTTGTTCTGTGAAACATCTTTGCACAAACAGTGCAGGATGAATTATTTTTAATATGGCTTCTTTGAGAAGCAACAGAACACTCTCTTGAACAGTAAAAATTTTTTACCCCCTTTTTAACTTTTGTTTGATATCTTGGATTCGTTAGTGTATAGTTTTTTGTACACCAAGTACATGTTAAATCTACTAATTTTGCCATTTTGTTATTTCTTTCAATACCATAAAACCAATTCTACTGGTTCGATTCCCATCGATGGTGTTAAAAGTAAATAATACAATACTATTATTTTTGATATTCAAAATTAATAATAACAGTTCGATTCCTGCTGAGGGTGCAACTATATTTTATTTCTTAATAATAAATAAACAAAGTAATGATATATATTTATCGACATGAGATCACTAAAACAAATTAGACGCTTGCTTAATGAAGATGTTGTTCGTGATGAAGAACACCAAGAAGAAGCGGAAATGGTTCATGCGAACCTAAAACAAATTATTGCACAAGCAAAAGAACTACATGACCTTATGCTCGGCGTTGATGACGTTGAAGAATGGGTTCAAGAAAAAATTGCTGTTGCCGCCCATGATATTGAAAGCATTCTTGGTTATGCCAAGTTCTATGAAGAACTTGGCGAAGAAGAAGAAGAAGAAATGGAAGATGAGGGTGGCGAAGAAGAGGAATCCATGGAAGACGAAGAGTCCATGGAAGAAGAAGAAATGGAAGATGAGGGCGACGAAGAGGTCGAAGCTGATGTTGAAGTAGAAGAAGAAGAGAAAGAAGAAGAAATGCCAGTTGAAGAAAAAGGCAAAATGGAAGCAACCAAACTTCTCGCTGAAGCATTCTCTTACAGACTTCGTTCTAAACTAAGAGGTTAATTTTAAGGTTATCTAGTTCTGGGGGCAACTAGATAAAGTATCTATTTACGGGGGATTAGTTTAATTAGTAAAACTCAGGTTTTGCAAATCTGAAAAGACGGGGCAGAACCGTCATTCTCCACAAATAATTTATTCTCTATTACTGAGCTTAAGTAATAAAAGCTTATCGCATGTTGCCAAAAACAAAAGGGGCAACCTTCTAGATTTCTTAATGCCTAACCCAAAAGAATAGCAATATATCTTGACAGTAAGAGATTTAATCCTGTTATGTTAGAATAGGAAGAAGTATAATATCCTCAAGCAACCAAACAAAAAAGGTTGTTAGCTTGATCCCATACAGGGATTGTCCGATCAAGCGAGTTGAGTTATGTGGGTGGTATTAGACCCACAAGGATGATAACCTGATTTAATTATCATATTTTGATACTGGATGCAAAACCATCCTATAGTAACCTATACTCAGGATATGCTCTGTTAAATAAATAATCTAACTGCATTTTCCAATTTTTCGCAGTCAAACTTTATAAAAGTTGGTTTGCCCACTTAGCTCAGTTAGTAGAGTACGATACTTGTAATATCGATGTCATCCGTGCAAATCGGATAGTGGGCTCTAGTTTTGATTGCCCCCACTACATATTAATAAATGATAAGGGATACTCAGCAATCTAACCATAAATGTTTTGAATGCGGTTTACAGTTTATTAGACCAAACAACATCGCAGGTTATCGTTGCCCCCTTTGCGAATCAATCAACATTGAACCATTGCAAAGGCTCATCGTTAAACCAAAAACTTCGCGGCAACCATCACCCTCCCAGAATCGACACGGCAAGGGTTGACCTCTCCTTGAGATGGCTTATAGTATACCCATCAGACGGCGACACAACAAAGGAATTTAACAATGCCAAACTGGTGTGAAAACTATGTTCGTGTACTTCATCAAGATCCCGCAATGATGCAAAAGTTTGCAGATGCCGCAAAAGATGGCACCATTGCAAGTACCTTTGTGCCAGAAATTCATTTTCCTGACAAGGAAGGCCCAGACCATCTTTCACCAACCCAATACAGTTGGAGAGTTGATAACTGGGGAACCAAGTGGGATTTTGGTATCGATGATCTTCGCACTGACCACGATGGTTCTCTAACAGGATATTGCGAAACTGCATGGGCACCACCAGTCGGTATTTGGTATACCTTGCATAACCTTGGTTTCAAGGTTAATGCTTACTGGCATGAATCGGGAATGTGTTTTGCGGGGCAGTTTATTGAAGGCACTCATGACGATCATCATGATATTGATTATTCAGAGGAATGCTTGAGTAATCTACCCCCAGAACTTGTTGATATGTTTGGTATGGAAAGTTATTCTGATTACGAAGAGGAAACCGAAACCGAAGGGGAAGACGAAACATAACCAACAATCACAACTGCAGTTAACAACTTTTCGCAGTTAAAATCATAAAAGTTGATATGGGTCTATAATATAATGGTTATTATGCTAAACTTTTAATTTAGTTATCTGAGTTCGAATCTCGGTGGACCCACCCAACAAACTAGATGTGTGGCCGAGAGGTCTAAGGCAACGGATTACTAACCCGTCGATGGGGTAACCCATCCGTAAGTTCGAATCTTACCACATCTGATTTTTTTAGTTTAACCCTAGATAGGGTTAAAGCATGACAATAAAACAAAAGGAGAGATGGTATCTTTGCTCTAGATGCAGTCATAAATTCATAAAAGATCAACCTATCCATGGTTACGTTGCCCCTTTGTGAATGTATATGGGTAGAATTAGTTTTGGATAGCCCCGCAAAACACAACCGCAACGTTCAGCGAGACAGGGGTTGACGATGATAGGGGGAAGGGTTATAGTAAGAGCACTGAGAGAGGGAAACCTCTTGAAGTAAAATTCGGGCCAGTAGCTCAAATTGGTGAGAGCAGTCGCCTTTGTAATATGAGCCTCATAAGGGAATAAAACTTTATGAGTGGATATCGGGATATCGGTGAAACTCTGAACAGGTAAAGCTGAAGACAATACCGAGGGAACCACCCTAAAAAGGTGGAGCGCCGTAGAGACTAGATACCGATACACCTGAAATGGTGAAGATATAGTCCAGCACACAACCGAAAGGGCTCTAGAAATAGAGAGTGTGAAGATAAGCGACAGGTTGTCGGTTCAATTCCGACCTGGCCTACTAATGTTCGATATTATGAATAGAGTTGTGATACTTATCAACCACACATGGCAGACTTTGGTGATGAATACAGGAAACTCTCTTCACAAAGAGAAGAACTGTATGTAAAATACAACTATCGATATGAACTAAGGTCTGAGGAAGAACAAAAGTTAGTTGATGAATTAACTGAGAGGCTCTCCAAAATAAGAGAGTTGTATGATCTTTCCAATCCTATGGAGTGTTGCCCCGCTTGTGGAGGCAAGCGCAAAGCTTCCTTAAATGGCCTTTGCTTGAACTTTAAAGACTGTCCATTGCCCAAGAAATAATCAAGAACTATTTGGGTTAACAAACGTATAAACCGCCATGAAAACCCTTATAGCTCTATTAACGGCTGGTTCTTTGGTTGTTGGAGGCAACAAATGGAATCGGGGGCAACATTATTGTTATAATGTCACAAGATCATCCCCATCTGAAATTTTTCCAACAACCCAAGCCTACTGTTATAGTAATTTGCCTTTGTGCATGAGAGGGGCAGATAGATCAAGAGATGCAGGAGGTCAAGAAGTGTCCTCTTGTCAATCCACAAACAGATTATATTGTGTTACGGTCCATGGCAACAGATGGTGTAGTACAGACCAATATCTTTGTAATGAAACCGCACAACATTTTGGAATAGACTCTGGTTGTAACATTTCAAATATTAGATAAGCTCTCAGCAGCAAACAAGAGTGCAACTCTCAAGGTTCGACTCCTTTTACTATCAGATACAATCGGTTAATGGAAGTAACGTATCTTCCTGGTTTGCCCGTACCATAAACGGGCATTTTTATTTCCCAAGTATTAGTATAATATTATGGAATTAGTAATTGAACAAGAAATACCGTTCCCTTTAGAACGAGTGGAACAGGTAATTGTTGCCCCCGAAACTTGGGGCAACATAACAACATATATTCCCAGTTTAAAGGAACTAAAACTACTATACAGGGAAGAGGTTGGAAACAATGTTTGTCTTCGCAAGTGGTATGTTCCTGATATCACCGTCCCATGGTTCGCAAAAGGTAAAATAAAACCAGAAATGCTGGAGTGGGGCGAGATGTTTACATGGGATCCCCAAGCCAAGCATGGGGATTTTTTGATTGAGCCCAACATCCCCCGAGAGTGGAACAAGTATTTTTCTTGCAGCGGAAAATATATTCTTAAACCAAAAACACAAGATTCGACGGTTAGAATTGTTACCATTGATATACGGGTTTCCGTTCCATTGTTTAGTGCAATGGCAGAAGGATATGTTGCGGATAGAATAAAGGAATGGTATAAGCAGGAAGCTGATGCCCTGACAATTTTGGCGGCAAAATAAGTTAAATAATAGGTTTGTATTCAGTATTTAACTTTGAAATGAAAAAGTTAAAGGGCAATAAAAGAAAAGATTTATTAAAAGAGATATATTTCATGCCAGGTGCTGGCACAAAAGAAGCAACAAGAGAAGAAATAGATTTAGGTCTTACTTCAAGCGAACCTCCAAAACGTCCATTAGCGGCTGCTGCTGCTGCTGCTGCAATGAGAGTGGAAAGCCCTGCTGATATAGTTGCTAAAGAGTTAAAGATTTCAAAAATTAAAGCTTTAGGCATTATTAGGGACTTGGTAACTAAAGAAGGTATATCAGAAAAAAAAGCGGCAGATCAAATTATAAAACAATATATTGGAAAGTCAAAAACGATAGAAACTCCAGTTGTTCAAGCTAATTTACGTGGCGCAAAAACAGCGTTTCAAAAACCAGCGCAACAACTGCAACCAACAGATAAATTAGCACAAAGAAAAAAAGAAATAGCTCAAATTAAACAAGAAGCAAACATCCCAGAAGAAGTTAAAAATCTATATGAAGAATTTATTGATAATTTAGAAACAGGAGATTATGGGGCATTTTATCTCCATGTTGTTGCTGATTTAAATTATCCTCGTATAGTTCCAAAATTTGATGATCAAATTAAGAACCTTGTTGCTAAACGAACTAAACTAATACAAGATAATAATCTCTTTATTGATCCCAAAACAGGAGAACCATTGACTATTGATAATAGTCAAGACGACGTTATTCGTAAATTCTATGATTTACAAAAGCAAATCTATGAAAAAGAAAATGAAAAAACAAATGCTATAGTAAGCAAAATAGACTCCACAGAACTTAAGGATCTTCTAGAACTATATAAAAAAATTATAGCTGGAGATGCAGGAGCGTTAAATACATTTATTGAAAATCTTAAGATTGCTGCCAAACCAGAAAAAAGAAATATGAATAATCGAAGTTTATATGCAATTGAAGCATTAGAGGCAAAGGGCATTGCAACAAAAGAACAAGTTACAGATTTTCGTGAATATCTAAAAAGTAAAGACTTGCTTGAAAATAAAAACCATATCAAACTTGGGAAGATCCTGTTTTAAAGGGTTGCCCCTTGCGTATCCACAGGGCTGTGTTATCCTGTCTGAACCAACAAGGGAGCTGATTAGCCATGGAAACAATGATGACTGTCAAGATGTGTGTTGCTGGTGAAGCTCACAACGGCAAGGATCTGTTTTATTGCCTTGTAAAAGGCACAAAGCAAGAATACATTGATGGTATTTTCCATCGTGCCGCAACAAACTACATTGAGTCACAGTTTGAGGTAGATGCTGAATTTGTTTGCGATCAATACGATCCGTGCGGCAACCACATGATGAATGGTTGTGATTGGTCCACCATCCCAGATCCTATCCGAGTAGAAACTTGGGACTGGGAGTGAAACAACCCTTGACGACGGCAACCTAGACCTTATACTGTAGACACAAGGAGATGGAAATGAAGACTGCAACTCTAGTTCGACAATTGCCTGTACTAGACCCAACCAGTAACACTACTGGGATCTACCATATGTCTCCTCCATATGAAGGAAATGAATACGTTTGCTGCTCAACAGCAGATAAGCCAACATATGGAGTTTGTGAAACCTATATCTTCTCCTCAAATGGAGAGGAAATTACAAATTGGTCTGAACTAGAAGGCTCTCAACGAGATATCCTATCCCATAAACAAGTATTCCAAGATATTGGATACACAACAATCAACCCCCTGTGTTGACAACTCTGAGGGTGGTGATTATACTGTAGATAGATAACAAACTCCTCCCCAATTACGCGAACGTGGAGAAATCGGCAACCTCAGAAGACTTTTGAAATAAACATAGAGTGCCCCTAGAGAAATCTAGGGAGTAGAACTTCCCAAATTCGGTGGAACCCCTTAAGCAATAAGGGCAATACCGAGCCAAGCAAAAAGTAGAAATACTTTTGGGCGTGTGTAGAGACTAGACGGGAAGCACCTAAAACAGAAATGTAATGGTGAAGGTATAGTCCAGACTACAACAGATTTATTCTGGCTCTAGTAATAGAGAGTAGTAAAGAAAATCTTCCGACCGAAAGGTCTTGCGGGTTCAAGTCCCGCCGTTCGCACAATATAAAAATGTTAAAACTACCAGAGATACCAAATCCATTTAAGCTTGCATTTAGGTCATATAGGATGACCACCTTTGGTAAGTTACTTTTTGGTAGTATTGCCGCTGAAACTATATATAACGCAATTAACTCTGAAAATAAAACACCACAAGAGCCAAAGCGTCATTCTTCAGGAGTTTCGGCAATAGAACCTTCATATCTTGCTGCTCAATTGGATTCTGAAAAGAATCCTGCTCAAGCAGCTTGGATGTTTTATAATGACTTTATAAATGCTGTTGGCAAAACCAATAATATAAGCTGGTGGAACAATCTTTCAAGATGTGAAAAGCAACGTTATATTATTGCTGTATGCATGGAACGTAATGTAGGGTATTTGGTTCCTGCAATCCAAACCCATGTGTTTCCTTCACTATAAAGTTTAAAAAATAAAACATGGTTAACCCAAAAAAGAAGTTAAAAGCATACCCAAAAGCCCCAATTGTTATTTGTAGTCTTCAAGATAAACCATTCCATAAAATGCAGGTGGTTTACACGGCAAAAGATGGAACCAAGAAACAATTGTTTAAGAGTGAAGGAATAAACCAATGTCAAATTTATGCTCAAGGGTTCCTTGAAGGTTGGAATAAGTTTATTGAAGAACTAGAAACTAAGTGACGATGACTAACTTGGAAAAGAAACAGTTAATTTTAGACTTTATCAATGGACCATTGCAAAGGTATCTAACTGGGGATATATCTTTTGGTAAGTTTAAAGAGTTGATTAACGAGCAACTGGGAACGGATTTTATTTATTCAGATTTATATCCCAGTTATTTGTTTAATGCTTCTATAACATATCCAGATAGTGTTGCCGCCCATAAATCTGATTGCCCTTGGCATAAAGATTGGCACGCTTGTTCCTGCGGGGTCTTTTAAAGCAAATTTTCTGGACAGGTAGCTCAAGAGGGTAATCTCATAGCAGAGCACTCTTCACCATATATTGCTGCGGCGTATATGTCCAAGAGACGGATGGAGATGCAACGACTCCCCTGTTCACTATTGACTTGTGTTGACTTTATGCCTATGATAAAGCGATGGACACAAGAAAACTTTGGTTTGTTTTCAACAACGGAGAAAAGGTTGTTGTTAGCCTCCCGAAAGGTGAGGTTGCCCTCGATAAATTGCGGGGCAAACTAAACAAAATACAATCTGTAACAAACTGGGATTCTTATAAGCAGGGTATAAGAAAACTATCATGACCAGTAGTTATTTTTAGAAAGGAGAAAACACCATGTTTCAAGTTGTAAACTTTATGTGGCAAGTTCTTTGTAACGGCGGCTGGTATTGATACTATTTGCCGCAGAAAAATAGTTGCCTATCAATCTAGTACTAGTAAGAAAATAAAATGGAAACAGTAACCAATGAACAATGGCAACAACTTGCACGGTTGGCTGAAAAAGCCAGAAGTAAGGCTTATGCTCCTTATTCTGGATATTTTGTCGGTTGTGCTGCTTTATATCTTGATGAAAACGGGATTACCCAAGTTACACACGGAGCTAATATTGAAAATGCCTCCTACGGTTTAACAATTTGTGCAGAGCGAGTTGCTCTCTCTACGGCGCTTATGAACGGAGCAAAACGGTTTATGGCTGTAGCCATCGCAACCCAAGGGCCAGTACCAGCAAGCCCTTGTGGAGCTTGTAGACAGTTTCTTGCGGAATTTAGCGAGACTCTCCCAGTAGCATTAGTGGTAGGTGGGGAGATCAAAGATCTTACAGACAACTCAATTCTACTACCTAAATCTTTTGCATCTAAATTTCTGAATAAATCAAAATTTTAATTAACCTGGGTAATAATATGACAATATGGTTTACATCAGATTGGCACTATAGTCATAAAAACATTATCAAATATTGTAAACGTCCATTTCAAACTGTTGAAGAAATGAACGAAAAGTTGGTAAGTAATTGGTCTAATCTGGTTAGACCATCTGATACTGTTTACTTTCTTGGTGACTTTATATTCTCTGTAAACAAGGAAACAATTGCACAGGTTGTTAGTTCACTGAGGGCAAAAGAAGTACACTTTATTGCTGGTAATCATGATAGTCATTTAAAAGGGGCAACCAAATCTTTGTTTGCATCTTACTCTGAATATAAAGAAATTACAGTTCCCGATGTTACCGCTCCTGGTGGCGTTCAACATATTGTGCTTTGTCATTATCCTATGCTAAGTTGGAATCGATCTTTTTATGGCTCTTGGATGCTGCATGGGCATTGTCACGGCAATCTTGGAGAAGACAAAATCTCTCTACGAATGGATGTTGGTGTTGATCCATGTGGATTTAAACCAATCTCTTATGAACAAATAAGGGATAAAATGCGGCAAAAACAACCCAAGATGGCAGAGATACCCAACCCAGATCTATAATATAGTTAAGACCATGGATATTAACAAAATAAAAGCCAAGTTGTTTAAGAAGCGTGAAGTTCAGGTTGAAGTTGAAGGGGAAACTCAATCAAGGGATGATGAATATAAGTTTAGTGCTGAAGCTCGTGGCAAGATTGAGGCATTGTTTATCTTGGGACTTAAAAAACTAAAATATCCAGATCAAGATTTGATTGATATACAAGAAAAGTATCAAGGGTTTAAGGAAGAAACTTTTAAGAAATTTAGCGAGATCTCAAAAGAGATTGAAGAAGAATTTCAAGAGGGGCAACCAATAACAATAAAACAAAAGGCGGCAATAACAATTAACAAAGGCTGGACAAAAACAAAATCTTTTGTTACATCTAAGTTGCCCAAAAAATCAGAGCCATGACAAGTAAAGCGGCATACAAAGACTTGTACACTATTTTGTTAAACAATCAGTTTAGCTATATTAAAGCTTGTGCCGCCCTAATCCCTAATCTAGACAGACAGTTTCTGGCTTGTAACATAAGGGATATTCACGGATCATATCTAGATTCCCCAGTTGAGTTTATATCAGCAGGTTGGGGATTTGGTTTCAATCCTGAAAACGGCAACTATACTATAGAATATAGTATTTATGATATAAGCAAAGTAGTAACAAAGTCTCAAGTTTGGGATTGGTTTTGTTTACCATATAGTAAAAAAAGTCGGGTCTACAAAATAGATAACTTGATTTATATTGGAAATATGTTTAACAACCAATTGTGGCTTGACGCTATTTGTTCTGCGGATCAAATGATTAAAAACAGGGTTATTTTTCAACAAGGTCACGAAAGCAAATGTGTTGAAGTTAGGTTTTTTGAACCCAAAATTATCGAAATTCCTGGGTGGTTATAATCCAGCCTTGACAACCACTCCGTTCTGCACTATGATAGCAAGGCAAACTGAATAACTAAAATAACATGGCACACCTAGACACTCCAAGAGTTCGTATCAATCATCAAATTAGAACACCAGAAGTATTCTTGATTGGACTTGATGGTGAACCAATTGGTAACACAAAAACATCTGAAGCATTAAACATGGCTTCTCAAACAGGCATGGATTTAATTGAAATTTCTGTAAAAGGCAATCTACCTGTTTGTCGTATTATGGATTACGGGAAATACAAATACGAACAACAAAAAAAAGCCAAGGCTATCCGCCAAAAGCAAGTTGTTGTGGAAACAAAACAAGTTCAAATTCGCCCCGCAACAGATCATAACGATTTAGTTACAAAATCAAACCAAATCCGATCTTGGTTTGAAGAAGGACACAAGGTACAGATTATTTGCAAGTTTCGGGGCAGAGAACTAGAGCACCGAAACCTTGGAGATCAGATTATTAATGAACTGCTTGGATTGATTGGTCCACATAGAGTAGATCAAACACTAAAGTCAAACGAAAAGCAGCTTTTGATAACCATCACAAAACCATGAAACTTACTGGGAGTATCCAAATGGAACCAAATAATCTAAAACAAACCGCTGATGCCAAAATGCAAGAAATTTTGGATTTGTTTCGGCAATCTGCCGAGCAAACCAAAGTTCTTCTTGAAAGAATGGATAGGGTTCACCAAAGGGTCTTGGAGATTAAAACCAAGATGCAAGGATCTATAAACGATAATACCCTTACCCCAGAATCATAATCCATTGTTTACATGATTGGCAAACCATGAAAACAATTAAGGTTGGACATTGTTCTGAAATTTCAAAAGGTTTTACAGGGGTTGTAAGATACCCTAATGGTTCAAAAGAATGGTGGTTGAATGGTCAACGGCATCGTGTTGATGGACCAGC
>Ga0114980_10003057_pt1 | contig 11616 bp, 7 predicted proteins | sample S_140806_EF_Meta_FD_87018 | JGI IMG/M metagenome (GOLD analysis project Ga0114980, IMG submission 87018) | Freshwater microbial communities from Lake Simoncouche, Canada to study carbon cycling - S_140806_EF_MetaG | ecosystem: Environmental > Aquatic > Freshwater > Lake | place: Lake...
ATAGCAAAAAACCATGCTTCTAGATGCCGTGATTGAAGCATCTCCAGCCACTAAATAGTTACTTTGGCCTGAACCAATTGGCTTCATATACCAGCTCATCGAGTTTGGTGTAATGGAAGTAAAACTTCTAGAAATACCTTGCATGAATGCTCCACCACCATCAATTTTACAACTATAAACTCCCTCAGCAGGCATTACATTTGAAGCTGAAGTGGTAATCGTAGAACCTATTGTGGTCCATAGCGACAAATTACCCGTTTCAAAGTTGTCTACATAAGTAGTACACTGTGCATTGGATAAATTATACAGGAACAATCCCAATAGAGTAAATAAAATTTTCGATTTCATCATTAAAGTTTAATTATACTAACAAATATATAAAAGAGTTTTGATAATTTAGCCCATAGCTCATTTTTTTAAGTAAATAAGATACCTTTACAGCCATGACTTTTCAAGATTTTAAATTAAGTAACCAAATACTAAATGCCTTAGATGAGTTAGGTTACAAAAAAGCTACTACTATCCAACAAAAAGTATTTCCTGTTGCGTTGAGTGGAAAAGATCTTTGCGGAATTGCGCAAACTGGAACTGGAAAAACACTTTCCTATTTATTACCTTGCATTCATCAATGGAAATACAATAAAAATAAAACTATTCAAATATTAATTTTGGTTCCCACTCGTGAATTAGTCACCCAAGTTGTCAAAAACATTGAGGAAATTGCAAAATATACGAATCTTACTGCAATGGGTGTTTATGGTGGCGCCAATATAAACACACAACATCTTGAGTTGCAAAATGGAGCTGATATTTTAGTTGCAACTCCAGGAAGATTGTTTGACTTGGCAATGAAAGGATCTTTTAAAATAAAAAACATTAAAAAATTAATTATTGATGAGGTCGATGAAATGCTAAATTTTGGGTTCAGAACACAGCTTCAAAATATCATGGAATTGATGCCTGAGCGAAGACAGAATATGATGTTTTCGGCAACCATGATTCCTGAAGTAGAAGAATTAATTGCCTTGTATTTTAATAATCCCGTATATGTAGAAGCAGCACCAACAGGAACTCCTTTGGAAAATATTTCGCAACAAGCTTATCTAGTTCCTAATTTCAATACCAAAGTTAACTTTATAAAATCGCTACTAGCTGATAAAAATACGTTTGAAAAGGTATTGATTTTTGTAGGAACAAAACGTATGGCTGATAGTTTATATGATGAATTATTTCCTATATTTGAAGGAGAATTTGGGGTGATTCATTCTAACAAAGAGCAAAATCATCGTTTTAATACCGTAAAAGAATTTGAAAATGGCAATTATCGATTTATCATAGCAACAGACATTGTTGCGAGAGGAATTGATATTGCAGAAGTTTCTCATGTAATCAATTTTGATACACCTGAAGTGCCAGAAAATTATATTCATAGAATTGGGAGAACCGGTAGAGCAGAAAAAAAAGGGATATCCATTACTTTCTATACACCTAAAGAAGAAAAATATTTGGAAGTGATAGAAGCATTGATGTCTTTTGATATTCCTAAATATGATTTACCAGAATCGATTGAAATTTCTTCGATATTAATAGAAGATGAAAAACCCAAAATATTTATGAAACTGCCACCTTTACCTCCTTTAAAAAGAGAAGATGCTGGTCCTGCATTTCATGAAAAATCAGCAAAAAATAGCAAAAAAAATATAGTCGTCAGACATAAAGATAAAATGCTATTGAAATATGGGAAGCCTAAAAAAAGAGGCAAGAAAAAATAAATGATAAAAAAAAACTGGATTGAAATCAATCCAGTTTTTTTTATGTTTTAATCATGTTACTAATTAAAATTTATTCAATTTGAATTTCGTCGTGTTTTGTCCATCAGAAACTTCCAATACATACATTCCATTTGCAAAATTAGAAATATCAATTTGAGATTTATTCAGTTGATTTGAAGTTAACATCATTTGAATTTGTTTCACTTTTCTACCTGTAAAATCATACACTGAATAATTTACTAATTTATTTTCATTTGATTTAATTTCAATGGTATATTTCCCATTGGAAGGGTTAGGATACACGTGACAAGATTGCATAAATGATGCATTTGTTGTAATTAGTGGCATTGCATTTTTTGCTTCAAAATTTATATTATCGATATAAATATTATTACCATTTTGATTGGTCGCGTTAAATCGTAAAAATATTTTTTTACCGATATAATTAGTTAAATCTACTTGATCATTTCTCCATTGCCCTATTTGTGTAGGAGAGTAAATGGTATTCATCATTCCAACAGTTGCTAAATTTGCGCCCCACTTCAAATAACTAGTAGGTACAAATGAAGCTGTACAATCTTCTGAAACAGAAATACTCAACGTATCAATTTTATCAACTCGATATGCACTGGCCACATCAAATTTAACAATTGCAGAATCCGTAGTAATATTAGTTAAATCAAACTGCAATGTTTCCAAAGCATCATTTTTACCAAGTCTTGTGTAGTTAAAAAAGTCCATATAAGCAGCATGTGTGTTACCAGGAGTTGCACCAGCGAAACACAATGTTTTTTGCCATTTCACATTCGTATCAGTGTCAATTACTCTCCAACCAACTGGAGGAAAAACAGCGCCTTCAAAGGTTTCTACACTCGGTGCATTGGCAAGTGTTGGCGACAAAATAACCACATTGGTCATTGAGGTGTCATTTGATCGATTGATGTCAATTATTAGATCGGACCATATTTTTACAACATGATTACCAGCTGTATTAAAATTAGCTAATGTATTAAATGTGTAATCAACAGAATCTCCTATTGCAAGTAACCCATTGACTGTTTCTGTAATTACAGGATTGGCATCAATTTGATAAACAATAGGAATATTGTATAAATCCCTCAATCCAAGATTTTTAATTCTTGTGCTAATTGGCACTTGATTTACAGATGAATTACAAACATATACATTGTTTATTGGTACGTATGCAAAACGAGTAGTGGCATCATTTAAACAATTAATATCGCCAGGAAGTTTAACTATTGTAACTGTTCTCAATCCTTTAGCTCCATTACTGGCTTTGTTTGCTGAAACGGCAAAGTAAAAAGTATCCGTTGTGTTCGTACCTGAAGTGACATAAAAATCATTTGTTGTTGAAATACCAATTGAATCCATGTATTTAGCACCCAACTGATAAATAGTATAACTTTCTGCGCCTGCTAATGCATTCCATTTTAAATGAAAGGTTGTACCACATGCAGTATCAACTACTAAATTGGTAGGAACACCTAATACCGTAAATAAAGTATCGCTTTGATCGCTAAGTACACCTCTTGTAACTTTTACTAACATTTTTCCTGTATTTAAATTACTTGGAGGAGTCCAATCAAAATATCGTCTGTTGGCTTGAACAGCATTTGCAATGGTATTCCATGTAGCACCAGCATTTGACGAATACTCTAATTTAAATGTACCTAAATTGTTATTATATGCATCCCATCTTATTCTTTCTGTAACTCCATTGGCAAATGATTCCCCACCTTGAGGATAAATGAGCGTTACCGAATCTGTTAAAAACTCATATGCAATAACAAATTTTTGAGGTCCTTGTGGAATATTTAATCCTTCAACATAAAGGTTATAATTTCCACCTTGCGGCACATCTAAAACAATTTGCTCAACATTATTGAGAGCATCTATATTTTCTGTAGCAGCAGCGTTCAACGTTGTATTATTATTTGCATTGTTCATTACCAGTGGTTGAAAAGTAAATGCATTCGCATCTTCCAGCATGATATTGATGTCATTTACTAAAGCTACACTGCTTGCAGGATTTCCTTCTATATCATGCCAGTAACACATTACTTTCATTTGGCTCACATTACTAGGAACATTGATTATAAAATTTTTCGTATTCCCATTGTCAATAGAATCAATAATGTATTGTTGGTTTTTCATTGCATTGTATGCTCTTCTGGCATTTATACGTCCAAAACCAAATTTAAAATCTGGTCCTCTAGTCCCTAAGTCATCTGCTGTATTTAATAACAAAGCTTTCATTAAAGCACTGTAAGGGTCTGCTCCTGCATTTTCAGTTCGATAAGCTTGATACAAACTTGCCAATGTTCCTGCAACCCCAGGACAAGCCATTGAAGTTCCTGTAAAAGAATCATATGTATTGTTTGGTTGTGTAGAAAACACATCGGTTCCTGTGGCAACAATTTCTGGTTTTAATCGCCCATCTTCAGAAGGACCTTTGCTACTTGAGGGTGCCAATGCATCATCGTTCGTATATTTCCGGTAGCAATTGCATTTTTCCCAGATTTATATCCACCAGTAATGGTAAAAAATCCTTGCGAGTTTCCGCCACAAGATGTGCCACCACTATTCCCTGAAGAATGAATACTTAATAAAGATTGATTTGAGCGGATTAATAAATCCATGTCTTGTGCATCACTGTTGTAACCAACGTTACAATTTTGACCTAATGAATTTGTTAAAATTCGAACGCCTGCCGTGTTGTAATCCGTGGGAGCATTATTTATATTATTATAATAATCATAAATATGCAGATCAGCACCTCTACCGTTTCCAGAAGAGATCGGATTAAAATTTCCGCCACCACCTACAATGCCTGCAACATGGTCGGCATGTGTATTAGAAGTAGTATTTAAATTTGTGTGATTAATTATTCTTCCTTTAAAATCTATATGTGGGCCAATTTGTCCGTCATCTCCAATACTCACGCTAACACCTGTACCATCATGATGCAAACCAGATGCATAAGAAGCATCAATTGTGTTTACTCTATGATTGGTTCGCTCTGTTAAATTCTCTAATTCGGCAGGTGCGGATATAGGTTGAAGATATTTTACCCAAGGAATAGAGGCTAATTCACTCAGTTTATTTTCATTAATTTGCACAATTGCAGTGTGCTTATTTTTCCAATTTATGAATTGAATGTTTTTTTGAGCAAATGAATTTAAAACTTCGTTTTGGTTGATAGTAGAATATATATCAACTAAAATTTCAATCGCTCCATTTTGTTTTACTATCCAATTAGGAAATGGTTTTTCGATTAATTTTTTATCAAGTTTTGCAGTTGCTTGCATGGGAACAATGGCTCTGATTGATCTATTCTCTAACGCAGATTTTGAAATATTTTTAGGAATGGTTGCTAAAAATGCCCATTTAGGGAAATAATCAAAAAACTGAATCCCTGTTTCAGACTCTATTATTTTTCTTTCGTTTAATGAAGTCGCTTTATTAAACTGTATGATGCAATAAACTTGATTATTAAATTCATACTCTTTCCAATTATTGAAATTTTTAATGTCTTGTATACTAGAAGTGGGAATAAATGAGCCATTTTTCAAATGCAACATTTGAGCATGAAGACTTAAACCAATTGAAAAAAATGATAAGAATAATAGTTTTTTCATTTTATAATTTTAAGATAAATATTATTTAGCTTTAAAAGTAATAAATACTTTTCTAATTTGGCAATAAGACTTCATTTTTTATTAACAAATAATAAAAATGGCCTTAAGAATTGGAATTTTTCTTCACTTTAAACGTAAAAATATAATCGCATTTTCTTGTATTCGGATTATTGTGAAAACAAAAAATCCCGACTCTTTCGAATCGGGATTTTGTACCTCAGGCGGGACTTGAACCCGCACGGACATTGCTGCCCACAGGATTTTAAGTCCTGCGTGTCTACCAATTTCACCACCAAGGTAAATGATATTTAATGAGCGGAAGACCGGGCTCGAACCGGCCACCCCGACCTTGGCAAGGTCGTGCTCTACCAAATGAGCTACTTCCGCAATTTTTAAAAGATCTGTGTTATTGGGAGTGCAAATATAGATATTATTTCTATTCTACAAAATTTATAAATTACTTTTTTTGAAAAAATATATCTCTTCTAAAATATACACAACACAAGGATATAAATATTGCTATTATCAATAAAAAACCGACTCATTCAATACACAAGTCGGTTTTTTATTTATTGGATTATTGTCCTAAAATCCAAGCAAAAATTAATGGAGCAACAATCGTTGCATCACTTTCAACAATAAATTTAGGAGTATTGATATCTAATTTCCCCCAAGTAATTTTTTCATTTGGAACTGCGCCACTGTATGAACCATAAGAAGTAGTTGAGTCAGAAATTTGACAGAAGTAACTCCAAAAAGGAACATCATGCCACTCCAGATCCTGATACATCATTGGCACAACACAAATTGGGAAATCACCTGCAATTCCACCTCCAATTTGGAAGAAACCAACGCCTTTACCAGCACTGTTATTTCTATACCAATCTGCTAACCAAACCATGTATTCAATACCACTTTTCATCGTAGTTGCTTTCATTTCATTTTTTATGATGTAGGAGGCAAAAATATTTCCCATAGTGCTATCCTCCCATCCTGGACATACTATTGGAATATTTTTTTCTGCAGCAGCTAACATCCAAGAATTTTTAGGATCTATTTCATAATACTGTTCCAACACACCACTCAATAGCATTTTGTACATGTATTCATGCGGAAAAAATCGTTCTCCATTGTCATCAGCATCTTTCCATAATTTATGAATGTGTGATTGCAAACGACGAAAAGCTTCTTCTTCAGGAATACAAGTATCTGTTACCCGATTGTAATGATTTTCTAATAAATCCCATTCGTCTTGAGGACTTAAATCACGATAATTTGGCACTCTTTTATAGTGTGAATGCGCTACTAAATTCATGATATCTTCTTCCAAATTTGCACCTGTGCAGGAAATAATTTGTACTTTATCTTGTCGAATCATTTCGGCTAATGAAATTCCTAACTCTGCGGTACTCATGGCTCCAGCAAGAGTAATCATCATTTTCCCTCCTTCTAAAAGATGGGTTTCATACCCTTTAGCTGCATCCATTAAAGCGGCAGCATTAAAATGTCTGTAATTGTGCTCTATAAATTGGGATATAGGTCCTTTACTCATATTCTATGTTTTATTTTAGTTCTAAATGTATAAAGCGATTCAACATATTGAATCGCTTTTTTGTTTTTTATATAATTTAATTAAAGTTTTAGCAATAAAATGCTACATGGTTTTGATGTGTGCGCAACAGAGTCCCTTGCTATTAAATAAATATTAATTTCTTGCAATGAAATGTTGCCAACTCCAGAATACCAGATGTTTCCACAAGTATTTTGTAATGGAATCGTAAATGATGTTTTTTCAGGATTGATAGTTGCTGTAATATTTTGTGCAGTACAATTCGTGCCTAAATTATATATTCTAATTTTGTTTGCATAATCAACTACAGATGATATAGAAACCGTGTAGTAAGGAGAAGTAGTACCAACATAACATTCGTCTTGAGCGAGATAATTTCCAATAAATTTATCACTCCATCGTGTTTCACATTTTAAACCTTCATATCCAACTGCGCAATTGCACAGCCCATCAGAACAAGCGCCTCCATTTAAACAGATAACATCTTTACATGGTTGCAAATTGGTGGTACTATTTTTTGTTGCATTTTTTTCACAAGCCGAAAATAAAACGACTGCGAAACACATAATGATTGTAAAAAAAGTGGTTGCTACGATTTTAATGTTTTTCATTTTCTAAAATTAAAAAAATAATCCCAAAAATCGAAACTATTTTTGGGATTAGTAAATATGATAACCTAATTAATTATTCTTTTGACGTTGATATTCTTCAATACCTTCATCTTCATAGTTGGTATACAAGGCAGCATAATGTCCGATAAAAGTCAATCCCCAAGCAGCAGTAATCCAAATTGGCCATACGTATGCCCAACCATTTACATCTACTCTTAATGGTGCTTTGTCATAAGTCATCCATAAAATAAGATTTACAATAATGAAAACTGCTAAATGAATAAATAGCTTTGTTCTTTGTTGTGGAGTAACTGGAATTTTGTTTGCCATGAGAATTCTTTTTTATAATAGAATGCAAATGTAGTTTCTTATTTTAAAATTTGCAATATGATTTTCAATTGTTTTTCCACTTTTTTATATAAAAAAGAAGAATTACTATTTGATAAATGTGATTATTGGGAAGTGTAATGTATTTTTAGCAATAAGAAACGAGACGTCTTGTACAAAATATACCCAAGTATAAAATCCACAAGTAAATTTAATCTTTATTTTATGTAAAATTATCCGCGTACACGATTCAATTGGTCTATATAGATGTCTTTATACAACAGCTTAATAATTCCATCAGCAAGGCCAATTTGTGGAACAAAAATATCACTGATATTTGCCCAGCGCATCACTGTTGTATAAATATTCAATGCCGGAACAATTACATCTGCCCTATCCTCTTTGAAACCATATTTATGAATTCGTTCCTCAACCGTTAATGCATTCATTTCTTTATAATATTCTTTTAAAATATCCAATGAAAGTGGTTTGCCATTTTTTCTTTTTGAAATCGAAAATACCTTATTAATATTTCCTCCTGAACCAATAGCAACGGTATTAGATTTACAATATTTTTTTAATGCTACTTTCATTACATCCCAAATAGCTACATCCACTTTGTTTTTTAGCAAACGTATCGTACCAATATTAAAAGATTGTTTATAGGTAACTTTATTATTTGAGTACAAGGTAAGCTCTGTACTTCCACCGCCTACGTCGATATATAAATAGTTGCTTTTATTATCTAGCTTTTCGGCCAAGTGAGTTTCATATAAAATTTCTGCTTCTTGGCTTCCAGTTATAATTTCAATGTTTAAACCTATTTCTTTTTGAACACGAGCTACAATCTCTTTCCCATTTTTTGCATCCCGCATGGCTGAAGTAGCACAAGCCCGATAGCTTTTTACATCGTACACTTTCATTAAATGTCGATATGCTTTTAAGGTTTCTATTAACTCATTTGTTTTGTATTCAGAAATAATTCCAGATTCAAAAACATCAAATCCAAGGCGTAAAGGAACTCTCAACAAATTTACTTTTGTATAGTCTAAACTCCCATCTTTATAGGTAGTAATATCTTGAATGAGCAATCGAGCTGCATTCGAGCCAATATCTATAGCCGCTAAACGCATATTAAATGCAAATTAATATTTTTTTGATTGCAAATAATTATAAATTTCTACTTGCGAGCGAATCCATTTTTCATTGAGCGTTCTAGTTACATAATGATTCTGCTGTTTGTTATCTAAAATTCGGGCTTTTTCGTTTTCTACCAATTGAATGGCCAAAATATCTTTTAATTCTTGCTTGATGTATTTATTAAAAATTGGAGCGGTCACCTCTACCCGATGATCAATGTTTCTTACCATCCAATCTGCACTTGAGATATATAAATCGTCAACTCCTTTGTTTTCAAAAAATAAAATTCGAGCATGCTCTAAATATTCATCCACAATACTGATTGCATTTATATTTTGAACCCAATTATTATTGGTCGTTATCACTCGACAAATTCCCCTGACTATTAATTTTATATCAACCCCTATTTCTGCTGCCTTATACAACTCTTCAATCAATTTATCATCAGCCAAACTATTTAGCTTTAAGATGATACTTCCTTGATATTTTTTATTCGTTTGTTTAATTTCATTTCTAATTTTTTGAATGAAATATTCTCTGGTGTTTATTGGAGAGGTGATTAAATATTTACACTTATGTAATTCTGAATAATCAACAGGCTTTTCGATAAAATTGAAGACTCTATTTACATCAGAAAGTATTTTCAAATTTGCTGTAAGCAAACAATGATCGCCATAAAAACGTGCGGTATTTTCATTTAAATTTCCTGTGCTCACAAAACCATAATACTTTAATTTCTTATTAACACGTTTTGCAATACTGCATATTTTTGCATGCACTTTCATGTCTGGAAAACCGACTAATACTTTTACTCCTTCTTCTTCTAAAATACGCTTCCAAACAAGATTGGCCTCTTCATCAAATCGAGCCTTCAATTCAATAACCACTGTTACTTTCTTGCCATTTCGAACCGCATTTATCAGTGCTTTTACTATTTTAGATTCTTTGGCTAAGCGATAACATGTAATTTTTATAGATTCTACAAACGGATCAATAGCGGCTTCTCTTAATAAGTCAATGATACTGTCAAAAGAGTGATAAGGAAAATGTAGCATCACATCTTGCTTATTCAATACATCTAAAATTCTTACAGGCTGTGTAAACAATGGATGTACGAATGGCTTTTTACGAACCAATCTTTGTTCAAACACTTCCGATGGAAAATCCATAAAATCCTTAAAATTATGAATACTTCCACCAGGAACAAGTTGATCTTTCTTACTCAAATTCAATAATTTCAATAAATAATCCAACATGTTTTTAGGAATGGCTTTGTCGTATACAAGCCGAATCGCTTTCCCTTTTTTTCTATTCTTCAAACCCTTTTCAATTTTCTCAATTAAATTGGTATTGATATCATTGTCTATATCTAATTCCGCATCGCGAGTAACTTTGATAATGTAGGCTTCAAAAGAATTAAACCCAAACTGTGTAAACAAATTAGGCAAACAATATTTAATGATATTTTCTAAAAGAATGATATTTTTTTCATCTTTATTATTTGGCAGTATAACAAACCTTGGTAAATTTTGAGTTGGTATTTCAATCAATGAATAGCTATTCATAAATGAATTTTCATTGTTCGACAACATACAGGCCAAGTAAATGGATTTGTCATTTAAATTGGGTAATTCCGGAATACTCTCAATCATCAAAGGGGCAATGTGAGTTCGTACTTTATCATTAAAATAGTTCTTGACAAATTCTTGTTGATTTTTTGTCAATTTTGACTCATCTACAATTGCAATTTTTTCTCTCTTCAATTCAACACAAATTTCTTGATAAATTCGTTCAAATTCTTTTTGTTGAGTTTGTAAGGTTTCTTGAATTTCTTTCAAAATTTCTTTAGGATTGTTTTCTAAATATACCTTTGCAGCCTTACCAAATTGCAACATTCTGTTTAATGATGCCACACGAACTCTAAAAAACTCATCTAAATTGTTTGAAAAAATTCCCAAAAAACGTAATCTTTCAGATATTGGAACTCCTTTGTCATTAGCTTCTTGCAATACTCTGGCATTAAATGATAACCAGCTAATATCTCTAATAATATGTGTTTTTTCTAGTTTACTTTTCATAAAAATAGCGCAAATATACAGAAAGCTTTTTTGAATGCATGTTAAGTTTTATCAACATTAGCTTAAAATTATTCAATTGCATCTGAATATAATTCCTGAAAGATTTAAATCCTCATTTTTCACATCATATTGAAATATTTTTTAAAATAAATTCCATACTTTAATTCACATAAAATTATTAGATCAAAAGTAAATTCAATATATAGCCAAGGTAATTTTGGTAAACTTGAATGTATGTAAGCACTTTTGACTTTTCCACTTAACCTTAAAATAACGTTGTTTTGAAGAAGTATATCTAACTTTAACTATCAAAAAAATAATTATGAAAAAGATAATTTTATTTTTAACGATAGCTCTATTTTCAATTTTTCAATTGAACGCTCAAAAAATTTTCTCTGAAGGCATAATAAAATATGATGTATTTATCAACAACCATATAAATCCTGAGGGAATATATAT
>Ga0114980_10003058_pt1 | contig 11613 bp, 12 predicted proteins | sample S_140806_EF_Meta_FD_87018 | JGI IMG/M metagenome (GOLD analysis project Ga0114980, IMG submission 87018) | Freshwater microbial communities from Lake Simoncouche, Canada to study carbon cycling - S_140806_EF_MetaG | ecosystem: Environmental > Aquatic > Freshwater > Lake | place: Lake...
GACCCGACCACCAGTGAACCCCGTGCGCAAGGCGGCGAGTGGTTGGTCGGCGCTGGCATCGATGGTAACCCGGCCGTTTTCTACGATAGAGCGGGTGACGGCGTACATGGTTTCTTCATCGGGAGAATAGGTGTGACCACTTGCGGTGAAAAGATAAAACGCACAGCACACCCAAAATACCCAACGGGTGGTGCGGGTTTTGGGGATGGCGATTTTGGTATGGCGTGTAATAAATGCTACTGTTTGTGAATACAGCGAATCTCTGTTTCTGTGCATATAAATCGCTTTAGATAAGGTGCATCGTCGTACGCGGGGAATCGTTGAAGATAGCGTTAGTATAAGTGATTATCTGATTTTTGGTGTAAAGATGCCATATGAAGGCGAGACGTAGCAGGCTGCTTTTATACATAAGTAAAAACCCCCCACCCGCACAACCGTGCAGGTAGGGGGAAGTTGGATCGGGGCTGGACTAGAAGTCCATGCCACCGCCACCGGGCATGGGAGCTGAGGATTTTTCTTCGGGCACATCGGCGATAAGGGCATCGGTGGTCAAGATCAACGCAGCAATCGAGATGGCGTTTTGGACGGCGCTGCGGGTAACCTTAACGGGGTCGATGATGCCTTCGCGGACGAGGTCAATGAACTCACCGGTCATGACGTTGTAGCCATAGTTGGTGTCGTTCTTTTCCTTTTGGACGCGGCGGACGGCATCGATGACAACCGAACCTTCTTCGCCGGCGTTGCGAGCGAGGATACGCATGGGCTCTTCGAGGGCCCGGCGCAAGATGCGGATACCAAAGACTTCGTCTTCGTGAGCGACTTTGACGTCGTCAAGGGCGGGAATGGCGTTGATCAAGGCAACACCACCACCGGGGACGATACCTTCTTCGACGGCTGCGCGAGCAGTTGACAAGGCATCTTCGACGCGGTGCTTCTTTTCCTTGAGTTCGGGCTCGGTAGCGCCACCGACCTTGAGGACGGCCACACCACCGGCCAGCTTGGCCAAGCGCTCTTGGAGTTTTTCGCGATCGAAATCGCTGGTGGTTTGTTCGATTTGGTTACGGATTTGTTCGATACGGGCTTTGATGGCCTTCTCGTTGCCGTTACCTTCGATGATGGTGGTGTTGTCTTTGTCTGACACCACGCGGCGGGCGCGGCCGAGGTCTTCGATGGTAGCGCTGTCGAGCTTGCGGCCGACTTCTTCGCTAATCAAGGTACCACCGGTCAAAATGGCGATGTCTTGGAGCATGGCTTTGCGGCGATCGCCGAAGCCAGGAGCCTTGACGGCCAACACGTTGACGGTGCCGCGGAGCTTGTTGACTACCAAGGTGGCCAAGGCTTCGCCGTCGATATCTTCTGAGATGATGACGAGGTTCTTGGTTACTTGCAAGGCTTTTTCGAGCACGGGCAAGATTTCTTGGATAGCGCTGATTTTTTTGTCAGTGATGAGGATGTAAGGAGCTTCGAGCTCGGCTTCCATGCGCTCTGAATTCGTGACAAAATAGGCCGAAATGTAGCCACGGTCGAATTGCATACCTTCGGTGTATTCCTTTTCAAAGGCAATACCCTTGGATTCTTCGACGGTGATAACGCCATCTTTGCCCACTTTTTCCATCACTTCGGCGATGATTTCGCCGATTTCGCGGTCTGCAGCCGAAATCGATGCCACGTGGGCAATGTCGGCGCGGTCGCGGATGGGGGTGGCCATGGTGCGCAACCGGGCGATGAGGGCTTCGGCACCACGGTCGAGACCGCGGCGGATCATCATCGGGTTATGACCAGCGGCTACCATTTTGAGGCCTTCGGTGACGATGGCTTGGGCCAACACAGTGGCGGTAGTGGTACCATCACCAGCGATGTCGTTGGTTTTGGTGGCTACTTCGACCAACAAGCGGGCGCCCATGTTTTCGAAGGGGTCTTTGAGTTCGATTTCTTTGGCGACCGTCACACCGTCATGGGTGACGACCGGTGATCCGAACTTTTTGTCGATGGCGACGTTGCGACCGCGGGGTCCCAAGGTCGTCTTGACTGCATCAGCGACAGCATCGACGCCGCGTTTGAGGGCGCGTCGTGCTTCTTCATTAAAATACAACTGCTTTGCCATGAAGTGTAATCTCCTCAGTGCTTCCTAGTACGGGTAAATTAAGCCTCGATGACGCCGAGGATGTCTTTTTCGGCCAATACGAGATAATCGATTTCGTCGACCTTGTATTCGGTACCGCTGTACTTGGCAAACAAGACACGGTCACCGGTCTTGACGCTCATTGGTACCAATTGGCCATTGTCGGTGCGGCGACCATCGCCGACGGCGACAACTTCGCCCTCCATAGGACGTTCTTTGCTGGCGGTGTCTGGGATAAACAACCCGCCCTTGGTCTTTTCCTCGCGCTCGGCCGGCTTTACTACGACGCGGTCGGCCAGCGGTCGGATGCGGAAGTTTGCAGCCATAGTGACGCTTCCCCTCATCTGCGATGATACATAACATTTAGCAGTCAAACAGCTCAACTGCTAATCGCTATTAACTATAGATAATGCATCGCCACTTGTCAAGCAAAAATTAGCACTCGTTGGGTGAGAGTGCAAATTCTTATGCAGATTTAATAAAACTGCTACAAAACAAACTATGGAGTGGCACCGTGCGTATCTAAGGATAGTAGTAATTACAAGGGAGTGAGAGATGCAGCTCGATCGCAATTTGGGAATGGATTTAGTGCGTTGTACGGAGGCCGCAGCTTTACGTGCCGCCCGCTTGATGGGACGTGGTGACAAAGACGCCGCTGACCAGGCTGCAGTCGATGCGATGCGTTTTGCCTTGAACGGCATTGTAATGGATGGTGTGGTGGTGATTGGTGAAGGCGAAAAAGACAATGCCCCAATGTTGTATACAGGTGAGCGGGTGGGGACTGGAGCTGCCCCGGCTGTTGACATCGCCGTTGACCCCGTTGAGGGCACCACCTTGCTTGCAGAGGGTATGCCTGGTGCCATTGCAGTGATTGCGGTAGCCGAGCGTGGTTCATTGCACGCCTGGAACGGCATCCCCTACATGTACAAGCTCGCCGTCGGTGAGGCTGCGCGTGGCAAAGTCGACATCAATGCCAGTGTGGCCGAGAACGTCAATGCGGTAGCGCACGCGCTCCGTCGGCGGGTATCAGATATCACGGTTGTGGTACTTGATCGGCCACGGCATCATCAGCTCATTCGCGAGATTCGTGCAGCTGGTGCGCGCATTCGCTTAATCGCGCATGGCGATGTCGCTGCTGGTGTGATGACTGCGGTCGAGGATGCGCCTGCTGACATGTTGATGGGTATCGGCGGTGCCCCCGAGGCGGTAGTGACTGCATGCGCACTCAAGTGTCTCGGTGGTGAGATTCACGCTCGGTTGTGGCCACGTGATGATCATGAACGTGCGTTGATGGCGCAACAAGGCCTAGACCCCGAGCATGTGTATTCAACTGATGAATTGGTCAAGGGCGAGAATGTCTACTTCGTCGCGACAGGTATTACCTCGGGTGATTTTTTGCGTGGGGTGCAATACAGCGAATTTGGTGCCCGGACGCATTCGGTGGTGATGAGGGCTACCACTGGCACGATTCGCCATATCGAGTCGTTTCATCGTTGGGATAAACTGATGCGTGTGTCGGGGATTGATTATCTTCCAAACGAATAAACACCAACGCTGCGCGGACGTGAATTCGTCGCTGATACATCTGTCCGATTGCGCACGATGACCCCCATGTCATGAAATGACATGGGGGTCGAGAGAGCCGCAGCATGCTGCGGCTTTACAGTACGTCGACGTGGCTATGGTCACCGAGCACGAGGCGGTAGGCGCTGGGGCGCAGGGTCGAGCGTGATACTTCGACGTGGCGACCAATCAGGCTATCGCAGAGACGACCGGGCAGGTCGTTGATACTACAGTGTTCGAGCACAATCGAATGTTCGATTTCGCTGTTTTGGATGGTGCAGTGATGGTAAATAGCGGTAAATGGACCGACATACGAATTAACGATGCGGGTGCCTTCGCCAATAATCGCTGGGCCACGAATCGTGCTGTTGATGACTTCGGCGCCGGCCTCGATGATGACTTTGCCGATGAGGCGTGAAGATTCATCGACGGTGCCCAATTGCTGGGCAGTGAGTTCTTCGAGGATGAGGCGATTGGCTTCGAGCATGTCGTCTTTTTTGCCGGTGTCGATCCACCAGCCGCGATGAATGTAGGGGAAGACGGTTTTGTTGCTATCGACGAGGGCTTGAATGGCGTCGGTGATTTCGAGTTCACCCCGCCACGATGGTTTGATGGAGTCGATGGCGTCCCAGATTGTGTTGTCGAACATGTAGATGCCCACCAGTGCCAGATTTGATTTGGGCTCTTTGGGCTTTTCGACGAGGCGCAAAATACTGCCATCGGGGTTGAGTTCGGCGACGCCATATGAGCGGGGGTTGGGGACTTCCTTGAGGACGATTTGGGCATGGTAATCGCTGTTTTGGAATTGTTGGATGAGCCCCGAGATACCCCCTTGGATGCAGTTGTCACCGAGGAACATCACAAAGCGATCATCGCCGAGGAAGGGGTGGGCGATTTTGACGGCGTGAGCCAGACCTGACGGTGCGTCTTGTTGGATGTAGGTGATGTTGACGCCCCAGCGCTCACCGCTCCCCACAGCAGCTTCGACTTCGGCGGCGGTATCGCCGACGATGATGCCAATATCGGTGATACCGGCGTCACGGATGGTCTCGATGACGCGGAATAGCACCGGCTTGTTGGCGACGGGGACCAGTTGTTTGGCACTGGTATACGTGATGGGGCGGAGACGGGTGCCCTTGCCACCGCTCAAAATCAAACCCTTCATGGTGAATCCTTTGCTCGTGATAATGATTGCCTATAGTGTACACAGAAATGCGCGACTCTGCATCAAAAACCGAGTGGGCAGATGGCCCACTCGGTTTTGTACGACTTGGATTGACGGGTTAGCGCCGGATGCGTACGGCGCCGTAATAATGGCTCAGCCAATAATCATCATAGATGTTGGATACTTGGACGCCGTAGCGTGGGGTCATGGCGTGGACCATTTTGCCCCCGCCGATATACATCGATACGTGTGTGATGCCACGCCGCCCACTGGTGCGGACAAAAAACATCATATCCCCTGGTGCGAGATTTTCGAGGCCATTGATCTGCACGCCATTGCTGGCATTGAATTGTGACGCCGCCAAGCGCGGGATATTTACCCCGACCTGTTTAAATGAGTAGAGCATCAAGCCACTACAATCGAAGCCACTTTTGGGGGTGGTACCGCCCCAGACATAGCGATACCCCACAAATTGCAAGGCAATATTGGCGACATCGCTACTAGTTGATACATTGGTATATTTGGAGCGTACCGGTGCGACGGGTAAGGCTGGGAAGTCGGTGGTATTCGGCACGCGGCGGAGCACGTGTGACGAGACGGTCATCAGGTCTTTAAAGACCCAGGCCTTTTTTTTGTTGAAACTGACCTGAATCCAGTCTTTGTATTTGCCAATCAAATCGAGGCGTTGTCCTTGATTGACCATGTCGATTTTGGCATGGCGCGAATCAGGGCCACGGCGTAAATTGACTTGGTCACCGGTAATGACGCCAATCAACTCAGGTGAGGGGTCGGGGATAGTTTCGGCGTTAATAACACGTTTGGTGACCTCGGGCGTGGCATCGAGGAAGTCCGCCCGTACCCAGCCATCGGTGTTGTTGTCGACGGCGATGTGATACCAATCTTGGTAGCGTTCGATTAATTCGACATTGGCATTGAGGGTGAGGGTGGTGACCGCAACATAGTTTTTGCCGGGGCCGTCGCGCACGGTAAGCCCTGCTTCACGCACGGTTGCGAGCCGTGGGGGTGGTGGGGGCGGGACTTCGTTATCAAAAATATCAAATATTGTGTTGGCGGCATTATCAGGTAACGAAAGCAACTCGCCTGCCATCCAATAGACTTGGGTATCGACACGCTCACGGACTTGGTACCAGTCACCGTATTTGCCAATAACTTGGAGCGGTGCACCTGCATCAGCGCGCGTAATTGGGTCGTAGTTGGTGCCTGGTCCGTTGCGCATAAAGGCGCGGTCAACGAGGACTGTTACGGGCACAACGACTGGTGACATGACTTGGTTGCGCGATACGACGGATAAGGGGACGGGGAGGTCTTCACTTTCGGAGATGGGATTGTCACCTTGCTCGGCGCCGGGAGCCGTGGTCAATGGTGCCACTTCGACGGTGAAGTCGTTGGCGGTGCTAGTGGTAGTCACAATCGGATCTGTGGTGATTTGGACGATATTGCTTCGGCTGACGAGCAATGCGAGGGGAATAATGGCAATTACCAAAATGTGCATGATGACACGGGCGGGAATGCGCTCGAGTAATGCTTCTGGTCGTGTGATAAGTGAGTTTAGGGTGGGAATGCGGTCGGTGATACTTGTCATCCCATCAACGCGCACAAAATCTTGGCGGCGGCGTTGGGCGCGGGTCACGAGCTCACGTTGTTCGGCGTTGTTTTGTGGTATTTGGCGTGGATTATCGACCATGCAGTCAGTGCTCCCAATTGTGGATTGTATGGTACCAAACACAAACTTGGCATACATCCAAAATATTTTACTAATTAATCTAGTCTATCCGAATAACACGAATCATACTAGTCGTGAGGCATTACAATGCGATGAATATTCACTCATAACAGCATAACTTATCACCTTGTAGGCGAGTATAGCATGGAATTGCGCAATTATTCAACTTTGAATTGTGGGAATTTCATGATAAAAACAGTTGAACTAGAACAATCGAATCTAAATATGTTCTCTTGCGAATTGCTGATTTTGGGTATTACAAAGACATAGCGTCGGTTTGCGTACTGATTGCCACCTGCCACGAAATGTGCGAAATTGGACTAACTGACATTAATGCATATTCACGTTATCGCCGCACTGTTTTTTTACAAAAATTAATCAAATTGAATGATGCCCGAATGAACTATTTGATTGCCCGTAGCGGTTGCCACGATGATACTGCCGTCGTTGTTGAGCTGGGTGACGGTGCCACTGATTTGGGTGTCGTGGCGGTTAATCGTGACGGATGTGCCGATGATGGGCACCAACTGGCGCCAGTGCGCTTGGTAGGCGGTGGGGTCGTGTTGGAGTTGCTGGTAGACGCGGTCAAAGGCGTTGAGTTGGGCCACGAGGATGTCGGCGCGGCTGATTGGTTGGGTGGTCCACTCGTTGACGGCACTACTATGGCGGGCCAAATCGACGCTGTCGCTGTGGTGTTGGGGGTGGGCATGGACGTTGACGCCCCAGCCGATACAGATAGACTCGATTTGGTTTGCCACAATGCGGGCTTCGCAGAGGACGCCGGCCAGTTTGCGGCGCTGGCTGCCAACCATGACAACGATGTCGTTGGGCCATTTGATGTGGATGGGGGCGGTGGTAACCTGGGTGATGGTTTGGGCCAGTACCGCCACAAAGGCATTGATGATGCTGGCGGTGTGGGTGGCGGGGATATGTCGGGGGCGGAGCAGGAGCGAGCAGAGTAGGCTTTGGTGGGGGATATCGCTCCATTGCCGGCCATGTTGACCCCGGCCGTGGGTTTGGTGTTCGGCCAGTACCACCAAACCTTCGGCACGCCCAGTGGCGGCGGCAGCCCGGACGATGTCGTTGGTGGACGATGTGTAATGCAGACGCACCAATTCACGCCCAAGCACTTGCGTGGTGAGCCGTGGTTGGAGCTGGGCGAGAGTGAGATCAGAAGGGAATATTATCATTGGGGGTCAGGTTGACCTGTAACCAATCACGAAAGGCACTTTCGTCGGGTGCGTGATAGAGGGGTGTGAGCGCCTGGACGATTTCGGCATGGGGAATCGCCAATTGCTGTCCATTATTATCGCACCAATAGAGCAACACGAGGAGTGCGGTGGTTTCGTTGTGGCTCACAAAGGGTTGTTGGCGCACGAGGTTGTAGATGAAGGCGGCGATTTTGGCGACAGGGGTGGGGTAACAGGGGAAGCCAAACAAGGTGTGGTCGGGGGTGGCAAGCACGCGGTCGAGCACGTCGCTCGAGGCGGTGCCCAAGCGTCCGCCATGGCGTTCGATGCTGATGGTATGGAAGTCGAGGAGATGTGTTTTGCTGAAGCGCATGGGACTATTCGAGTCCAGCCAAGCGGCGGAAGGCTTTGTCGTATTTGTCGATGACGGGTTCGGCCCATTGGCGCAACGGCTGTGAGCGCGGTTTGCGCAGGAGCACTTCACGGTCAGTAAAGACCAATTCGACCGTCTCGAGGTCACCAAGGTTGGCGGCTTTGAGCCAACCTTGGACGACGGGGGGTAAATTATCGACTTCGACAACGAATTGTGTGGGCATAATAGGGGTCTCGACTAACCTTCGCGGGGGCGCAGGTGCGGGAATACGACGACGTCGCGGATGGTTGATTGATTGGCAAAAATCATTGCCATGCGATCGATACCCATGCCGAGGCCGCCGGTGGGGGGCATGCCGTACATCAGGGCATTGATGTAGTCGTGATCGAGCTGATGGGCTTCGTCGTCGCCTTTGGCTTGGTCTTGGAGCTGGCCAAGGAAGCGTTGCTCTTGGTCAAAGGGGTCATTGAGCTCGCTATAGCCATTGCCGATTTCCATCCCAGCCACAATCGCTTCAAAGCGCTCGGTGATGGCGGGGTCGTGGGCGTGACGTTTGGCGAGTGGCGAGAGCTCGACGGGGTGGTCGACGATGAAGGTGGGTTGAATCAAACTGGGCTGAATGATTTCGCTAAATAATTCATCGACTTGTTTGGCCCAACTCGGTTTGGTTTCGACGGGTAATTTACGCTCACGGATGGCGGCAATTAAGGCGTCGTGGGTTTTGAGTGTCAAAATATCGATACCAGTGCGCTCGAGGATGGACCCGGGGATAGAGATGCGTTGCCATTTGGGGCCAAAGTCGATGGCGTATTCTTGGTATTGGACAATGGTACCACCAGTGAGATGGATGGCGGTTTGGCGACAGACGTCTTCGACAAGATCCATCATGTCGTTGTAATCACCAAAGGCTTGGTAGCATTCCATCATGGTGAATTCGGGGTTATGGGTGCGGTCGACCCCTTCGTTGCGGAAGACTTTGCTGATTTCGTAGACGCGCTCAAAGCCCCCGACGATCATGCGTTTGAGGTAGAGCTCGACGGCAATCCGCAGGTAGAGGTCTTGTTTGAGTTGATTGTGAAAGGTAGTAAAGGGGCGGGCCGTGGCACCACCGTAGATGGGTTGGAGCACGGGTGTTTCGACTTCGAGGAAGCTACGCTCGTCGAGGACTTTGCGCATCATGCGCATGACCTGGGCGCGGACGCGGAAGTTGGCGCGCACGTCGTGATTGACAATCATGTCGAGGTAGCGTTCGCGCAAACGGGCTTCGGTGTCGGTCAGACCGTGCCATTTGTCGGGTGGCGGATTGATGGCTTTGCTGAGCAGGGTGATGTGGCTGACAAACACCGAGGCTTCGCCGGCATTGGTGCGGCGCAACGAGCCACTGGCTTGAATGATGTCAAAGGTGTCGATGTCGTTAGCAAAGCGCTCAAACCATTCGTCGCCGACTTCGGCACGACTCAACCAGAGTTGGATGCGACCATGTTCGTCTTCGATGTGGGCAAAGGCTAATTTGCCCATAATCCGGCGCGCGCCGACGATCCGCCCCACCACCGTCACGAGGGCGTTTTGGGTCATCATGTCATCAAAGTTCGCGAGTAACGCTGGGATGGCATGGGTGCGTTGTGAACGCGCCGGGTAGCCTTCGATACCGGCAGCGCGGAGACGGGTGAGTTTATCGGCGCGTTGCTGTTGCAGTTCGTTGAGTTCCATGGTGCACCCTTATCTGATCTGTGGTTATTTAATCGCTTTAATCACACACTTCATCGGACCACTTGGTGCATGAATGACCACTTTGTCTTTTACTTTGCGCCCAATTAAGGCGCTCCCCAAGGGTGATTCGTTCGAAATCATGCCGTCGGCAGGATTTGACTCGGCACTCCCGACAATCCGGTATTCTTCGTCGTCGTCTTCACCTTCGTAGCGAATGGTGACTTTTGAGCCAATCCGGATTTCTTTGATGTTGCCTGGTTCGTCTTCGATGATTTGGTGACGTGCCAACACATCACGGATTTCTTTGACACGGCCCTCGTTGAAGCCAGATTCTTTTTTGGCGTCTTCGTATTCGCCACTCTCCGAAATATCACCGAGTTCTTTGGCTTGGTTAATCCGTTCGGCGATTTCGCGCCGGAGCACGGTTTCCCGTTCCCGTAATTCGGCTTCGAGTTTGGCTTTGCCTTCTGGTGTCAAATAAAAAATGCGATCGCTCATGATGTGCCCCTCTGCAATCCACTGTGGAACAGCAAAATATAACAACAAAACTGAGAGTATTACTCTCAGTTAACGCATAAAGACAGCCCCGCCGTTCCTATCAAATAGTATACTTGATTCGGTATGATTCTGCAATTTTGGATTTGGGTTTGACGTAGGCTATTGAGTTGCGTACAATGTAGCAATCACACGTGCGGGAGTGGCGTAGTGGTAACGTAGGAGCCTTCCAAGTTCATGTCGAGAGTTCGATTCTCTCCTCCCGTACCAAATCAACAACAAAGCCAGTATTGCCACGCAATACTGGCTGTGTTGTTTGTGGGTCAAAAAATCACGCCACACGGGTAAGCCCCCCAATAAACGTCTGCACCATCTGGACAAAACTCGCATCGAGATCGACGGGCATGCCAAATCCGCCACTTATTTCGAGCGTCGCAAAACCATGCACCAAACTGCGTAATCCGCGTAGCGCATGAATTAAATCCGGCTCCGACAATTGGTATGGTGCCAGAATTTGCGTGAGCACCCGCAGTAATTCGCTATTGGCATGCTGAAACGCTAGGTCGGAATTATCGGTTTGAATTGTCGCTGTATAAACCCCCGGGTTGTGCACAATATACGTACGGTACGCCAGTGCTACCGCCATAATGGCGTCGCCACCGGCGCGCCCCACCGCAGCGTGGGTGGCAATGGCCAGGATTTCTTGGGCGCCACGGGTGGCCAACGCCTGCCGGACATCGTCGATCCCCGTCACATAATTGTAGAGCGAGGGCACTTTGATGCCGGCTTGGCCGGCAATCTGTGCCAAACTCAAGGCGGCAAAGCCGTGGGCGTTGACCAAGGCCGTTGCACTGTCTATGATTTGCGTGCGGGTAATGCCGCGGGCCACGGTTATTGCCCTTGGACGCGGGCCAATGCCGCCGCTAGTTGCCCAGCAGGGTCGGCCACCACCTGCCCATGCCCCGGGGCGAGACGGCTGGGATTGAGTGCGGCAATCTGGGCGACACTGGCGTTGGCGTGGGATTTGCTCCAAGTGGCCGTGGCTGGGAAAGGGAATTTCCAATAGAGTTCACTGGTGATGGTCACTCGTCCCACGGTGTGCAAAGCATCGCCGGTAATGATGGTGGCATCACGGGTGTCAAAAAAACTGAGGTGCCCGGGTGTATGCCCCGGCGTTGCGACGACCCGCAACGAGCCAATCAGGTCGGCATCCCCCACCAGACGTGTTGGCACGGTGCGCACCTTGGTGTA
>Ga0114980_10003060_pt1 | contig 11608 bp, 13 predicted proteins | sample S_140806_EF_Meta_FD_87018 | JGI IMG/M metagenome (GOLD analysis project Ga0114980, IMG submission 87018) | Freshwater microbial communities from Lake Simoncouche, Canada to study carbon cycling - S_140806_EF_MetaG | ecosystem: Environmental > Aquatic > Freshwater > Lake | place: Lake...
CTCCATTTATGGATTGCACGCGTGGGTTTTTATTTGCTGATAATCCATTTGGAAAATCGTAATGTATCATACCTTCTACCATGTCTGATTGATAATATAAAATGAAGAGAGCACATAAAAATGTTCCATACAATACATTTACACATGTTGTAAAAATGATAAATAACAAGGCAATAAACTTACCTAAATGGCTATAACTGAATTCTAACAATTCATCTGGGTACATAAAAAATATCAAAATCAATACTATTATTGCAATTTGTGATACGCTCTTAATAGTTTTTTGCTTCATATATTATTGACTATAATAATAAGATAAAATATTTAGCCAAAAAATTATCTGTCTATTTTCTAAGTATTTCAATTTTATATTTTTAACAATGTCCCTAGTTTCATATGCATCATTATGGACAAATGACGATGATCCAAATAATACAACGAAAAAAAGAGTGGCGTCGCTCAGGAAAACTGTTAAAAAAAATCCAGTTCTTGTAAAACCAGACGATGAACCACAGGAATATAATGTCCAAGATTCGACGCCTAATTTGGATGAGGTGTCAGAGTTTTCGAAAGAAACTACACATCATAACGATAGATTAAATCAAATCGTGAATAAATTAACCAATCTTTCGCATGAGAATGACGGAAATGGTCTGGCGAATTTCACACCTCTTCCGAATCCGATTATAAATAAAAAAACAGATGTTGAAAATGATAAAAATGTAAACGGAAAACCGGCAGATATTCCATTATCTTATCAACAAAATTCCATGCAAATACCTCCTCCTGTTTTAAGAAGGGGATCTGAGTCTACCAATTTTATATCAAACCTTCCCAATTTAGGAAATGTATATAGCAGTTATCAAAAAAGTTATGAACCTCCGATTCAGAGGCCGTACATAACAAACGTATCTCAACAAGGGCAGCCCATTATCAATAATGATAAATTTATGGAGAAAATAAATTACATGATTCATCTCTTGGAACAACAGCATAATGAGAAGACGAGTAACGTTATGGAAGAATTTATTTTATATACGTTTTTAGGTGTCTTCATTATTTTTATTGTTGACTCTTTTGCTCGGGCAGGGAAGTATACCCGATAAAGGGAACCTACGGTTCCCTTTAAATCCCTCCCTTTATTATTCATTCCTTTTAACTTTACAAAAAATTAAATTTTGATAATTTTAATTTTTCATATCCAATTATTACACTTCCTCTTCTTTTTCATCCTCTTCATCTTCCTCCTCTTCCTCTTCCTCTTCCTCTTCCTCTTCCTCTTCCTCTTCCTCTTCATCTTCTTCTTCCTCTTCCTCTTCTTCATCTTCTTCCTCTTCTAATTCTACTCCATCTTCCCATTTCGTAATTACATCACCATTGCAGTTGGACAATTCTCCGTTTTTTATTTCTCCACTCGAATCCCAATCACCTTCAAATCTAGTTCTATCTTTGTAATATAATATCCCTTCCCCTTTTATCCAATATATAGTACCATGAAATTCACCTTTTCCTCCATAACTATCTTTAACCGTCCACCCGTCTACATACTGAGTCTCCATATTTTCTTCAATGGATACAATTTCACATTGTTTTTCCAAAAGTTGTTTGGTCAAATCAGCGATTTTTGTCTCAAGATCCTTGATCTTATTCTTCGCATCGGTCAATTCCAGTTCCATGATTCTAGTTTCTTTCCAAAATATAATAAATTGTGGAATTCAATTTTTATTAACTAGATTATGGCGACTTTATTCGCTTGAAATGGCATCCCCGGTATAACCATATTATACGCATAATACGCCGCCTTATTTTCAAACACCGGTGTATATTTCCACCGCCATTTATCCAAGATCTTTGAATTATGACTCAAGTTATTAAACATTATCATTTTGTATTTTGTTTGTAAATTCAAAATGCCGCGTAATGAATTCAAAAATCCAGAAAAGAAAAGTCCATCCATTTCTGTATTGGAAACGGAAAAAACGCACTCCAATAAATTCCCATTCTCTACATCTTCATAATTGATTTTTGCATCTTTGAAAATATAGAGTCCATAAATGTGTTCGGCATTTTGTAAGACATAAGCATACATGTTGTCCGAAATAAGCATTGCGTTTATAGATCCCATTTCTGGAATACATAATAACGAAAACGGCGACTGGATTTGTCCATCGCCAATAATCCGTTTTGGATGTGTGATCCCATATAAAAAATCGGAAAACACTCCAACATTTTCATGTAATATTCTTGTAACCGTGAATTTGGGCGGCAATGGTGGAAGTTTCACATTTCGCAAATAAAAAACAAAGGTTTTAAATTCTACTAGAGGAACAACACCATCACATAGAGATCCTTCTTTTTTGAATATAGTTCCAAGAATTTCTGGATTTTTAATACGTTGATTATATTCAGCGGTTTGAATCAAATTTCGCGAAATGTTCTTTTTAACATAGTCTCGATGCACACATAAGTAATCCCAACTATAAATCGCGTGTTCTAATATTTGACCATTCGTGTTTATAAATAGTCGAGTTGGTTTGTTTAAAATACAATCCATTGGTAAAGGTTTTTCTAAGATATTAGTTAATCCACTCGCATCATATTCAATAGAAAAATCACTTTCGTTATAAAACGTAACATAACTTGGAGCACTATGTCCCGTCATCGCAGCATTCAATCCAGATATATCCATCGTTACAATGACTCGATCTGATGGAATATAGTAACATTGAATCAGGTCCACTGTTTTTTTAATGGACTCATCGTTCATTTCGGAGTAAGGAATAGTTAGGCAACGTTTTGGGTCGCAAAATTTGGTTTTAATCGAAAACCCGTTTTGAATATAAAAGAAAGTAACAGAAAATCTCCGCCAAAAATCATAGCTATGGAATACGGGCTGTGCGGACCAAAATGGATACTGTATTTTGATAAACGCGAAAATTCCTAGTATTAAAAAAAGGACTACCCCGTAAATATATTCATACATTACATTATTAATGTATAAATTTTTTATTGTTATAACGTTTTATGTAGGTCGTTCCAAGATATAGATATATTGATTTTCATCCCCCAATTCTTTATATGTAGCATACCCTTTCACTAAAAACCCGGCATTTGCTGCCAATATTAGTATATCTTTTGTTTCGTCCATATATAACCTGAATTCGTTCTGTCTTATATTTTTTGTCAATCCGTCGGTAAAGGTCTCTTTTAAAATTACCTGAGAATTATTGAAATCGTAAGTCGCTTTATATTCAAAATCGATAAAATCTATAATGGTATCTTTAATTCGTTTTTTGGTGTAACTTTGTGGGTTAGAAAGTAGAGACGGTTTTCCACCAGGAATAATAGTATCAAATTTTGTACGATCCACTAGATGAAGAACTAAATAACCTCCGGATTTTAACCAGAAATAACTATTATTAAAAAACTCGCGTTTATTGTCAAATTCATATATCGTTAGTCCCATGCATAAAATGTGTGTGAATGTGTTTGATTCATATATCATAGGCTCTTTTATATCACCACATTTGACATTAATGTCTGGATGTTTTTTCCCCGATTTGTCCACCATAGATCTCGATTTATCTATTCCAAAAACCATATGTCCACGTGAATGCAAAGAAGATACTAGATCACCCGTCCCACTTCCAATATCCAAGAATACACTTTTTTTATCGGGCTGTGTCATCTCTATTATTTTTAAAATTTCGTAATCAACTCTTTTTTTCGGAACCATTATGCTATCATAAATTTGCACATAAAAATCATCGTATTTATCATCTTGGAATTTCGAAACAAATTTAGAGTCTTGAGAAAATCCTTCATAAAATGGTGCAAGGTTTTGCTTCTTAAAAAAATAAATTACGATAAGTATAATTCCAAGAATAGATAAAAGATTCAACCAATATTTTTTGGGGTTTTTCGAAATAAAAAGGGAAGATATATTCATACTACTATAAGAGAATATATTTTACAATAGTGTTTTAAAGTGTGCCACTCTTTCTTGGAAATCTTCATGTTGACCGAAAAATCTGTAGAGATTATCATAAAACGGAATGGGTGAAATGTTTTTTCCGTGAAAATTTGCAGCTTGAAACAATTCTTCTTGGACACCCCATCTTTCTATTGGATTGTTATCTAAAACCATTTTGCAATACATTTCCAAATGCCATACATTCGAAGGTATCTGAAAATTTGAAGTGGGACTCAATAGAGTCAATAAAAAATCGATAGAAGCTAAATAGGTTCCATCATTATAGCTCCATATTCCATCTTTTTTAAAATCTCTCGAATCGAACTTGTTAAAAATAATTCCATCATGGTATAGTTTACTCATGGGTAATCGATTTTTACTGGGATATCCTTCTTTGCTGAAAATATGTAAAAACGTCATGTCCAAATTATTTCTATAAAAATCGACTATTGTTTTTACTTTTTCGATATTGTTATTGATATATAATCCATATTGATCGTCTTGTATCAATAAAATATCAGTGAACCCTTCGGTCTTCATTGTAGTTAACTGAGTCATAATACTATCGTAATAAGAAATTCCGTCATATTCTCTAAAAATAACAGGGGTTTCGTATATATTAGATAAAATTTCTTTTGCCGTTTCTTTAAATTCGGGCGGACTGTTATGAAAAGTGAATGATATTTCGTCAATACAATTTCTCAATGCGGTGCCTACTCTATCATAAGCTATGCAATTTATTTCTAAAAGTCTGGAATCTCCATATGTTTGACTAATACATCCAATTTTTCTCATTTTTGTTATATGGGTTTATAATATAACAAAAAAATCTACGAAAAATTAGTTATTTACCATATTTCTTAATTGTGTTCTAGTGTAATTATGGAAATTATCTTTTCCAATATTAGGGCAGGCCAATACATTAGGATGCACGGTAGTTCTATCAATGTGTAATCCTTGTTCAAATAAAAGTGGGTAGGGTTGTTCCTCGGGTCTAGACACAACAGTAACTTTATATAAGTCGCTTTCTTTCGAGGGAATGTATTCACCCAAATCGGCACCTTTTTGTAATGCAAAAAACTGATTTCTTAAAGACGATTCAACATTCACATTATTGACAAAACCATTCACCGGACCAGATGCCATAACCGGAGGTGTAAAATTAGTTTCCAGACTATAATCATAGTTAGATTCAATGGGAACTTTTGCAGGCATTCTTTTATCCATCATAGGAAAAAGAGAATATTTGGTTGAAACCGGACGTGTTTCAAAATTCGGAGGTAAAGTGTGATCTGGATGAAACCGATCAAAAATTCTATCATTCAATTCATCAACACGGCAATTTTGACCATAAAAAACACCTTCTACAACACCAACCATGGGTTTTGTTGAATCCACATATTCCATTTTATAAAGTATATAGTAACTATATAAAAAACCTCGTTACGCAAAATAATTGCTAAAGTGTTTGACGCAGTTCATATTTTACAAACGACATAAAGATTTCGCATGATATAAATCAGTTGTCATATGGTAAAAATTTGTTCTGATCTCTATCCTTCCAATTCAAAATACGAAGAATATTTTGAATTGTATTCTTATCCATTGAGTGATTTCCAGAAGTATGCCATAGAGGCAATTGTTGAGGGGAATCATGTTTTGGTAACCGCACATACAGGATCTGGTAAGACATTGCCAGCTGAGTTCGCCATAAAACATTTCACGAATTCTGGAAAAAAAGTCATCTATACAAGTCCAATTAAAGCTCTGTCAAATCAAAAATACTATGAGTTTACGAGAAAATATCCAGAAATATCATTTGGTTTAATGACTGGAGATATCAAGACGAATCCCGATGCCGACGTTTTGATTATGACTACAGAGATCTTGATGAATTCTCTTTTTTTGTTGTCAGATGGCGAATCGAAATCTCAAAATCTGTCATTCAATATCGATATCAATAAAGATTTGGCTTGTGTTATATTCGATGAGGTACATTATATCAATGATGCGGATCGTGGACAAACATGGGAAAAAACGATTCTGATGTTACCGAGACATATTCAAATGGTTATGTTATCCGCCACGATCGATGCTCCCGAGAGGTTTGCAAAATGGTGTGAACGCGATGATCCATCAAAAGAAGTTTACCTGGCATCTACTTCTAAACGCGTAGTTCCTCTTAGTCATTATGGTTATTTGGTATCAACCGAAGGTTTTATAAAAGGGCTAAAAGATAAGACGTTGGAAAAATCTGTACGTGATTCCACGAAACAACTAATCATGCTACAAAATGATAAGGGTGAGTTTTTAGAACCGGGTTATAAGACACTGAAAAATACGACTGATCTATTTGATAAGAGACAGCAACATATTAAACGTAAGCATGTTCTCAATGATTTGGCATTGTTCTTGAGAGATAGAGAAATGTTACCCGCGATAGGTTTTGTCTTTTCGCGAAAACAAGTTGAAATGTGTGCACAAGAGATTACTGTTCCACTTTTGGAAGATGATAGTAAGGTGGGTTATACGGTTCGTAGAGAATGCGAACAGATTATTCGTAAGTTCACAAATTATCAAGAGTATTTGGAACTACCTGAATATAATAACTTGGTATCGCTTTTGGAAAAGGGTATCGGAATTCATCATAGTGGTATGATTCCTGTTTTGCGTGAAATCGTAGAACTCATGATCTCGAAAAAGTATATCAAGTTGCTTTTTGCCACTGAATCTTTTGCTATTGGACTGGATTGTCCCATTAAGACGGCGATCTTTACCGGACTCATGAAATTCGATGGTTCCACAGAACGATATTTGATGTCACATGAATATACCCAGATGGCAGGTAGAGCGGGGAGACGCGGCATTGACACAATTGGTTATGTAGTTCATTGTAATAATTTGTTCCAGTTGCCTTCGAAAACGGATTATTGTGATATGTTGGGGGGAAAACCACAAGAATTGGTTTCTAAATTCAGGATATCTTATTCTCTTATTTTGAATTTGCTGAAGAATGGTAAGAGTAAGACGCGAGATTTTGTCGATTTCGTGAATAATAGTATGGTTCATGGCGAGATATCAGACGCTATAAAAAAACAAAAGTATACCATTGTGGAAGCAGAGTCAAATGTCAAGATCTTAGAAATATCAGCATCAAATCTACAAACGCCGATGGAAATATGCGAAAAATATTTGCATGCTTCTACAAATTTGAAAACGGTTGTGAACAAAAAACGTAAGGAAATGGAAAAAACGCTTTCGGAAATCGAATTTCAGTATCGATTTATTAAATCAGATTCAACACAACTTAACTCGTTTTATGTAGCAAAAGCCGATTACGAGGTTGAAGTGAGTTATTTAGTGACTTTGGAAAATCATATTGGTAGTGAGGTGAATAAGTTATTGATGGTTCTGTTGGAGCAAGGTTTTGTTCAAATAACGGATGATTCTTATAGTCTTACAGAAAAAGGCAAGATTGCATCAGGAATTGCAGAAATTCATCCTCTGGTAACAGCTGGATTGTTCGAACAATGGGCTTGGTTCAATGAATTTTCCGTTGAACAACTGATCGGACTTTTGGCAGTCTATACTGATGTAAAGATTGATGAAGATTCGAAATCCTGGCAAATAAAGACCGATGACACTTTTCTAAACTCACGTCTCAATAAAGTTATTAAGGAGTATTTGTTTTATGAGAATATGGAAGATGATCATGGATTAAAGACGGGAATCAATTATAGAACTGCGTTAAATTATGATATGCCGGAATTATTGATGGAATGGATTAACAGTGATTCACAAGAAGACTGTAAATGGTTTATTCAAACACGGCTTTATGAGAAAGGAATATCGATTGGCGATTTTACGAAAGCGGTTATGAAGATTAGTACGATCGCGAAGGAATGGTCCAATATTTCAGAACAGTTTTCTCAGATAGAACTTTTACATAAGTTGGGAAAGATCGATGGAAAGATTTTGAAATATGTGACAACAATGCAAAGTTTGTACGTTTGAATTCAATAAAACGTTTAGCAAAAAATATAGTTGTAATATATAAATGTCCGCGTCGATTAATAAATCTAGTGTTAGATATCAAAATGTAATAGGATCTGTAACTAACTACGGCATCTTAGCTCAAACGGGTATTACTGCAGGTGGATTTACTATTACGGTAAACAGTGGTGTATATGGAAATGCTGGTGGGGATGCTCAAATAACAGGTACATATTCGGGGACGAAAAATAACACCAATATTCCAAATGCAAACTCAGATTTGACAAATCTAGTAAATGATATTAATGCACTAACCGGACCAACTGTGGTTACATACAATGGCGGAACACAAACATTTTTACCATCGAATCCTACAACGGGAACAGGTAGTTTATATTCTTCAGATGCGGCTACGTCAATAGTTAATACCGGTTCTACATTGACATTTAATGCTCAAAATAACCCGAATTCACAATTTTTTATATTATCAGATGCGTCTATAACATTTTCGAACACAACTTTTGTTCTTCAGAATGGAGCATTATCCGCAAATATATTTTTTGTTGCATCAACTGCTATTACGTTTGCTACTACATCGCCCATCCAAGGAACGTTTATTGCTGGATCGCAAGTGACACTTGATTCTGCGTCAACTGTATTAAATGGCCATATTTTAGCTCAAGGAACAGATGTGACGTTCGCTGCAAACTCAACTGTAAATACATCAACGGTTTGTTACTTGAAAGGAACCAAGGTGCTAACCGATAAAGGGTATATTGCGGTTGAAAATTTATCGGTTGGCGACAAGGTGGTTGTAGGAGGAAGTATTTTAAATAATTCTAAGTTTGAGAAACATAATAATTCTAAAACGAGGTCTATTCTTTGGACTGGAAATTTTAAACCTTCTGAATTAAATCAACACTCATTTCCCGTTTGTATTAAGGCTGGTTCGATTGGTGATAATGTTCCATTTGAAGATTTATATGTTTCTCCTGGACATCGTCTCATAGTGGATGGTGCATTTGTATTAGCAAAAGATTTGGTAAATGGTAGCACCGTGTTTCAAGTTGATTCTCTTGACTCGGTTGAATATTATCATTTTGAATTGGAATCGCATTCTGCCGTTTTGGCGAATGGTGTTTTATCGGAATCGTATTTTGACACCGATCCTACCCATCGTTTGATATTCGATAACCAAAAATATTAATTCCGTTTTTCCTAGTTTTTAATCTCGAATTTTTGACACATTTTACATAGTTTTTATCAGATAAACACATAGGACATTGACAATCGAGTTTAAGGGAACCTTTTGCTACGCTAAGGTTCTTCCGTGAAGCTTACGCCTTCGGGTAAGATCCCTCCCTTTTTCTGTTTTGTTTTACGTCGTTTTAGTCTCGAGGTTTTTACACATTTCACATAATTTTTACCATATAAACACATGGGACACTGACAATCGAGCTGTTTTGAATATGTTTTTCTAGCCGTCAAACAATTCTTTCTATTCTTAAGAGTTGTTCGTTTACAGTTTGGATTCATTTATTATATACGAATAAATGAATAATTATAATAAACCTGAAAAATTTATATGTTTATATGAACGTAATTGTACATAATAACACGAGTAATATTCCAGATAATAACGGCTATAAAAAGAGAAAGAACAATATTAGAAAATGTTTCTACAGAAAAATGCTCAACAACAATATAACCTAAAAAAAGTGGTAAACAAAAGTTCATCAAAATGTGGTTTAATAAAGAACTTCCACTTGAGGATGGAAGCAGTATATTGAATTTCATTTTTGATTTCATTTACTATATAAGAATAAATAATTTACCTTGATTCATATTGATAGTTTTAGTGAGAGGAGGGATCTTAAGGGAACCTAGGTTCGCTTTATGTAGTGATATCCCACAAAATTCCATAACAAAATATTAACTACACTTCCCACCAAGAAACCATTTCCAGCGGAGATAAGAGTTTTCCCTAAAAGATAGTAAAATGCCACGGGCATTAGAACGCAGGCCAAAATGGCATAAAACACCATAACCATAGCGAATTTGTTCAAAGGGAAAGACGATGCCATCCTATATTATATCAAAACATTAAATCTTACATAATGTTGCTATTCAAACGTCCGGGTAATTTATGTCCGAAAAGCATCATGTAAACAAGAATTAATGCTGCAATCAAAATACTACGATCAACCGCCATCGCCATAGGTTGCTTCAATAAATAACGCATAAGAACGTATAACAAAAGACCGATTATCAAAGCGTGTCCAGCCATGCTAATTCCAGACTCTGACATGATTTATACTATATCGAAACATTTTATTAGCTAATGATTTTTGTAAAATAAGCCCATAAGCCTAATCCCACAAAACATTTGGCGGTTAAATCCAAAAGGTTCATTGCTATGTTTTTATAATCTTCACTGAGCATATAGACTAAACCATACATTGACCAAAGGATTAAATAAATTCCAAATAGCACATAATTTGCAAACACATACTTCGGTCTTACAAATGTAATGAAAATAAAGGCAAACATTAAAAAGAAGGGAACAAATCCGCCAATCATCGCAGTTAAACGCGTAAGTTTACCTTCTTCTCCTAAATATCCAGTATAGAGCATCGCATAATTAAGAATAAGGATAATTCCTATCGTGGGCAAATGAACAGGAACGTTCGTATGACTTCCAAGAACAAAACATAATGCTAAAAGCATAAGCGGGGTGGTTATAGACCAATCGATATAACGTGTTTTCGAAATGTCGGACCAGTCAATGGGTTTCGATTCTTCACTAAATTTATCAATTTGAGATGAAAAAACGGAGTAAAAATATCCAGCTATCACTGATATTGCCGTTTCTAAATTTAGAACGTGACGAACCTTGGGATCTTTTGTACGCATTGCTTCAATAAAGGTAATTGTTCCGGTGGTTAATAACAAAATGTAGGTTATTACAAATGAAAATTTTACGTAATGTTGAACCGGTCGTTTTTTTGCTTCATCTTTTTCTTTTTTCTCTACTATTCCAATAAGAGGTTCTTGTCCGGTCATTATATATATTAATGTTAATATATATAATGCATATAATTTTTTACAGCGGAAACATACTTTACGCCGTTAATAAATTGTCGTAAAAAATGCCTAAAAATATATGGTCAAAATATATATGCTTAATGAACTACAATAACTTCTTTCTGGTTGGATCAAGCTGTTTTTTCTTAATTCCGGTGATTTATTTTTTAGTCCAACTTAGGTTCTCGAATATTATGGAAATTGTTTTGGCATCACTTTTATTATTAAATTTGAGTTTTTCTATAGCATTTTGGTGTGACGCAATAAATGGTGGAACAATGCATATTATAGATGCAATTTTCGGGAGGATCTCCGTTGTTTTGTTCTCCGTGTATATCTTTTTTATAAAAGTGTGTCCCCTTCACGTAAAAATGATGTTTTTTAATATGTTTATTTCTACTTTTATATTATTTTATTTTAGTAGTTATTACTCGGCGATGGATTGGATATCGAATTTTCATGTGATGTGTCATTTTGCGTTTCATATATTTATAGGGGTTGGATGTCTAATTGCGTTTTTGTAGGTTAAAAGCGAGGGATCTTAAGGGAATGATCTCA
>Ga0114980_10003061_pt1 | contig 11604 bp, 3 predicted proteins | sample S_140806_EF_Meta_FD_87018 | JGI IMG/M metagenome (GOLD analysis project Ga0114980, IMG submission 87018) | Freshwater microbial communities from Lake Simoncouche, Canada to study carbon cycling - S_140806_EF_MetaG | ecosystem: Environmental > Aquatic > Freshwater > Lake | place: Lake...
CGGTTCTCTTACTTTTTCCCATAACCATTTTCTTAATTGTTTTTTAAATTTTAAACAATAATATAAATGACGAAAATTATTTAATATTTGTACATTTTTTTTTATTTCAATTAAACTATTTCTATAGTTTATTAAACTATTGCTATTTACTATTTTGTAAATAGGAATATTAGAATAACTTAATATTTTTAGATTTTCCGGTAAAGTAGGCAACCAAGTTAATTCATTATTAAAACAAAATAATATTCGTAGATTTTGAGGCAAAATCGGTAAAGAAGTTAATTTATTATTATTACAATATAATTCTTGTAGATTTTGCGGTAAAATCGGTAAAGAAGTTAATTTATTATTATTACAATATAATTTTTGTAGATTTTTGAATCTGGTTAAATTCGGTAAAGATTTAATACTCCTACAACTAACATTAAGTGATAATATGTCTTCGGATAAAGAATTTAAATATGTTTCAATCTCGGTTTTCATTTTGGTATAAATTATAGTTGTTTAATTTTATATACTTTAAAATAAAAAAAATTTGTTTCAATTTTTATTATAAATGAACGGCTTTTCACTTCGTAGTAAATGTCATAACTTCTGAAAAATGTGTAAAACTATTGAAAATTTAGAACCCTGGGTTATAATTATTATCTTTACCTTGATTTTCACCTTTAATTGTTACTACATTATTTTGTATCGATATTTTATTTACACTACATTTATCTTCTGTGTCACCAACAGTTCCAAAGAATTTTTCTATTTCGTCATCAATATTTATATGTTCGTATTCACTTGCTTCTTCTAACTTCTGCATTTCTTCAATATCAAGAACTACTTGGAATGCAGCAGTTCCATAGAAACCCTCTTGACCACACATTACGTTTGCAGAAACTCCTTTCATCGTATCTAATTCTGCATGCCTCGCCGCTTTCAAAAACATTTCCGGGGTTTCTTCAAAAGACGCTTTTGCTATAGGACCTATATTATCGTTATTGATACCATGTCTAAATATTGATATCATCTTATGTGTATAAGTCATCCTGTCAACTAAAACACTGTAGTTATGATAATTTATATATGTTCCGTCAAATTCTACGACATCTACTAACTCATTATATATTGCTTGTCTTGCTGCTTCAATCCCAAGCACATTATAAATTTCTACAATATCATTACTTAGTGTCCTTGTATTATCTATAAAGTCCAAACCTAAAACGTCTAATAAGTTTGTACCTATAGTATCAAGAACCCATATATCTTGCTTTTTATATAATCCGTTTACTTCTACCATGTTGTCTAAAATCTTACGAAGTATAACCTTGTTGATACCTTTTATTCCTCTTAAAACAACATTTTGTAAAAGTTGGTCTTGGAAATTTTTTAATATATATATTTGGTCTGACTGGTCCAATGGATTTACTTTATTTTTCTTTTGGCCTCCTCTACTTGTTCCTGACTTGATGACTTCATTCATACGAATGCGGAATACTAGTTTGTCAGCATTAAAATCTGAATATACACAATAAATCTGGTTCTCATAACAATTATTTAACGTAAAGTTGACGTCATCCATCGTGATATTTTTCTCTAACATTACTTCTGGGTCCATTACCATCCTTATAATCCATTTTGATTTCTCGTTTTCATCATTTTGCATAGATATTTCCGTACATTCTGATACCATATTTTCAAACGCTCTAAACTGCTCTATTGTCTCTCTATCTTCATTTATTAGCGTATTCAAATCATCAGGATCAAAACAGACTTCAATTGATTTCACGATTTCTTCTAATCTTGTATGTTCTAACATATACATAATGGTTTGTGCTTTTTCTTTGTGACGTTCGTCTTCAGGTTTCAAATATACGCTTAGTGACGGATTTTTTATTTCGCTAGACAATGATAATATTTCCTCAATTCTAGGCACACCACGAGTAACATTTGATTTAGACGCAACACCTGCGAAATGAAATGTATCCCTAATCGCAAGACCATTATAGATGTTAAAATTTCTTGTGTCTAAAACAGTTAGGTCATAAGCGTAGTTTGTTGTGTTTGAAACTTCTTCAATACTTTTAATTTTATCAAATATAACTCCTTGGTAATCAGTATCATTTTTTTCTTCAAAAACTATTTTTCCTTGTATTTCATTTGGAACAATAGTAGCATTTTTATTAATATTATATTTATAATTATTATTTAAAATTATTTTTAAATTTTCTTGTTTATATTCAAGTTTCATATTTAAAATATTTGCTAACATTTGTGCCTGTTTATTTCTTATATATAATTTATATATTTGATGAATATTTTCTGGTAATGTTCCTCTATTATTTTTTTCTACTTTGCTACCCTTTTTAATATATCCATAAATACCTAAAATATTTAATATTTGTTGGACGTCAATTAACAATTCTTTTGATACAGAAGAAATTATAATACTCTTATCTTTTTTATTAATTGTACCATCTCCTCCAATATATGCGTCTAAAAATCCCAATAGACATTCCCTATTTGAAAAGATTATTTTGTCTGAAACAAATTTATTATGACTTAACTTACCACATAATTTTTCTAAAAGTCTACATAACACAGTATTATATATTCTTAAATCTTGGCTCGTCCAACCTTCTTTACCTTTATTTTCATTTTTATACATTTTTGTTGTTATATTCCATTTTTCACATAATTCTAAGATAGGTCCAAAGTATAGTTCATCATTATTCGCAATAGATATTTGAAATTTTGTCATACAACCTTCAGCTGAATATGCACCAATTAAATAACCAAAATTATAATCTAATGGAATATATTCTGGAATTGTATAATTATTCATGTTTGTTTGTAACGTGTAAACACAATTAGTCGTAAAGCCGGTTTTCGTTTTACATCCGTTTCTCAATTTGTCGCTTACTTTTGCGACAAAACTATCACTGCGTTTGTATGGAAGAGTAAATGTTTTACCTTGATGTTTCGTCCACCATCTGTATTCACCCATCACACTAACCGCTTTTTCAACTTCACTTGAATATATATATTCGGTTGGTGGTAAAATTTCTTTTAAATCAAAGTCTCTTTTTTCAGCAAAATCAATTTGTTTTCTTGATACAGGTAAATAATCTCCTACTTTTAAACTATCCCCATTTACTGCAGTGATTTTTCCGTTTATCAATTTTAAGAATGATTTTGCTTTCGTCGCTATAACTTCTCGTTCCTCATTTGTCGTTATTTTTAACATAGTATTTGTGCCATCTGTATTAATAACTGGATGTCTTGTTACGGCTTCAATTCGTTTCCATAATATATTACCATCTTCGTCGCACGATGGGATTTCATAATAGTCTTCAACTTCTGCATATGTAGTGTCTTTATCTTTGTAATATTCCATTTTCTTCGCTATTTTTATTTTATTTTCTATAAAATCTCCAATCTGAACTTTTTGAATTTCTTGTTTTGAATTTCTTACGATAATAGGTGTCTCATATGTTACAGAGTTCAACGTGTTATGAACAATGACACCATAATCAGTCATAAAAGTTTGATTGCTTGGAACAGTAAAATCATAAACATAATTGGTTTGGTCTGGAGTATATAGTTCAATATCCACTATTTCATCCCAAATAACATCAGAGTTAGCTGCTTGTTTTAGGATTTGTATTTCATTTTGTATTTTATAGCTATCTGGATGTGTTTCAAATATGCCGATATATTTTTCAAGAGTTCTTCTCCCAACTGATTCTTTATTTTTATAATATCCGTAATTTCTGCTTTGACCAGGAAGTGCTAATTCTTTACCGCATTTTGCAATAATATTTCCAATGCCATTTATTCTATCTATATATTCTGTCAGTAGCTTTACTTCATTTCTTTCTAGATAATTTACAATGTCCTGTAATTTTTCTTTATGTAAAACGGAACCTATTTTTTCAGCGTATATATTAGCATATTTTGAAGTAATATTTAAATGGTATAATGGTTTTTTATTATGGTTTTCCATTTTTATATTTGCAAAAATTCCGAAATAATTTAAAATTAACGATAAATCTTTAACTAATTGTAAACTTCTGCTACAAGCTCTCATTCCGTGATGATTTTTATCGCTTTGAAAATTTCCGTCTCCATCAAAATATCCTTGAAATAATCCTGCCTTAAATACCATAGGAGCTGTGAATGCAAAATCAGGAACACGTTTAACATAACTACCATTACCACAATAACTAGTTAGTAATTTAGCTAAATCCGGCGAGTTAAATTTAGTTGTAATGGTTTTGCCATATTCACTCTGTTTTTCGCATACACGACACTCTTTTCCAAATAATTGAGCAAATTTTTGAGTGGTTTCAATATAATGCTGAGAAATGTTTGTAATAGAAATTTCGTTATAATTTATACTTCCTTCTGCTAAGTATGCTCCAATAAACCAGCCGAATAAATGGTCTAGTTTATATTCTTTTGCACCAATAACAACTGTATCTTTTACAAACGAGTTTTCTATATGTTTAGCTACTGGTATTCTCATTCCAACCTTCATATTAGCACCAACAATAGGAATAACTGACTGTGTATTTTCATCGCGAATTAAATGTGAATGACTTGTAGTCGTTTCAACTATTCTTCCACTTCTGGTTGTAACTTTCATAATTTGTCCGTTTACTGGATGTCTACTAACATGCGATATTTTATTCCAATGTGTTTTTTCGTTTTCACTAACACCTATGATATAGTATTCATCTTCTAGTAAGTCCATTAATGTTTCTACACTATTTTCGTGACCTGTATTAAATGTCATATCTGGTAATCGTTTAATTAATTCGTCGCAAAATTCACCAATAGTAACAGACAAACAATTAATCTTTTGCGTGGTCTTATTTTTTAAAATTATTTTTATTTTTTCTGATGACGTCAATGACATTTGCGTTGAGACCTCGCCAATACTTTGACCTGCAATCATTCCCACCATTTCACCAGGGGTAACGATTGATCTTTTATAATCAATTGTTATTGTATCTAATAATAATGATAATGATGCTCTATTAAATCGCTTAACAGTAAGTAGATCCTTTGGTGAAAGATAGAAATAATATAATGTTTTAAATAATTCTGTAGGGGGAGCATAAACATTTTTCTCAAGATTTAAATAACATTTCTCGATCATTTCAAATGCTTCTAGAGGAGTAATATCTACAAGTGATGAGTTAGTAATATTACATTGCCCTTGAATATTATTGATTACATAAGAGAATGCTACTGGACAGTTTACAACTGTGTCACTTTTGTTTTTAAACACATTTTTTATCAGTAAATCTCTATTTTTTATCATCATCTGAATATAACCTTCTATTTTCTTTGTAAGTTCAGCCGTCTGTTTTTTATATCTTGTCATCGTATTTTTTAAGAATATACTATTCAATGTTTTCGACTTTCCGGTTTCTTCCGGAAGTAAGAAATGTGCATAAATATCTTGTGTACTCATTGAAACTAGTTGTATTTGCTGATTTTCTACTTTAACTGTATCTATGTTATCCTCTCCATAAGCAAATTGGACTATTTTATTTTTATTTGTTCTCACTGTCATATCATAAGATACCATCAAATCTTCCAACCCTTTAATTAATCTTCTTTGTACGTAACCAGTAGTAGATGTTTTAACAGCTGTATCAATAAGACCAACACGACCACCCATAGCGTGGAAGAATAGTTCTTGAGGTGTTAATCCGTTGATATAAGAACTTTCTACAAATCCTCTTGCTCCAGGTGTATCGTCATATTTCGTATAATGTGGTAATGTTCTGTGTTCAAAACCATAAGGAATACGTTTTCCATCTACGTTTTGTTGACCTAAACAAGAAATCATGAACGATATATTCAGGTCTGAACCTTTTGAACCAGCATTTACCATTGTAACAAAACGATTATTTTTGCTGAGATTTTTAAGCCCGATTTTACCAGATTCTGAAGTTGCTTGATTGAGAATACTGTTTACCTGTGTTTCAAATTCTTCCTCATTTGTCTTACCTGTATTGTTATCAAATATACCGATTTGCGTTTTGTCTATCAGATTTTTGACGTCTTGTTTTTTCTGTGTAATTACTTTAACAATTTCGTCGTTCGTCTTTTGGTCCGATATTAAATCACTTATGCCAACACTAAATGCACTTGATTTCATATATTCCGTAATAACATTTTGTAGATCATCTATAAATTTGGCTGATGCCATATTACCGAAATCATTACAAACACGTTGTAATAGACCTTTTGTACTTGCACCTAATACGCTCTTATCCATTTGTCCGCGTATATATTTACCATTTCGGATTTCTAGTATCGCGTTCGACGTCTTGGGGTCGTCTTTATCTTCTTTATATGCTTTTGTTTTATATTTCATTGATAATGGCGACATGATTTGACTTAGTATGTCAAAGTTTGTTATACCACCATCCTTTTTTATATCGTTTAATAATTGTTTATCATTTACTGTATCATACATCATCAGCAAGTTCATCGCTTCTCTTGGACTGAAATGTATTCCTGCTCTTGTGAACTGATATGAACCAAGCATCGAGTCTTGATAAATACCTATTATTGAACTGTTATTTGCTGGACTTACTATCTGATATGGAACTGCTGCTAAATTTTTTAATTCTGCTTCTGCTTCTGGATCCTGTGGCATATGTAAATTCATTTCCATGAATTTTCCTGAGGTTTCCCACAGGCTTAGACTATACCTTAAGCCTTATCAGGTTGATTAGACCATCATATAAGACCCATAACCGTCTAGTCGTTGAACCTTCCTCATGCTCTTATCATAACAAGTTTAGAGGCTTGGCTGCGGATTGTCCAATCCTTCACATTATTACCATAGGTTACGGCAATTAACCGTGTTCCTCACAAATATTTCTATAGATGAGTGGTAGTGAAGGCTCTAAGGAGTTTCCCGCAATTTGGTCATGTAGCTAAATGATTCTTTAATTTTTGTATAAATTCTATAGCACTTGTTTTACTTTTATCTAATGGTATGTGGACACCACCAAAATCAGCTTTTACCCTATCAATATAAACATACCAACCATATTGCTCATTATTTCTTTTTAAAGGTTTTATATATTTTTCTATATCTTCGTCTATATATTTTACATCTTTAAACCGTTCATGTTTTTTATCCTTATAATAATTTAATACACCAATGGACAGTCTTTTTTTACTTTCGTCACTATGAGTAAATACACTTCCGCCATTTTTTAAATTATATCTATTTGGATATAACGAATTAAATGACTTTATATAATGTGTTTCACGTTCATTAGAATTGCATAATTCACAGCATTCAATTAATTCAACCACAAAATTATCAACGCCATATTTTCTAATGGCATTATTTAAGTAATGTGACTGGTTCTTTTTTGTTGAAAATGCTTCTGATATATGACATCTAAAACGTCCTTCATGCCCATATGGTCTGTATTTTTTGTGATTTAATATATGAGAAACTGCTTGTCCTACATATATTTTACCAGTAGTAAGGTTTGTTATTTTATAAATTTCGCAATATCTTTCGGTTGGAGTGTCTAAAATATTTTTTGATAGTTCTAAACGTTTTGATAGTTCCATTTTATAAGTATAATTAAAATTTTATATTTAAGTGCTTTTTAAATCAGAATCATTTAACTAGGGAGTAACACGCTTTTCACGCTCCCTGTTGGAGACAAAATGTAATCTACATATGTCTATCTCCGTCAAACGGTTGTTCCCTAAAGTTTCCAAAAGGGCCGGACTGTATCTTAAGCAGATTCAGGTTAGTTACACCATCATTATCTACCGACTTCCGTTCAGTCTCTGAGTGCCTTTCATATCCTCACTATAACGGACTTAGAAAGTAACACTGCGGATTGCCCAATCCTTTACATTATTACCATTGGATTTCGGCTATTAACCGAGTTCCTCACAATCGTTTCCAAAAGTGAGTGGTAGTAAAGGCTCTAAGGGGTTTCCCGCAACAAGAAATCTCGCCTCATATAGAGACTAGGGGGTAGCACGCTTTTAACGCCCCCTGTTGCCGACGTTGACATAGTTTAGTCGTTTTTGTGACTTGTTATCATCACAAAAATTTCATCAGCATTGTACGGTTTGGTGTCCGCAACGTTCATTCTAAATGTATCACCTCGCTTCATAATTCGTGCGATATGACACATCATACTCATTCTATGTAAAGTAGGTTGTCTGTTAAACAGTATTGCATCACCATCCATCATATGACGATGAACGATGTCGCCTTCTTCCAATACAATAGAATTTCTATCTGTAAAATAACGTAACGTTATTACTTCACCATTCTGTTTTTCCAACATTTTAGCACCAGGCCAAACTTCAGGACCATTCCTTACTAATTTAGTCAAGAAATTTCGGTTTATAGCATTTACTATTACTGGTTTAGTTATATTTTTCGCAACTTTCATAGGAATACCCAATTCTCTAATAGAGATATTTGGGTCAGCAGTAATTACAGAACGAGCACTAAAATCAACACGTTTCGCCATAAGATTTCCTCTCATGCGCCCACCCTTTCCGTTTAATCGGTCTTTAATTGACTTTAATGGTCTGCCTGACCTTTGAGCCACAGAAGCGACACCGGGCATTTTATTGTCAACTTGTGTAGCAACATAATACTGAAGAACTGTAGTCCAATCATCAATCACATTTGATGGCGCATTGTTTTGAATTTTTTCCTGTAATGTTTTATTCGTTTTTATAATATTTACTAAAATATGACTTAAGTCATCCTCAGAACGCTGTTGTGCATCATGCTTTACAGATGGACGAACTGCTGGCGGAGGAACAGACATTACCTGACAAATCATCCAATCTGGTCTCGAATAAACTGGACTAAATCCCATAAAAGACACATCTTCATCTGGTATTCTTTTAAATATTTTTAATATCATTTCTGGCGTAACTTTTATAACAATTGGCTCCGCTTCGGCACCGTCATTTTTCCATTCAGCAAATATTGTCGCTAGCCCTTCCTTGTAAATTTTATTGGGCTGTAAAGTTCCACAACCATCTTCTGTGTCTTCACCACAACGGCGAATTTTACTAGCTAATGAAAACGTATATTTCCATCTCGAATCGCCCTGTAATTTCAGCGCCTGCTTATATTTTTCTTTGCTTATCAATAACTTACTACATTTAAAGCAAACACATCTTAAACATTTTAGAATTGTGCTTAAATATTGTATATAAATTACTGGACGTGCAAGTTCAATATGACCACAATAACCAGGCGTCTGCATATAATCTAAACCGTCAGTAGGGCAAATTAGTCCAGGCTCTAAAACTCCCATTCTAGGATCAAATAATCCACCTATTACTGGTTTATTATTAATATATGTGTCTCTGCTCGTAATTTCTGCAACTGAACCCTTTCGTATTTCATCAGGCGACAAAATGCTAAATTGAATACCAATTACTTTAGAAGGATATTTAGACATATTAATTGAAGTTGAGGACTTAGACATTCTTATATTATATTAATATACATTTATATTGTTTTTATTATATCAATTTTTTTTTAAATATAAAATGATTATTTTTATATTCAAATAGGTAAAAGTAATAATATTTACTTGCGATTTTTCTTTGTTTTATTTTTTGAATACTTTTTTTGATTTTTCTTCTTTGTCACACGTCTCTTTATTTTTCTTGTTTTTCTGTTTTTTGTTTTTCTTGTTTTTATTTTTTTAATTGATTTAACTATTTTTGATTTTCTTTTAACTCCAGCTGTTTGTAGAAGTGTCATATCCTGTTTAAATTTTTTTATAATATCATAATTTGTGTCTATTTTACTATCATTATCATATATAAGTTTTTTTACATAATCAGTTGTATGGTCGAATTCCATACTTGTATATCTTGCTTCAATTATGTGTTTTTTCTTGAGAAAATATAAGCAATCTAAAAAGTTCCCCGATACAACTAAAGAATAATAATGCAAAATCATACACAACATACCTTCTTCGTCAGGAAATGCAACATTTTTGCATACACTCGGCATTACAACATTAAGCAAACTTTCCAAAAAAGGTATTCCTGATGTAGCGCCACATTCTACCCATCTCCCAATTAAATTTGGCAAAATAGCTGTACAGTTCAAATATTCACTTGAAACTACTTGTTTTCTACTTGGTGAACAAAATTCGTGGTATGAATTAATTTTTCCTCCGTATAAAATGCTTTGTGAAACATATACCCCACAATTTTTCTTAACATAATTTATAATGAGATCATTATTAGAAGGCCCCCCCATTGAATTTTTTGATTTACACCAACAACCAGTTGCTTTATTATTTTTTATAGCTTCCTTAACTAGTTCACCATCTATAATTTCTTCATTATTACTCAACGAATTGCCGTAAAGATTAATGCCAAGTGTAACAGATAAATTAGTAGTCGAAGCAACATATTCGCTTAATTTTTCCAACATTTCTCCAGTAAATATTCCAAAATCCACAACTGGATATTTAAACCCAACAAAAAGTTGTAACAAATAGTCAAACGTATAGAGCGCACCACCCATTATGTGAACTGTCATTACTTTTTTTGGAATAAACTTAAAGTATTGTTGTTTACGTAAGTGTTCTGCAGTAACACCTCCAAAATATCCAAATCCAACAGAATAAACTTTTTGGTTTACGACTATTATTGTTACCATATGTTCTGCTTTTCTACCAACCTTACATACGAAATATAAAGGTATGTCCTGTGGTGATTTACCGCTAAATTTTGCTTTTAAATAATCAATATTTGTAATATTAACAAAATCTACGCCTTTTGTCTCGTCTTCAAATTTTTTTACACCGTCGATAATGTTTTTGTCAATACTAAATAGATCATCTTTAGTTGTATTTGGCTTTTGTATGTTTAACACATAAGATATCACTCCTCTTTTTGGATCAAGTTCAAAATCACTTAACACTGCATCTTCTAATGCGTCCATTTCCGCTTTTGAAACTACAGTTGGATCTTTATAACTAAGCAAATTAATTAGCTCTCCAAGTGTCATAATTCCTAATCTTAAATCAGCTCCCGTTAGCTCGTTAAATAAATTTTCTAATCTTTTTTTTGTAAAAAAATCTGATTTACTAGGTGGTGTGTCTCCATAAATATAATATGTTGTCACGTCATTTGGTTGCGTTCCGCCAAATGCATTTACATTAATTTGATATACAGATAACGGACCTCCTGATCTTGCAATAAATGTAAATCTAGCCAAAAACTCTTCTAACACAAAGTTAGACATCAATTCCATTTCATCTTGTTTTTTGGTTTTATAATTTTCATCAATCATTTGTTTAAATTTTGTTTGGTATTGTACAATATTGCTAGTGGCATAAGTTTTCGGCATCTTAATGCGCGAATTGTAAAATAATTTAAAAGTATTTTTTATGATTTCATAATCTTCTTTTTGTTTTTGTTTATCACCATAAGTAGTATTTAAATAATCACTGCAAATTACAAGCAAGTTATGCGCATCTTTAAAAGAATTCATTATGTAGTTGCTGCAGCTTGTTTTTAAAAACTCATCTGTATCTTTTTTTTTTTTTTCTTCCAAAA
>Ga0114980_10003070_pt1 | contig 11580 bp, 11 predicted proteins | sample S_140806_EF_Meta_FD_87018 | JGI IMG/M metagenome (GOLD analysis project Ga0114980, IMG submission 87018) | Freshwater microbial communities from Lake Simoncouche, Canada to study carbon cycling - S_140806_EF_MetaG | ecosystem: Environmental > Aquatic > Freshwater > Lake | place: Lake...
AGAGCGCTGCTATGGCCCCAAGTGTGCCGTAAGTGATGAAAAGAAACGGAACTTCCCGCCCGGCCAGCACGGTCAAGCGCGGAAGCCGAAAATTGTAGGGTACGGCCTGCAGCTGCGCGAAAAACAGAAGACCAAGCGGTACTTTGGACTTCTCGAAGGGCAGTTCCGCAACATTTTTGAGAAGGCCAGCCGCTCCAAGGGGATCACCGGCGAGGTGATGCTGCAGATGCTTGAGAAGCGTCTGGACAACGTGGCCTTCCGTATTGGCTTTGCGACGTCCCGGGCGGGTGCGCGTCAGGTTGTCCGTCACGGCCATTTGCTGGTCAACGGGAAGAAAGTGAATATTCCGTCCTATCAGGTTCGCGCGGGTGATGTGGTGTCGGTGCGGGAGAAGAGTAAGAACAACCCATCCATTCTCGCCTCACGCGATGCCACCGCTCACCTGCCTTCTCCCACTTGGCTTGAGGTTGACCGGGACAACCTGAAGGCGACGATTGCCTCCAACCCGAAGCGAGATGAGCTGGTTCAGATTCAGGTCAACGAACAGCTGATCGTCGAACTGTACTCGAAGTAATCGACCCGAGGCCCCTAACCCCACAAGGAGAGCGATGTTCAAAGGCTTTCAGAAACCGAAGCGTCTGGTTGCCAATACCGAGACGCTAACCGAACGTTATGGCATGTTCACGGCTCAGCCGTTCGAGCGTGGTTTTGGCACGACGGTCGGCAATAGTCTCCGTCGTGTGCTGCTCAGCTCGATTGAGGGCGCGGCGATTACGGCCGTGCGCATCGAGGGCGTAGCCCACGAGTTCAGTCCCATTCCGGGTGTCACAGAGGATGCCACCGACATCATCCTGAACCTCAAGCAGGTTCCTTTTAAGATGACCTCCGACCGAGTTCATACCGCCCGAATCATTGTCGACCAGCCCGGCGAAGTCCTGTCTGGACAGATCCAAACCGATGCCGATGTGGAAGTCCTCGACCCCCATCTCCATATTGCAACGGTCGGCGAGGGCGGGAGCCTCAGCATTGAAGTCCGGTTGAAGCAGGGCCGGGGCTACGTTGCGGCGGACCGAAACTTTGACGAGGATCTGCCGATTGGCTTTATTCCGATCGACTCGGTTCATTCACCGGTCCGGAAGGTGAACTACTCTGTCGAGGCGGCCCGCCTCGGCCAGACCACCGACTACGATAAGTTGACCCTGGAGGTCGTCACCAATGGTGCGATTTCCCCGCAGGACTCCATCGGCATGGCGGCCAAGCTGCTCAAAGACCACATGAGTATCTTCATTAATTTTGAGGAGGTCTCCGAAGCGGTCGAGGAGCCGGTCGAGCGTGGCGTAACCGGTCAGGTCAACGAAGTCCTCAACCGTTCGGTAGAAGAATTAGAGCTTTCTGTTCGCTCGTACAACTGCCTGAAAAATGCCAATATCCAATCGATTGGCGACTTGGTGCAGCGTTCGGAGGCGGAAATGTTGCGGACGAAAAATTTCGGCCGCAAGTCGCTGAACGAGATCAAAGAGATTCTGTCTGGTCTGGGTCTTGGTTTCGGCATGAAGTTTGATTCCCAGGGACGGTTGGTCTCACCGGCTGGCGCGCCGGTCAGTGACAGCGCCGAAATTGGCGAGTAATACAGAAGTAAGAGAAAAGCATGAGACACAATCGAGCAGGTTTTAAACTCAAGCGCGACATCAGCGCCCGCCGTGCGCTTTTGCGCGGTCTGGTGACCAGCGCCATTCTCGAAGAGCGGATTGTAACCACGGTTCCAAAGGCAAAGGCGGCCAAACCGCTGGTCGAGAAGATGATCACCCTGGCCAAGCGAGATACCCTTCACTCCCGGCGGCAAGCGGCGGCGTTTCTGTTGACCCCGGCCGCCGTACAGAAGCTATTCGATAAAATCGGCCCTCGCTTCACGCAGCGCAATGGCGGTTACACCCGCGTCGTTCGCGTTGGCGTCCGCACGGGCGACGGCGCTGAGACCGCGATGCTGGAGCTGGTGGGTTCTGAACTGGTTCGCCGTGCAGCCGACCGGGCCAAGCGGCGCGAGGAAAGGTTGAAGCAGTTGCAGCAGGGTCAGGACGCTGACGGCCAGCAGGAGTCGAACTAGACATTCGGCTCCCGCAACTCCGGCGCAAGAATCATACTGTTTTGATTCTTGCGCTGTTGTGTATGGCGCTGTCTCTGGCTCGCATGGAAACCACTCCCCACCCACCCTCGCTCCTTGTCTCGATTCTCTGCGTGAGCCGGAATCAGGATGGGAACTTGCGCCGATGTCTCCTGGCTTTGTCGCAATCGAGCCTTGCGGCGCAGACGCAAATCGTGGTGGTTGATCTTGCTTCGACCGACCAGACCGCCGCGGTTCTGGAGGCGTTTCCCGAGATGACCACATTGCGGCTGCCGAAGAACTTCGGGTGGACCAAGGCGGCCAACATCGGTTTGCGGTCGACTTTGGCCGATTGTATTCTTCTTCTCGATCCCCGGGTGGAACTGAGGCCAGATACGGTATCGGCGCTACTGGCGCATCTCGACGAAAGCGGCCCGGTTGCGGCCGTTGTGCCGACGCTCCGACAGGCGGACGGCGCGCCGGCGGCCTATCTGCGCCGATTGCCAACGGCCGACTCGCTGCGTCCGGTCTTTGAGTCCCCCGCGTTGCCCGCGGAGTCGGAGTCCGTGGAATATCCGGGCGTATTCGCGTTGCTGATCCGGAAATCCTTCCTCAAAGGAATGAACTACTTCGACGAACGTTACGGGGAGCAGTGGTCCGACGCCGAACTGGCGGCGCAGGTGAGGCGCGCCCAGCGCAAGATTTTGCGGGTACCCGCGGCGGGTGGGGTGCTGCATCCCGAGCAGGATAAAGGCATTGCCGCCTCCCTTCTGGAGGCCGACTGGCACTCCGGAGCGGCGGTCTACCTCAAGAAACACCAGGGTGCCGGATTCGGTCACTCCCTGGGTTCTGTACTTGGATCTTTGTTTACCGGCAAGGTCGGTTTGGTGCGCCATATGCTCTCGGCGGCCAAGATCGATGGGACGCAGGAATAGGTCCCTTCCCCTCCCGGAACGATTTGTGTTATCTTTAAAGCTTGCGTGTGCACCCGGAGTGCGCATCGCTGGCCGGGCTTTTGGAGTCTCTATATGGTATGTCCTGTAACTGGAATCAAAACTCAGTTTGGTAATCGCGTTTCGCACGCCAACAACAAAACTCGCCGCACTTGGCAGCCGAACATGCAGAGCAAGCGCTTCTGGTATCCAGCCGAGAATCGCTTTATTCGTTTGACGGTCAGCGTGCAGGGCATCAAGCACATCGACAAGGTCGGCATTGATACCGTGGTGCGGGACCTCCGCGCTAAAGGCGTTAAGTTTTAGTCAGGCTGGCAAACGGGGCAAAAGTGGGTGCCCCGCTGGAGCAGAGTCGTTTTCTGCACCAAAGAGCCGCAGGCGCAGCATGGCTTTCCTGCCCGGCCGTAGACGCGATGTTCGAGCTGGAAGCTTCCCTTCTCGCCGGCCGTGTTCACGTAATCCGAGATAGAGGAGCCTCCTCGCTCAATTGCGGACGTCAGTAGCGTTTGCATTTCGCGCCAGAGTTGCTCCCAAGCCTCCACCGCCAGTGTCTCGGTGCGTCTACCCGGATGGAGGCGGGCGCGGAATAGCAGCTCGTCCGTATAGATGTTGCCCAAGCCACGCAGAAACCGCTGATTTAAGAGGAGGCCCTTAAGGGCGGTGCGGTAGCTTTGGCCGCGTTCGACGAACTCCAGCCGCGAAACCTCGAGCGGATCCGGGCCCAGCGCCGCGATAGGCTCCGGCAGGGTCTCCCGCCACAGGACCCTTCCGAACTGCCGAATATCTTCGAGGCACAGCCGGAATCCAGCGAAGTCCCAGGTGGCCCGGGTGTGTTTGTGGGTCGAAACGTCGAACAGCAGCTTTCCGGTCATACCCAGGTGGATCCCGAGGAAGCCCCGGTCGAGCTCGACGACGATGAACTTGCCATAGCGCCGAACCCGCAGTATCGTCGCGTCGGCCAGTTCCGGCGGAACGGCGCCGCGATAGATCCGCGACGGCCAGTATTGGGCTGCCACGATCCGCTGACCCCGCAGCCGGGGAGCCAGCGCCCGAACGATGGTTTCGACCTCCGGCAGCTCGGGCACCGGCTACTCCAAATCAACCAGAATCGAACGGTCTTCACGCACCTCTACCGGGTAGCGCCGCAGGGTGACCGCTGGGTTGAAGGCGCAGACCCCGCTGACGCAATCGAACTCCCAGCCGTGCCACGGGCAGACCAACAGGTTCCCGTGCAAGGCGCCCATGGCCAACGGGCCACCCCGATGGGGACACCGGTTATCGACGGCAAATAGCTCCCCGCCCACGTTGCAGACCGCCAGCTCCGTATCTCCCCGCCGGACCTCCATCACCCCGCCCGGTCGTAGGTCATCCAACGAGCCAACCTGCACAAAGGACATATAGAATTAACCTACCATGCGATTCCGTCTTCTTCTGTGCGTCCCCTTCCTGTTGTTCACCGCCTGCCTGCCCTCCTCCCCGTCGAAGGTGATCGGGGTGGTTCCCAAAGGAGCGGGCCATGTATTCTGGCTCACCGTGAAAGCGGGTGCGCAGAAGGCCGCGGCGGAGGCCGGCTACACCATCGAATGGAACGCGCCGACTCTTGAGGTGGACGCCAGCCGCCAAAAAGACATCGTCGATTCCATGATCACCCGGCGCCTGGCCGGCATCGCCCTGGCGCCGGTCGATCGCAAGGCACTGGCCGGCACCGTCAACCGCGGTAACGCCGCAGGTATTCCCATGGCGATTTTCGACTCCGATGTCGATACGCCAAACCGGCTCACCTATGTCGCCACCGACAACCGGGAGGGGGGGCGCCTGGCCGCGCGGCGCCTGGCCGAGGTGCTGGGCGGCCGGGGCAAGGTTGCGCTCATCGGCTTCATGCCCGGCAGCGCGTCAACCATGGAGCGGGAGGCTGGTTTCCGGGAGGAGGTGCAGGGCAGCTTTCCGGGCATTCAAATCGTCGTCGAAAGCTTCGGAATGGCGGACCGGGCCAAAGCCATGGCGGTAACGGAAAACGCTCTGACCGCCCACCCCGATCTGGCCGGGATCTTTGCCGACAATGAATCCAGTTCGGCCGGGGCGCTGCAGGCGATCAAGAGCCGTCAGGCGAGAAAGGTAAAGTTCGTTGCCTTCGATGCCAACGAACAGTTTATCGAAGACTTGCGGGCCGGCTGGATCGATGCGATCATCCTGCAGGACCCCTACCAGATGGGCTATGAAGCGGTGAAGGCGATCACTACACGACTCACCGGCGGGGTGCCGCCACCCCACCGGGATCTGCCCGCTACGCTAGTAACTCTAGCCAATCTCGATGCCAAGGACCTCTCGCCCCTGATTCTGCCGGCCGCCCAAAAGCAGCTGACGAAGGGACTCCATTAGCCGCGACGGAAACCGGGTGGCTTCGGAAACCGGGGCCGGAACGGCCGATCGTCCCCCGGCCCACCCGCGTTCGGGCGGGGACCCGATGGCGGTTTCCCTTTGCCTCCGGACTGCGAGGGCGGAGGACCAAAACGGGGACGGAAGGGCCTATCTCCCCGGTCGTCTGCTCCCGGATTCGGCCGCACGGGCCCGGAGCGGGATGGACGGTCGTTGTCCCGCTCGCCGCCTCCTTCGCTGCGATAGGGGCGCCCGCCGCGGGCCCCGCCCCCGTAATCTCTGCCCTGCCCTGCGCCGGCCCGATCTCCAAAGCTGGGCTTCCGATAGGGCCGGTCGCCGCCGCTGCGGTCGCCGCCCGAGTAGGAGCCGCCGGGCCGCTCGCCACGGCGCCCCCTGTCGTCATCGCCCCGGGCCCCGTAGGAGGGCCGCTTCATGAAGGGGCGCGGCTCTCCACCGCCGCGCTCGAACGGGCTCTTTGGCCGGTCACCCTGGGGCCGGTCACCCTGGGGCCGGTCACCCTGGGGCCGGTCACCCTGGGGCCGGTCACCCTGAAACTTACTCGGTCGGTCTCCGCCAGCCGGTGGCCCTTCGCGCCGGTTTTCCGGGCCTGTTTCCGCGGCAGAGGGGCGGTTATATTGGGACCGCTTGATGAATGGCTGCTGCTCACCGTCTGGCCTGCTGCCGCCTCGCCCGCTTTCGCCCGGGGCACCCTCGGCCGGACCACGGCCGGCCGCTGGCTCCCGCAAGGGACGCTCGTCACCCGCACTGCTCTCCGCCGCCGGCCTCCAGCCGGGCCGCACATCGCGCGGGCCGGGGATGTCGGAGGCTTCGCCGATCCCATAGGGCCGCCGGTCTGAGGCCTTGACTACTCGCCGCTTCTCTTTATGCTCCCGGACCTCCTCCGGCCCGTTCCGCAGCAGGGCATCCGCGGCTTGCACCGTACATACCAGTGCAGACACCTTGTGGACCCGCACCATGTGCGCCCCTTCGAGGATAGCGCCGGTCACCGCCGCCGCTGTCGCGAAATCCTGCTGCATGGCATCGTTGGTCTTCTGGCCCAGGAAGCCCTTGCGAGAGGCGCCAACCAGAATCGGCAGATCCAATTCGCGCAGCTTACCCAGCCGGGCCAGGATCTCCCAGTTCTGGTCGCCGCGTTTGCCGAAGCCCAGCCCCGGGTCGATGATGATCTTGTTCCGGTCGACCAGCGCCTTCTGGGCGCGGTTCACACTGTGCTCCAGGTCGCTCAGCACCGATTCGGCCGGATGCGCCAGATTGCCCAGTTTGGCCCAGGTTTCGGGGGTCCCGCGCATGTGGTTCAGGATCAGCCCGGCGTCCTGCGCGGCCACCACGTTGGCTAGGCGCGGGTCGATCGTCAGGTTCGACGGGTCGTTAATGAACGCCGCGCCGTACTCGAGCGCCTTGGTCGCCACCCCGCTCTTGTAGGTATCCACCGAAATGGGGATGCTGAGCTGGCCCTCCAGCTTCTTGAGCACGGGAATCAGCCGGCGCAGCTCCTCGGCTTCGCTCACGGGTTGGGCGCCCGGTTTGGTCGACTCGGCGCCGATATCGATGATGTCGGCTCCCTGCGCTTCGAGCTCAAGCGCCCGGGCCACCGCGCGGTCGGGCTCGTTAAAACGCCCGCCGTCCGAGAAGCTGTCCGGGGTAACGTTCAATACCCCCATGATCAGGGTCCGATCCCCAAACTGCAGCTCATGGCCGCGAACCTTCAATAAATACCGCTTGGGCCGGATCATCCTTGTACCTTCTTCCATTTCTTACCCAGCCGCAGCACATAGCTGCCCGGGAACTCCAACACAACCAACTCAGAAACCCGCGCGCCATCCACTTCGAGCGCGCCTTCCTTCATCTTTCGCTGCGCCTCGCTGCCGGAGGCGGCCAGGCCACACCGCACCAGCAGCTTGTCCATCCGCAGCCCCGCTTCAGTAACCAGGTACTCTTCCAGCTCCGCCGGTACCGAACCCTGCGAAACCACCCGGACCCACTCGCCGGCCGCCCGTTCGGCGTCCTCCCGCGAATGGAAATCGCTCACAATCAGACGAGCCAGCTCCATCTTGGTCTCTTTCGGGTGGGCCAGGCGCAGCTGCGCAATCTCGCTCACGGTCTTGTCGGTGAGCAATTCGTAATACCGGAACATCAGATCGTCCGGAATTGACATCAACTTCGAGAACATCACCGCCGGGGGCTCGGTGATGCCGACATAGTTGTTTTTCGATTTGGACATCTTCTCAACGCCGTCCAGGCCTTCAAGCAACGGCACCGTACCCACGATCTGCGGCGGTTGGCCGTACGCCCGTTGTAACTCGCGTCCCACCAGCAGGTTGAACTTCTGATCGTTACCGCCCAGCTCGACATCGCACTCCATTTGGACGGAATCGTAGCCCTGGGCGAGCGGGTAGAGAAACTCGTGGATCGAGATGGGAGTATTGGACTGGTATCGCTTGGAAAAATCGTCCCGTTCAAGGATCCGCGCTACCGTGTAGTGCGAGCAGAGCCGGACCATCTCCTCGAAGGTCATCGGTTCGAGCCATTTACTGTTGAACGCAATGACGGTCTTTTCGGGATCGAGAATCTTAAAAACCTGCGCTTTGTAGGTCTCCGCGTTGGCGTTGATCTCGGCGCGCGTCATCGGCGGCCGCATGGCGTTGCGTCCGGTAGGGTCGCCAATCAGGCCGGTCATATCGCCGATCAAAAACGTCACGGTATGCCCGAGGTCCTGAAAATGCTTCATCTTCCGAATCAGCACCGTGTGGCCAAGATGGAGATCCGGCGCGGTCGGGTCGAACCCGGCCTTCACCCGCAGCGGCCGGCCCAACTTCAGCCGTTCCCGGAGATCCTCTTCCCGGATCAGCTCGGCCATGCCTTTTCTCAGATAGGCGATCTGCTCTTCAATTGTCAAAGCCTCTCCAGGCTTTCATTATCGCCGATTACAGACTCCTGTAACGGTACCGGACCACAAAGAAAAAAGGCCCCCGGACTTGCCAGGGGCCTTTCGGCTACACCAGTTTGCTCTTCCGGACCGGTAACTCCCGAATCCGCTTCCCCGTGGCGGCAAAGATGGCGCTGGTAATCGCCGGGGCGATCGGCGGCACGCCCGGCTCACCAATCCCCGCCGCCGGGGCCTTGCTTGGCACCAGGTGCACGTGGGTTACCCGCGGCGCCTCGTTAATCCGCGCCACCGGGTAGTTGTTGAAGTTGGACTGCACAATCCGCCCGTCGGCGGCGGTGATTTCGCCCATCATCGCCAGGCTAGTGCCGAAGACGGCCGCGCCCTCGACCTGCGAACGGGCCCGCTCCGGATTGATAATCTGCCCGGCGTCGACGGCGACATCGACCCGCGGAATCGTAACCCGGCCGCGATCATCAACCTCGACCTCCACCACGGCGGCCACATAGGTCAGGAAGCTGCGATGCGCTGCCACGCCCAGCGCCCGGCCCTTGCCGGGCTTCTTGTTGGCCCAGCCCGACTTCTCCGCCGCAACTTCGAGGACCCGCCGCAGCCGGCCCGTGTCGACCGGGAACTTGTCCTGGCTTTGGTCGTTATTCCAATACTTCATCCCAACGGGCTGAATCGGCACCTGCCGATCGGGCCCGAGCAGGTCGAGGATGTACTCGACGCGGTCCCGGTTGGCGGCCGCGGCCAACTCATCGACAAAGGAGTGGACGGCGAAGGCGTGGTAGATGTGGGCGACGGCGCGCATCCAGCCAATCCGCACGTGGTTTTTGTGCGGCAGGTTCTCCGCGCGATGGTTGGCAATGGCGTAAGGCAAATCGACCCAGCCCATGCCCATCTCCAGTTCCATGGCGTACTCGGCCGCGGCGTCGAAGGTCGAGCCGATGGAGGGAAACGCGCTACGGTGCAGCCAGGCCGTGGGCCGGCCCTTGTCATCGAGCGCCGCCTTCATGTACATGCCGGCGTTGGCGTGGTAGAAATCGAACTTGATGTCGTCTTCGCGGCTCCAGACCACCTTCACTGGTTTGCCCACCTGCTTGGACAGCATCGCCGCCTCGCAGACGTAATCGGGCTTGGACTTGCGGCCAAACCCGCCGCCGAGCAGGGTCACATGGCAGGTGACGTCCTCCTTCTTGATGCCCATCGCCCCGGCAACAGCCTCCTGGACCGCCTGCGGATTCTGGGTAGCGGCGTAGGTGACGACTTTGCCATCCCGCCACTCGGCCACGGCCGCGGGCGGTTCCATGGGGGCGTGCGAAAGCAGCGGAACGTAGTAAGACGCCTCGTGGATCTTGCCGGCTTCGGCGAACACCTTGTCGACATCGCCTACGTTGCGCACCACCTTACCCGGCTGCTTGATCTTGGCCAGAATCTCGGTCTTCTCCCGGCCCGAATCGAAGCTGCCGTTGGGGCCCAGGTCCCACTCCACCTTCAGCTTCTTCCGGCCCTGCGCCGCGGCCCACGTGCTGTCGGCCAGCACGGCCACGCCGCCGAGGGCCTGGAACACATGAGGCGGCTTGAACCCGGGAATCGTGCTCGTCTGCACCACGCCTTTGACGCCCTTCACGGCCGAGTCGTCGAAGCTCCGCAGCGTGGCGCCGAATACCGGCGGCCGTTCGATGGAGGCATAAAGCATACCCGGCATCCTGGCGTCGATGCCGAACTTGCCCGCGCCGCGCGTGTGGTCGGCCTGGTCGATGGTCGGCATCTCTTTGCCGATGTAGCGGAACTCGCTTTCCGGCTTCAGCCGCAGGTCGGTCTTTTTCGGCAGCGGCAGAGTGGAAGCGACCTTCACGAGGTCGCCATAGGCCGCCTTCTTGCCGCTCTTGGCGTGCACGACGAAGTGGTTCTGGCCCTTACACTCGGCGGCGGGCACGTTCCATTTCTTGGCCGCGGCCTGCTCCAGAAGTAGCCGGGCGGTCGCGCCGGCCTCGCGCATGGCGTCGTAGAAGTCGCGGATCGAGCAGGAGCCGTCCGTGTTCTGCGAGCCGTACTTGCTATCGCCCACCGCCTGCTGCACTCGCACCTTCTGCCAGTCGGCTCCCAACTCGTCGGCGACCACCATCGGCAGCACGCTGCGAATGCCGGTGCCCATCTCGGAGCGGTGCGCGACAATCACGGCCGTGCCGTTCGGTTCCAGGCCCAGGTAGACGCTCGGCGACCAGGCGGGCGCGGCCGCTTCAGCCTGTTCAATCTGAACACCGAGCACCAGCGCGCCCGCGCCGATGGCGCTGCCGAGAAATCCCCGGCGGGAAACTTTTTCTATGCGTGTCATGCCTTCACCCCCGCGGCGATCTGGATCGCCTGCCGGATCCGCTGGTAGGTGCCGCAGCGGCAGATGTTTCCCTGCATGGCGGCGTCGATCTCGGCGTTGGAGGGCTTCGGCTTGGCTTTGAGCAGCGCCGCCGCCTGCATGATCTGGCCGCTCTGGCAGTAGCCGCACTGCGACACGTTACACTGCTTCCAGGCCGCCTGCAGCGGGTGTTCGCTCCTGGCGCCCAACCCTTCGATGGTCGTGATCTCTTTTCCCGCGGCGTCCTGCATCGAGGTGACGCAACTGCGCGTCGCCTCACCGTTGACATGGACCGTGCACGCACCGCACAATCCCGCACCGCAGCCAAACTTTGTGCCCGTGTAATCCAACACGTCGCGAAGGTACCACAGCAGCGGCATCTCCGGTTCGCCATCAAACTTGCGGGCGGACCCATTCACTTTGAGCTGAATCATAACAGCCTCCCGCACTAGAGACTATGCCCATCCGGGAGCCGGAGTCAACCAGCCCGCTATACACGACCGGCCTGCCGGGGCCTAACGGCTACGGCCCGGTGTCATTCCCGGCATGAGGCCCGGCATGGGGCTCTGCATCGGCTGTCCGCCTGGGTTCATGCCCGGACCCAGCGCGCCCTGCCGCTGGCCGGGCAGGTTCGCCCCGCCGCCGGCCTGCTGATTCGGATCGTAGACGAACTCCCACTCTTTGTAGTTCGTCCTCTCTTTGTAGATTTTGATTCCTTCGCGGTCGAGTTTACTGGCGATGCCGACAATGCCACCGCCCAACCCCTGGGACTGCTGCGCGCCCATGGCCGCGGCCAGGCCCTGGGGGTTGGGCGTGGTGAGCATCCGGCGGATCATGTCGGTGGCCGGATTTACGTTGATGCCGGTGGCGCCCTGCCCGGACATGG
>Ga0114980_10003071_pt1 | contig 11577 bp, 16 predicted proteins | sample S_140806_EF_Meta_FD_87018 | JGI IMG/M metagenome (GOLD analysis project Ga0114980, IMG submission 87018) | Freshwater microbial communities from Lake Simoncouche, Canada to study carbon cycling - S_140806_EF_MetaG | ecosystem: Environmental > Aquatic > Freshwater > Lake | place: Lake...
CAATCGGAGTATAGAAAGTTTATCTATGTATCTTAGATTACATATCAAAATAGTTTAACGGTCAGGAGTAATCCTGACTTTTTTTATTTATAGGTACCGCGAGTAGATATATAAAATCTAAAAACAATATAACACATGCAAGAAAAACTAATACAAACTTTTGATGAATTTATCACAGAAGGTCATATTGTGTTTAAGCGCAAATACACCGATGCACATCCTGAAAAGAAGGTTGGTGCAACTGGACCAATACGCGAGAAAATATTATCTTTCTTACACGAAAAAGGTACTGTAAATAAAACAGAAATGATGGAATTTATTTCTGGGTTAAACGAAGAAACGGGTGGTAAGACATCGCGTAAGTGGTTAAACAAAAATTCACATCTTGTAATAGTTACCGAAAAGGACGGGACAAAATTTTATACGCTCTCAAAGACAGGTCAAAGAATACATTCTAAAATAGTAAACGGAGCTAATGCCTAAAGATACAAATAAAGAGGTTTACCGACCAAATCTTCCTGATGAAGATGTTATGACTGCGTCTGCAAGAAAAGATAAACGAGATCCTTCTGTTAAAACGTTCATGCAATTTCTTGATGATGAAGACGATGAGATGGTAAGAGTAAAAGAAGATTTTGCGGCTCCGGCTGCATCAACAACAAATACACCTGGTATGGGAAATGTCGTTGCCCCAACATCTACTACTAAAGGTAGTGGAGATAAATTTTCAACTGACGATGATGAAGACGAGAATGACATCATTATGAAATCATTTCAAAAATTTCTAAAAAAATCAAAAATGAATAGTGGCAAAAGCTAAAACATCAAGTGTTACAAGATCCTTTATCTCTAAACCAAAAAAGAAACGCGCAGGCGTTCATGCAAAGAAGAAATCTTCTCGTAGTAAAAAATCAAAGAACTACCAAAAGCTGTATTGTGGCCAAGGTAAATAATTTATAAAGAGATGACAGAATGGATCGGACCAGCAATAACAGGGATATCCTCGATTATTGTAGCATTAATAACTGTATGGGTTAAAAACCGATATGACGTTAGAAAAGCGGATAAAGATAAACATGCAGATGAAAATATACAAGAATCGGATCTAGGTGAAATGATTTTTGTTAATGAATACATTGAAAGTATGCGACTGAAATATGATTTTGATCGTATATCAATTTGTCAGTTTCATAACGGCGGTAAATTTTTTAACGGAAAGTCAATGAAAAAGTTTTCAATGACTTATGAATCCGCAGCACCCGGCTATGCAAAACTAAAAAGAGATTTTCAAAATGTTTTAGTGTCAGAATATCCTGACGTTATACAATCTTTGCTTTTGGGCGAAACTGTCGCATCCAATATAAACGATTTAAAAGACACATCTTATCGTCGTGATATGGAATTAAACGGAATTTTACAATGCATTAAAATTCCAGTACTAGGATTGCGCGGTGGATTGGCCGGGTTTATCATGTGTCATAACATTAGTAAAACAATAAAAATAGATGAAAATGTAAGGGTGCATTTACGCGATGATGCAAATCAACTATCAGGATACATAATTAAATAATCAAACATATGAAACATATACAAACATTTGAATCATTCTTAAATGAGAACTTGAACGAAGCCATTATCAGTCCAATGCAAATGGAAATGAAAGGCAAAACTCTAATCTCTAAAATATCAATTGGTGCTAAGTTTGAAGGTGAATTAGATCACAAACCTGAAACTCTTACTGTTGTTGGTTATGGTGATCGTTCAAACGCTTTTAGGATTTTTGAGGTCGAGACTTCAGGCGGAACAAAAACTTACTTAAAGGTGACTGTTATGTATGGATGCAGTTACAGAGTATTGGACAACCCTCGTGGAAACTGGGATGGTGCTAAAGGGTTTGATCTTAAAACGATTACAATATAAAACATATGCCTATAGTAGACATATTCGTATACGAAAACAAAAGCTCTCCCACTACACAAGTTTGGGAGAGCTTTTTTAGTCAGTACTTGCCAGATTGGAAACTTCATCTATGTTTTGCTGATGAAATTCTCACAACTGACGCAACACATGTTTTATTCCCAGGTGGCAGTGGATCTAAATTCTATAAAAAACTTGGTCCTGAGAACAGTTCACGTGTTATAGATTGGGTAACCAATGGCGGGTCATATATTGGTGTATGCGCTGGAGCTTATTTGGCATCAAGTCATTTAAAGATTACTCCTCTCACAATTCCTGATAAAGCATGGGAACGTGGATTACACGAAACGCAAATAGATTTAATCTCTCCTGTAGGAACGGGAATATATGAGGTTAATTATCATAACGGTCCTATCTTTGAAAACTCAGAATCCGTAGAAGTATGGGGAAGATTTAAAAGTAACTTCTTAGCTGAAGGAGGAACCTTTCCGATGGAAAATTCACCTGCTATCGCGCATCACGGCTTTCATAAAGGAATAGTAACTCTTTTTAGCCCTCATTTAGAGAAATCTTCAGATGAAGTAAAGAAACAATTAGCCAAAACATTTGAATATATAGATTATAAAATATACAACTATAACTCATGAATTACATTAAACTTTTTGAAGAGTTTGAATACACAGAAAACCTAAAAAACAAATACGCGAAGAAGGTTGCTTGGGTTATGCAGTCAAATGATATACGTTCAACTTCTGGTGATGTTGATCCACGAGAAAAGAAATATAATGTGGCAGCTAAAGGAAATCTTTTTCTTAATTTTTCTACTAAAGAAGATTACGATAAAGATGATATCGTAGTACCCAATGACGTTCCCATTCTTTATTACGGCGGATCTAAAGATGAAGAGTCTGCCGCTTTTATAAAGAATAAAAAAATCGTTAATGACAATCTCTATAACAAACGAGAACTCCTTTTAAAGTCAGGTGACAAGACACAGTTTGCTAAATCGTTTGGCAAATTTGATTGGTTACCTAAAACCGTACTTTCTAAAACGGAAGCCGTAGACGGAGCCGTTGGTTTTCCAGTGATTGCTAAAATTAAAAATGGCCATAGCGGAAAGGGAATTGAAAAATTCGATAAAGCTGAAGATCTTGAAAAAAGTAAAGTAGAATTTGATCTGTTTTGTCAATTCATAGATTTCGAGAGAGAATACCGTGTAATGTTCTGTCGTGATAAGATAATCATTATTAACGAACGAGTACCAACCATTGAGGATGATAGTTCAATACGTACAAAGAAAGCTGATGATAGAATTAGCTTTGCATATGTTTATCAAGATCAGAATAAAATTGATAAAGAATTCATTAATCAAGTACTTAGTATATGTAAAGATGTCAAAACAAAACTTGACCTTGACTTATGGGCTCTTGATGTAGTCGTTGATAAAAAGGGAAAACTATGGGTAATGGAAACTTCATCAGCTACAGGTTTAGGAAGTACTAAAATGGCTGAAGTTTATAAAGCTATATATGAAGACTTTTACGGAGAAAAACTACCCGATGATTTCTTAGAAGAAATCTATTTAAAATACGTCGTGCCTGGTCATCAAAACTATTATCCAAAATACAAGAAAGAAATTGACTCATCAAAATGGCCAATGGACTACAAGATAATTACAGACCCAAAAGCAAAGGACGGATATCGTTACTTTTTTAATTTAGATAAATAATGAAAACAGGAGTATTTAAAACATCGTATAAGGAAAACGAAAAAAGAATTCCAATCTACCCAGAACACATTCACGATATCAGCACTGCTGATTTATCTGAGTTGGTATTTGAAAATGGATATGCTGAAGATTACGGTTATTCTGACAATGATCTAATAAGTTGGGGTTGCTCTTTAGCATCACGCGAAGATTTATTCTTATTGTGTGATATACTAATCCTACCTAAACCTGTTGTGAAAGATTTAGAACAGATGAGACCAGGTACAACTCTATGCGGTTGGACACATGCAGTTCAACAAAGAGACATAACAGAATTGGCAATTCGAAAAGGTCTTACACTGCTTGCATGGGAAGAAATGAATCATACAAGTAAAGGCGGCCGTCTTCATATATTCTATCGTAATAATGAATTGGCTGGCTATGCTGGAATTCTTCATTATTTGGAATTAAAAGGAATGGATGGTCATTACGGTCCACGGAAAAAAGTTGTTATCTTAGGATATGGCTCTGTTAGTAGAGGCGCAATATATGCTCTTCAAGGACGTGGTTTTAATAACATAACAGTATATACACAAAGGCCCACACATCTTGTGAGTGACAAAAATCCTGATGTTTGGTATAAGAATATCAATAATGATAGTATATATGAAGATTTATATACCGCAGACATTATATTTAATGGTGTTTTGCAAGATGTAAATACCCCTCTTATGTTTATCGCTGATGAACGTGGGTTAATCAAATTAAAAGACAATGTTAACATTATTGATATTAGTTGCGATAAAGGAATGGGATTCTATTTCGCAGAACCGACATCTTTTGAATCGCCGATCATCAATCTTGGTAGAGGTATTAATTACTATTCAGTTGATCATACACCAACATATTTATGGAATGCAGCTTCTCGAGAAATCTCCAGTTCATTACTTCCATATCTAAACACAATTATTAATCCTGAAAAGTGGAAATTAAACAAGAGTATAAATGATTCAATTGACATTTTAGATGGAATGATTCAAAATGTCAATATTATAAAATTTCAAAAAAGAATATTATGAACTATACAAAAGAACAACTTGAAGTAGCTATTAAAGCTAAAGGATACACTTGGTTTGATGATCCTACAAATAAAGGATACGATGTTAATATCATAGGGATTCGCAATATGATCCCAGGAACTACCGTTACCAATTCATTTGATGATACGATGTCAATCGTGTTCAAGAACAATGGTGTATGGGAAACGCATTGTTGGTCTTGCACAACTGACCCGGGAACTAAAGCCGTTCGTGAGTATCACAATGTTAACGGTGTTGCTCGTTTGGTTCCAGGACAATATCGTTCATCTCACACAATCCGTTTACACCAAGGTAAATATGAAGCACTATGTCAACAAAAGGATGTTACAGTTTTCCGTGACTCGAATAAAGATATGGTATTTAATGAATCTACTAAAGAAACAGGCATATTTGGAATTAACATCCACCACGCAGGCGCAGATTCTACATTTGTTGAAAATTGGAGTGAAGGGTGTCAAGTATTTAAAAGAATCACTGATTTTGACCAATTTTTAAGTATCTGTAAGAAGGCTTCAACAATACACGGCAATTCTTTTTCATATACGTTATTACAATCAACTGACATTAAATAAGATGAAAAAGTTACTACTATTAATACAATGAAGTACGTAAAGACATTTGAAAGTTTCTTAAATGAATCTATTGTTTTAGGCTCAGAAATTATTGTTATGAATCATGGTCTTTCTAAATCCGAAGATGGCTCATCATTTATAAATAAAAATCAAAGATTTGAGAAAAGAACGATCCCTCTTAAGTCTGTTAATAATAAAGGTATTTATAGCTGGTATGTTAAAAGAGGATTAGATGAAGATGTAGCTATGATTAATAATCTAATTGCTAAAATTAAAAGTGGCATTAAATTACATCCTATTGTCTTAGATAAAAACATGAAAATTTTAGACGGCAATCACAGATTTGTAGCATACCGCAAACTTGCATATAAAGAAATTGAAGCATATATAGAATTATGAAATACGTAAAGACATATGAAAGTTATTTGAATGAAGGCCGGTATGAAGCAGTTTTTACTGAGGCTTCTGATAGGAAAAACATTCTACTTTTTCGAGGCCAAAGTGGAAAGTTTTATGAAGAATTGCCGCAAGGATACAGCGATTCTTACGGAATGATTTTTACCAGTTGCGACATTAATAATGCATATTTTTACACCAAGCCCAAGCAAAATAATGTCCGTGAGATTTTGGTTTTTGAAGTTCCAAACAACATAATGAGAATCTCTGGCAAGTATATTGATAGAGCTCGGACCGAAATGCAAAAAGCAAAAGAGGAAGGCTATGATGGCATAACATCAAATGTGGCTGAGCTTATGTTTGATAATGGCGAAGTTGGACTTTTTAAGTTCTATAAGCCAATTGCAAAATATCAGACTATGGATGGCGCTTTTGATCCAAGAGATGTACAAGAAATGAAGAAACATGGTTTAAGCCAATTTAACATAACAACAGAAAAGGAACTATATGAAATACGTAAAGACATTTGAACAATTTGAGGTTTCCGAGGGATTTAAGTATCACATGGAAAATGGATTAGACATTACTGAATCTGTTTTCAGAATTGGTAGTGATGCCTATCGAGAATTGTTTGAAGAAACCAAAAAGTATTGGGACGAAGGAAATATCATTCTTTCTGATAAAGCTGCTTGGATGGCTAAAAATCTTGAAGTTGGTATAGATGCTGTTGATAAAGACGGCAAGAAAGTGGAACTTGACACTCCTAAACGTGGCGGTGATAAGAAGTTTTATGTATATCATAACAGCGGAAAGAAAGACAATGATGGTAAAATCATTGGAACAAAAATTGAATGGGGTGACACGAGTGGTCTTTCAATAAAAAACGATGATCCTAAAGCTGCCGCAAGTTTTTGGGCAAGACAGCAATGCGATCTTAAAAAGAAAATGGATCCGACCACACCTGGGTTTTGGGCTTGTTACGCCGCCTCGCTATTTAACAAACAACTTGGGCTTACGTCCGATGCTCCTTGGTAATAGACATTAAAAATAAGATATATACAATATGAATAGAGATAATTTTAACCGCAAGTACGGTAATCCTATAGCTGATGCAGCTGAAATGGACAGAAAGTGGAGAGTTTACTTACGTGAGCAAGAAGATATTCAAATGCGCGCTCTTTACGAAGCTGCTGCGGCTTCACAACGTTCTTCTTCAACGGTTGCTGGTGGTGGAACAGCAACAGCAACCAACAAGATTCCATTTCTAAAATATGCTCTTAATGGACAGGGCGGTTTTATTGATCCTGAAGTATACGAATTTGATTACTGGGAAACCTCCAATTTTCCAAGTGTTAAGAATGTGTCAAGATTAGTACTATTTCCTGGTTCAACTGATTCAGACACCGACCCATATGCACATTCACATAGTGATGATGGTCATGAAGATTTAACGGTATCTCTATATGATGGTGACGGCGATCGTTGGGTAACAGTTTGGACCCATAGGTTAGATGACGATGGTGACGAAGAATATTTCTTTGATCTTGACATATCATTTCCACCTATTGCATCGGTGACAGCGATTAGACTAGGTTCGTATCCGGGATCAGATTGGACATATCACAACTGGGACAGTACAACTAAACCGGCAATTTTCGAACTCTATTCAAATGGAGTGACACCAAGTCCTGGAGTATTAGTTTTGCAATGGAATCCAACTGGACCACAGAACAGTAGTTCAACTTTACCGGTAAGTTTCCAAGCGGAAAATTTTACTGGATCTGACTTATCTAGCGGCTACGGGAACAGTACCAACGATGGCTGTTGGCCTGTCCTCGCATCTCAGGATACTGACATACAGCCGGCTCAATATTTAGAATTTAGTGTTAGTGCACCGATTAATACAGAATTTGGAACAGTCACTTATACAAAAGAAAGCTATTTTTATGCATCTTGCCCGATTGCAAGTATAAGATCAAGCGCTGATAGCTACGCTGCAGATATTGACCAGGTAATCGTTGATCCGTTAAGCGGTATTCAAACTCTGGCGTTTGACGTAAGTCTTCTAGCACCGACTAATGAAATCACGTTTAGAATTTATTTCTGGGGTGCTACTGATATAGATTATGTTGATCTTACAAGCACTGAACGTGGTGGTACTGGGCTGTGTGTATACACCATCTAATTAAGTTATCATGAGTCGTAAACCTTATATAGAAGAAATGATTACTGAAAACATTGTCATACGGACTTTTTCTAAAGATACACCAGAAGAAGAATTGAAATGGCATTGGGATGAAGAAGATAGATTAGTTGAGACTGTGAATGAAAGCGATTGGTTGTTCCAGTTTGATAATCAGTTACCGGAAAAAATGCATAAACCAATATTCATACCTGCTGGTGTAATTCATCGTGCCATAAAAGGAAGCGGTGATTTAATAGTAAAAATAACAAAGAGCATTCCTGGTGAAACATATAAAGACATTTGAAAGTTTTCTTTTTGAAGACGCTAATCAAAACAAGCTTACGGATATACTAAAGAATTTAACCAAGGATGGAGAGTTTATTGATTTTCTTCATTCTAAAGGTAAGAAGAATGCTGTTAAAGTTAGTCCCGCAGAATTGTCAATGGGTCTATGTGCATACGTAGCAAAATATGTTGAGGAAGTTCACGGTATAGGTAAAGCAATGGGTAGTCACGGCCCTGCTGATGCACCAGTCTCACATGCATTTATAGTTTATAATAATAGGTATTATGATGCTGCAGATCCTAAAGGTGTAGATCACGTTTGGCAATTATGGAATTTTGATGACGCTAGCTATTCTACGCAGTTACCCGAGAAAGATTATAATAAAGAAATTGAAAAGAATTTGCAAGGATATGATCTTAAGTAACAAAGTGCTTAGGTCTTAATCACAAAAGCTTGGTCTTTCTCTCTTCTACTATACTACCTGGAATCATTATAGATAAATGTTTTATACAGATTTGAAAAATAGTTTTACAACGAGTCTCATATGACTCGTTTTTTTTGTTTAAAACTTGGTTACTTTTGTGTATATAACATTTAAAATAATACTTATATGGCTAACACTGATAACAGCTGTTCAAAATTAACGATCACAGATTTTTGGACGGAAAAATTACACGATGACTTTACAGATACTCTTGGCGATATTGTAAATCTACAGGCAGAAACACAAAAGAATGTTTATGGTTACGACTTCGAGAATATGTCTCTTCGTCAGATCATGGACTTTTGGGCAATGAATACACATGCTATGATTGATGAAATTCATGAAGCAACTGACGCCCTTGGCGGAATATCAAACGGCGGTTCAGCAATTTGGAAAAAGTGGAAAAATGATTATCCCAAGTATGCTGAAATGAAATTTTCCGATCTTTCTACGGATGATAAACTTGAATGTAAATTTGAAATCATTGATATGTTACATTTCTTTATGAATTATGCCGTATCAATAGGAATGTCTTCTCAGGAAATGTATAATATGTACATGGCTAAAAACGAAGAGAATCGCGCAAGACAAAAGCGTGGGTATTAAAATCTTTTTAACTTCATGAATATAAAAATAACAATTCCTTTACAAGGACGGTTTTGGAATGTTTCATAAGAATAAATATAAAACACAAATATGCTAGACATTGAACAATTAGACGGTACATTAAAAGTATCGTATTTTAATAAAGAGGGTGATATTGATATAGATACATTTGTTATACCCCCGGACCAATTATATGAATGGGAATATTGTAAAGCTGGTGATAAAAGTCATCCAAATGTAATGAGTTGGGATAATAAACCTGTTAAGAAAAAACGTGCAAAATATTTGAGTAAATGGAGGGTTGAGGAATACTTTATGTCTCTGCCTCCCAGAGAAACGGAACGGATCTTTGAGTTTAATATGCCGAAGAAGTTTTTTATAGACATTGAGGTTTTCGTTGGTGATGAATGGCCTAGACCTGAAAATGCTAAGTTTCCCGTTACGTGTATATCATTCTGTCTTGATGAAAAGATGTATACATTGGCAACTATACCGTTGCCGCCTGAAGCTATTAAGAGAATTCAAGAAAAAGCTGAAGAACATTTAAAGGAAAAAATTGAGTACACATACATTGCGTTTAAAACGGAATATGATATGCTATACAGCTTCTTTAATAAAGCTGCACTGAAAATGTCTGTACTCACAGGTTGGAATTTTATCGGCTATGACTGGAAGTATTTAGTTAATCGCTGTAAAAAATTAGGGATTGATCCATCAGCGGTATCCGTATCAAAGAAACTTGTTGGTGATAATGAATTGCCTTTGCATCGACTTGTAGTCGATTATTTAGATCTTTATAAGAAATGGGATCGTGTGATTGACATTAAAGAAAACAATACACTGGATTATGTTGCAAAAGCAGCACTCGGTATTCAAAAAGTTAAGTATAGTGGAACTCTACAGGATCTCTACGCCAATGACTATGAGAATTATGTTTTCTATAATGTGGTCGATACGAAACTTGTACAAATGATTGACCGTAAATTAAATACGTTACTAACTTTTCTAAAATTGGGTTCTATTACTCAGGTTGAATGTAACCGAGCATATTCACCAATTTGGATGGCGGAATCTACAATGGCCCGTGAATTCTATAAACGGGGCAAAATATTTCCGAGAATGGATAAACAGACAAAGAAACGTGAATCTTACGAAGGAGCTTTGGTATTAGATCCCAAACCCGGAATATATGAATGGGTAACATCGTTTGACTTTGCTTCTCTATATCCGTCCATCATGAGACAGTGGAATATGTCACCAGAAAGTTATGTAACTAACACAACTGATGAAATTGATACAAATGAATTCGTAAAGTCTTCTTCAGGCGCAGTATTCACAAAGAAAGAAGATAGTGTATTTCGAACTATCTTAACGGATTACTATTCACAAAGAAAAGCAGCTAAAAAAGTTATGGGATCTGCGGAAGAAGACATTGAAGAATTAAAGAAGTATCTATAAAAAACACGTAATGAAAAATGAGCAAACTTTTTGAAGAAAGAATACCATATAAACCATTTGAATACCCAGTATATTATACTGAAGGCTGGCTTTTGCAAGCCCAAGCTTTCTGGCTTCACACTGAAATATCAATGCAAGGAGATGTTAAAGATTGGAATGAAAATTTACAACCACATGAAAAAAATCTTGTTGGAAACATTTTACTTGGATTTGCTCAAACTGAATGTGCAGTTTCCGATTATTGGACTGGGATGGTAACCAAATGGTTTCCTAAACATGAAATTAAACAAATGGCAATGATGTTTGGATCACAAGAGACGATACATGCAGTTGCATATTCCTACTTAAATGAAACTCTCGGTCTTGATGACTTTTCTGCTTTTTTACAGGAACCAACAATTAAAGAGAAATTTGACTTACTAACTGAAATAACACGTCAATGGACTCCAGAAGATTTATTAGTGAATCCCAGTGCTCGTGTTGAGATTGCTCGTAGCTTAGCAATCTTCTCTGCGTTTTCGGAGGGTGTTTCATTATACTCATCATTTGCTGTACTATATTCTTTTCAGATGAGAAACATGTTGAAGGGTATTGGACAACAAATGAAATGGAGTGTACGCGATGAATCTTTACATTCAAGAATGGGATGTAAGTTATTTAATCATATGTGCGAAGAGTATCCCGAATTAAGATCACAAGCATATGATAAAGTAATACACGCAGCACGACTTATACAAAAACTCGAACATAACTTTATTGACAAAATGTTTGAAGGCGGCGATCTTGAGAATTTAAAAGCATATGATCTAAAAGAATTCATTAATCAACGAATAAATGAAAAACTTGTTGAATTGGGATATGATCC
>Ga0114980_10003076_pt1 | contig 11572 bp, 26 predicted proteins | sample S_140806_EF_Meta_FD_87018 | JGI IMG/M metagenome (GOLD analysis project Ga0114980, IMG submission 87018) | Freshwater microbial communities from Lake Simoncouche, Canada to study carbon cycling - S_140806_EF_MetaG | ecosystem: Environmental > Aquatic > Freshwater > Lake | place: Lake...
AAGGCCGTGAATGACGCTGTGGGCAGCAAAGACACATCTCAGCATAGGCAAGGACTAGCTTGTGATTTCCGAGTGCCTGGCATGGCTCCAGACGCTGTGGTGAGGGCAATCATTGCAGCCAATCTGCCGTATCAACAACTTATAAGAGAGTTTGACGCCTGGACGCACATTAGCATCAGCGACAAGCCCAAACGTCAGGCTTTAATCATTGATCGGCAAGGAACTCGGCCCTTTGTTTAATGCTCGGTAAGCGGCAATAGCATCTTTAAGATCACCACGCAATTGCTCTAATTGATCTTCCTGTTTTTGCATCCGCAAATAAGCCGCAAAAGCAAAATTGTCTAGTACTGCTCTGTCCCAAGTGTTAAAACTAGGTGTCATGGATGTGGGCAATCATCAGGAATAAACGCCAGGCAATGAACAGATGTGTACTTGTTTTTCCAAACCGTCCAGCGATCAATGTATACGTCAGGCATCAAAGTTAAAGATCGATTTATTTGCGGAACGTCAACATCTAGCATCACCGCTATTTCACGGGGGGTAAGCCCGTCAGGTGCCTGGGCTAGTGCGTCACGTATGCGTTTAGAAAGCACGGTAATAGTCATAATTTAAAACGGTGCGTCCTCATAATTTTCTGGGTTTATTGGAATTGGTTTGCTAGGCTTTGCCGGTGGCAACTTTGTAGGAAAAGGCCAAATTAATTTGGCAATGTCTGCCAAAGCATTTTGCTCAGATGTTGTTAATATTTTTGGCGGTGCAAGAAAAGATTTTACAAGCGCATCAAATTGCTGTTGTTCATTCACAATTGCGTTCCTTTAGCTTGGCTTCAATGGCTCGGCACAGAACATACGCATCATTGCCGTCCCATGCCTTTATGCAATCCTTTGTTTGGTTGTGCGTCAAACTTACCCATTTGCGATGTGGATTTAGCTGGTGTGTATTTAGAATGCTGGTGTCTATAAATTGATCTAGCCAAAGTCTTTTAGGTGGGCAAACCCAGCCTTCACACTCTTCACGATCAATTGCTCCACAATGTATGCAAGCACCGCTTACAAACTCACAGGGTTTTATTTCTTGTTTGATCATGTGTTTTTTTTATTTAACTTAGTTTCAACTGTTCTAGCAAACTCAATCCATTTGCTGCCGTAGACATTGTTTACATCAAACAAATCTAAAATTTCGTCTGGTGTCAGCCCTACCCACGGGCGCTGTGGCGGCTCGGTGTAAAGGGCAAAAGCCACGCAAGTACCGCCAATACGTTTAGCTTCTGCCTTGGCGTCAATCTCAGCAAGCTCGCCACGCCACATCTTTGAGCAGCCTTGGACCGCCCATCCTATTTGCTCGGCTTGCTGCTCTAATGCAGCTTTAATGGCGTGGCGTACATATTTACGCTCATGCTTGTCTGTCTCAATGTACTCAAGACACATTTGCAATGCTTCAATTTTAGTCATGTGTTCTTCGCCTTTAAAATTTTGGCGGCGTAAACCATTCCTGCACAAAAATATTTGTGGTCAAACATCGGGTTTTCCCCGCTTGGCATATCCTGTTCTGTCATACCCTGCCACGGGCGCTGTGCTGCAAAGTGGTCAGCCAACTCCCGCGCTTTGTGTTTGTTGATGCCCTCGCGGACTAAGCTGGCGACAATCATGTCTCGCCATGCACTTGGCTCCTGCTCTGGCTTTGTTGCGGGTGGGTTTGGCTTTTGCACATCGTCAATCTCGCCGCAGTTGTAACACTGCCATGTCCAACAACCTTTTTTGCTGTGACAAAAACGACACACCACAGGCTCTTGCTCTAGCAGGGGTGGGGCAATGTAGAGCTTTGTGCCAATAGCCAAAAGCTGATTAAATTCGCACTTGAACCCGTTGTCACCAATCTCTATAACTTCACCAACAGGATCCTGTTTTAACTGTGCTGCCGGTGAGGTGTAAAGTGGTGTACCCGGCTTTAGAGTCTGCACATCTATCGCCCCTTCTGCAAAACCCTTAGACCAATACACGTAACCCACAGGCTCTTGCACTGGCTGCACAAAAGCGTTGCGTATGGCATTAGCTGCCAACTGTCGGAGATAGGGGTTATCACTCTCCAACGCCTCTAACGCTTGCTTTAAGATTTCCTTAGTCATCACGCATCCCTCCACTGCCAGCCAAGCAACTGCTCGGTGTTTTTGATTTGCTCCTCAGACGGCTTGTGATACATCACAAAGGATGTGTTTAGCAATCCCTCTTTGTACAGCACCCAAAAGCCCACAGGTGAGGGCGGTAAAATAAATTTGCCTTCATCAATCATGTCAATCTCCTATAATCCAAAATCGGCCAAAAACTCGGCCAGAAAAAGATAAAACAGCGGGTAGTCAGGCTCACACCGCCGAGAATCAAGACACACGTTAAATTCATTTGCTGCGGCTATTGCAAGAGACCATTTCCAACACTTTGATTTCCACAAAGCGTGATCTTCAGCCATCTCCCGCAGCACCGTGCTGACTGGGCCGTACTGCAAGTGAGCGTCATCCGGGTGGATGCGTTGGTAAGGCATGTCTTCAACCAAATAAACTTTTCTGACTGTGTGCCACTGCGGCGTATCGTCTACATATCTCCCCTGTATCCTCGCGCCCCTCGCGGCAGCGTGTAACAGGCGGCTCATGATTGTTCTCCCCTTGCTCTGATAGCAGCGGCGCAATCTGTCAGTGATGGATACTTGTCGGAATTGACGCCAGCTTCACACACCTTCGCACATTCCTCGCGTTCGGCAGCGGCGACAAGGTTGGCAAAGGCGAGGAGGTCGTCATCTCCCGAATTATTGCCGTCGATAACTAGTTTGGCCTCACGCGCCATGCGGATGATGTCGTCGTGTGTCATAGCATTCCCCACATAAACCCAGCTAGGGCAGCAATAAATGTAATTGTCATTAACACCAAAAAAATAATGGTGCAATAGTGCATAATTTCATCAATCAATTCGTACTCTTTATCATCTTGCATAACTGCACCTCAAAATGGTATGTCGTCTTCATTGTCTTTGGGCAATCCTTGATATTCTTTTGGCTTGGGATCATTGATAAATGCCCAACCATCCCAACCGCCCTCTTTTAGCGGGATAATGTCTATTTTCACCATCTCGCCACGCTGGGTTTGGATGATGCTGCCGACTCGCTGATAACGATTCTTTTTTTCACCTTTAGCATTGGTGTATGTGCCGACAATGGTGCTTAGTTCTTTTACGATTGACATTATTTGCTTTCAATAAAATTAATTAAAAATTGATAACTGATTTCTACCTCTGCCAAAAATGCAATGATTTCTTTGTTCAAATCATCAATGTATTTTTGATCACGCTGCACTCGCTTGACAAACAATTGCGCTTTAACAGGCATCCTTGAATCAAACACCGTATAGTCACACCAAGCCCGTCCTGTACAAGCCATTTGCATTTGCATTTGCGTAGCGTAGTTGCTAGGCACCTTGCCCGTCAGCAATGTGTCAATCATGGTGGCAGTGTTAGGGCACTTGATTTCAACTAGCCCATCATGCCCCACCAAGCCATCAGGACTAGCCCCAGCACGCTCAATCGTGGGATGCTGCACAAAACCTACAGTGTCCACCCAAACGCCGCTGTGGGCCTCATACGCTGCTCTGGCAAACGGCTCTTGGTCTACGCCCCATTGCATTGCTGCGCTGCTAAACGACTCGCCCTTCGTGTTTGTAAGGCGTTCCAGCACCAATTGGGCAGACAGATTAGCCCTGGCTGCGCTGCCTTTCTTAGTCAGTACATCTGCCGCCCTGCTTGCTGTTACTTTGCCCAGCCTAGCGGCAAACCATTCGTCTGTGCCTTGTTGCATCACAATTCCTTTTTGCGTTTGTCTTTTGCTTCAATCAATATTGTTTTGTCAACGTCATTAGTAACCGCTGCCAAAGCAAGCGTAAAACTTTTACGCAATTCTTCATTTGTCGCGCAAACCTTAAAATCATCAAGCCAAAATTGCAAAGTTGATTCTGCAAACCCATCAACCGGCGCATCCAGATGCAAATCGCCCTTGTGCCACAACTCCAGTGCAGCACCAAACCGCATTGCAGCATTACGCAGGGCATCACCAATGATTTCTTTGATGGCGTCACCGCCTTGCTTGTTGCCAGCGTGCCCGTATCCCAGCCTAGTAACACCGCACACTGTTAGCCGTATCCACATACCGCCCAGATCGTCCATGACAGGCAAGCCGTGGGGACTCATTGCTAACGGCTCCCATGTCCAGCCAGGGTCAACGTCCAGCAGTCTGTCAGTCAAAGCCGCATGGCCTACGTATGCTAATTTTGTACCGCCTTTTGGCAAGTAACTAATTTGATGATCTGGAAATGGTTTCCTCAAATCTTGTAAATTGTTCATGTCGATTCCTTTATTTCATCTACGTAAGTGATAGCCAGCAGGTTTTGAATTTTGTCCTCTAGCCGGTTACACTTTTCTTGCGCCTCTACACGCACTTTTGTTTGCAGGCTTTTTAAGGTTTCAATCTTGCTGGCGATTAATTCGCTAGGCGACAAGATCATGTCCACGGTAATAGTGGCCTCGCCCACGTAAGTCCAGCCGCTTGCCTTCATGTCGGCGGTGCAAAACGCTAACTGCTGAATTGCCTTATCCCCCTGCACCTCTCCCGGGCTTAACGAACTGTGATCGGGCAACCAGGCTTTTGTGGATCCAATAATTTTTTTCATGTATTTTCCTTATGCATAATTTCAATTTCCAACTGTTTGCAACGCTCGGCAGCGTTATCCAGCAAACAGGACATTTCACGCAATGCGCTAATTAGCATACCGTTTTCAAATGCCAGCCGATCAGCAGGATTTGCCCCGGCATATGCACGATTAGCAATTTTGCTAATTTCTTCAATAGTTGCGTCAATTTTCATAGTTGCACCTTTTTGGTTTTGTGCCCACGATGGGTAAAGCATTGGACATTGCCATCAGCAAGTAGCCGCCAGCCTGCGTTTTCTCCACATAGCTGCTGCGCTGCTGCCTCAAACCTGGCTTGGCGCTCCTGCTCAGTCTTAGCTGTTTTGAAAGCCGCTACAGCATCCTGCGCTGCCTCGATCTCGCTAGGCCAATCTAAGTAATGGCTAGTGCCCAGCACCAGGGCTATCAATCCCCCTGCCAGCCAGTTCATGCATCACCCCGTTCAAATTTGGCATCATCGATTTGCCCGTCTAAGTCTTCTAATGCCTCAACTTCAATTGTTTCTGCCAAATCCTCAAGCACTTCGCTGATGTCAATGCCGCCAACAAGTGCCCAAACCAGTTCCATGTTGGCAGGGCTGCCCGGTTCGTCACGGGTTTCTCGCTCCTCTGCTTCGTAAGATAAATAGCAGTCAATGACTAAGCCACCGCTAGTTTCAAAACGGTGGTTGTACAAACCTTTTAAGTCGTCTGGCGTTGGTTGATATCGGGTTGGTATGCTCATGATATGTCCTTTCTGGGGCCGTAGCCCCGTTGTGTTTAAGCAAGTAAAAGGGACTCAGCTTCCGACTTCATTCGGTTGCCATTGCCAAACCATGCGTTATTCATGCGGGAATCTACATTGTGCCCACGCTCATGATCTATGTACTGCGTAACAGCATTAAGCAAGCCCCAGCGTGTACCGTAGACGCCTTGTTCTGATGCGCCAAGGCCAGCACCATCAAACAGTTGCAGAACACGTTTGTAGCCCCGTGATTCTTTAAGCGTTTGTGTCTCAGGATCTAGCATGGCTGGGAACAGTTGGTTGATAAAATTTTTGGCGTACTGGCTAGACACATCAGCCCTGGCAAAAGCACGGTACTTGTCCATCATGCCGTCAAAGCCGCCAACAATCAGCCCCAAACGATCACGCATCATGCTGGCATCAAAGTCAGTGCCATGTGTCAACATCACCCGGCTTGGCGCACTTTCTGTATCAGCCGCCGATAGCGTGTTGTTACAAACGACTCGGATGCTGGTGAACTGTCCTACAGTTGCTGTAGTGCCGTCAAATGATGTACTAAGCAACAAGTAGCCTTTGACGGCATCGTCATGCAGTACGACTGCTTCCTTGTTGACATTTGCCAGTGCCCATATGCGTTTGCCGCCTTTGATTGCGCCAGCTACCTCCAAGGTAAAACCAGCAGACTGAACCAGCGTGTTAAAAAAGTCCAGCACATCACTGGGTTGATGCACCTTGTAACGGTGAGACACAATGCCAAGGGCAGTGCCGGTGTCGTTGCGGTAGATGACGTTTTGGTTTTTTACCAGCTTTGTCTCGCCGCCGTGCTGATACAGCACTGGGGAAGTTTGCGCCTCCCAATCCAGTCCAGCTTCTTTGCGCCATACCTCTATGGGTGCGTCAGCCGTAAGCTGTTGCCCCAGGCCATGCCAAGGCTTTTGGTCAACATAGGCAATTTCTGCCTTGCCAGTGATTTCATTGTTTTCGATAAGATGTGCCATGATGTTTCCTAAAAATACCCCTGACGATGCGTTGGGGATTGACGTAAGTATAAGCGTTTTCTTAACGTCACCAGCCTTTTTTTAACTTATTTTTATATAGAATTGTTATATAAAACGCAAAAAACACAACTTTAATGTATATAGGATGTTAAGGAAAAGGTATAAAATGCGCGGATGCAAACCCTTGAACAGCTTAAAAAAGCGCACGATGCAACCTTGGCAACAGCTATTCAGAAGGCAGGCAGCAAGTCAGCCCTAGCCCGTCTGCTGGGCGTAACACCGCCTGCTGTAGCGCAGTGGCGCAAGATGCCTTACAAGCGGTTGGCGCAGCTACAGGCAAGCCGCCCTGAGTGGTTTGGCAAGTTATAATTATGGGCACGGCTACCCTTAGCGGGGGAAAAGGCGATTCGTTACCGCCCTGCCAGGCCCACCCATCAGTAACGCTTAACCTAGAACGTAAGGTTGCCATGCACTATTTTAGTTTCCACATTGGGGACTACAAATCCCATACCCATCATCTTTCGTTAATGGAAGACTTGGCGTTTCGCCGCCTTTTAGATCATTATTACTTGCATGAGCACCCTATAAAGCAACGGGACATAGCCCGGCAAATTGGGATGCGTGATCAAGAGCAGGACGTTTTAACAGTACTCAATGAGTTTTTTGTTAGCACTGACGCTGGCTTTATAAACCCGAGAGCAGACAAGGAAATTGCTGGATACCGCTTGTTGTCAGAGGCTGGAAAACGAGGTGCTGATAAGCGGTGGGCAAAGGCAGGTGATAGCCCCCCTATAGCCACCCCATTGCCACCCTTCTCCCCCCCCAATAGCAACCATGAACCAGTAACCAGTAACCATAAACCAATAGATACCAATATATGCCCACCAGCCGGTGGCCCCGAGGTAAAAATTCCAGATTGCAATCATCAGGGAGTCATTGATCTGTACCATCAGCAGCTACCAACCTTGCGCCGAGTTGAAGTCTGGAACGCTGCTAGACAGGGATACCTTAGACAACGCTGGCGGGAAGTGGCAACAGAATTGGGCAAAGACAAGCCAGCAACCGTCAGCGCAGTGTTGGAATGGTTTGATGATTTTTTTGGTCACATCAACAAATCCAAGTTTTTGGTTGGCAAGGTAAACAACAAAGACGGGCGAGCCTTTACCGCCGATTTGGAGTGGATTTTAAAACCCAGCAACTTTGCAAAAATAGTGGAAGGAAAATATCATGGCGCTCACTAATTTTAGAAAAGAGGAAATTCCTGAGGGCAAAAGTGATTTGCTTTGCAGTGTTGATGGTTGCAGCAGCCGCTGGAGCGTGCGGATTGATGGGCAACTACCCAAGTGCAGCCGTCATCAGTGGCAGCAGCCAAAGTTTGGCAACACAAAGACGTATCAGCAATACCTGGCAGACAAAGACAGCCCAGGCGTGCCGCCGGTTAGCACTTGGTACAACAAAGAGCCGTGGTAAAAAGATGGACGAAATAGAACATATATTGTTTGTTTACAAAAACAAAACAACCAATAAAATTCTGTGTAAATTTTTAGATAACGCAAAATTAATTGATTTAACACAATACGATCATATTGCTACACTTAACCCGCAAATGTTTATTGAATATTGGTGGGAAGATATTAAAAGATTAGAAAAGGAAATGGAATGAACCACTTTGAAGCCGTTAAACTTCTAGATGAAGTTCGCAATGGACAAAATCATACACCAAGCAAAATTACAACCGCCCTTGAACTTACTGGAGACATTACCGCATTTGGGCTGGTTGGAAACATTTACCCAGACATATGCGGAACTGGCCTTGGCGAATGGCGATCAAGCCCAAAAGGATGGACGGAGACAATATTTGATACACCGATTTAAAGAGTTAGAGCAGGATTTCCCAGGCATTACGTTAATTATTTATCAAAAGATTAAAACAATAAAAAATGATATTTTCTGAAAAACTTGATTACGGCAAGGTTGGCGAGGGATTAATTGCTCAATGGTTAATGGCGCGTGGTAATTTAATATTGCCAGTGTATCAAGTAGAAAAAACAGCAAACAAAGGGCCGCAATTGTTTTCAGCGGATGCTAATCTTGTTGCACCGGATTTAGTTGCCTTTACAGTTAACGGTGTAATGTGGATTGAAGCAAAGCACAAAACTGTTTTTACTTGGCACCGCAATACACAACATTGGACAACCGGCATTGATTTGCGGCATTATGGCGACTACATGGAAGTTGCAAAGCAAACAAAACTGCCAGTATGGTTAATGTTTTTTCACCGTAATGCAGTGCCAAGCGACAACGATAAACGCTACGGTTGCCCGTCTGAGTGCCCAACAGGTTTGTATGGCGGTAACTTGTGTACCTTAAGTTTAAAAGAACACCACAGAACTATGCCAATTAATCATGGGCGAGATAATTGTTTAGGACACGGTAAAAGTGGAATGGTTTATTGGGCACATGAAGATTTAAAAAAACTTGCTACAAAGCAGGAAGTTTTTAATGCCGCTAAAAATTAAATTGTAAAATGAGATACGCAGCCAAAGTTGACAAAAACCAAAAGGAAATTGTTTTGGCATTGAGGTTGGCTGGGGCATATGTTTGGGTCATTGGCCTACCTGTCGATCTTTTGGTGGGCTTTAAAGGCCATACGTTTCTGGTTGAGATTAAAGTTGGCCCTAGGAAGCGTTTAACGGCCCTACAAGACGATTTTTTTAAGAATTGGCCTGGTAGTACCTTGGCAAGAATTGACAGCCCAGAGGCTGCTCTACGCATGATTGGAGTTGTAAAATGAAAATTGCAGTTTGGGAACCAGTACAGGCCCATCGGGAAATGATGACAGTTGTTTGGCCCACGCTGAAATCCATGCTGATGGCTGGGCACAAAATGACGATTGAAATCAAGCAAAGCCGCCGAAGCACTGAACAAAACGCAATGTTTCATAGTCTCATTGGCAAAATCAGTAAGCAAATGGAAGCAGCAGGCAGCACTTGGACGCCCGACGACTGGAAAAGATTGCTGGTAGATCAGTGGGCGCATGACACAGACAGGAAGATCGGCAAGGTTTGCCCAAGCCTGGATGGTGAGCGTATAGTCCAACTTGGCCTGCAGAGCCACAAATTTACTACCGGCGAAAGCAGCGAATTTATTGAGTTCCTGTACGCTTGGGCAGCGCAAAAAGGCATTGATGTTTCCTAAACACCAGTACGTAAGAGACAAAGCATTGCTTAAACGGGTTGCCCTGCTAAACTGCCAGCATTGCGGCAGCGGGAAAATGGTGCAGGCAGCACATACAAACTGGGGCGGCGGCAAAGGCCGAGGAATTAAGGCAGACGATAACCTTGTAGCAGCACTGTGCCAAACGTGCCATTGGGAAGTTGACCAAGGCACAAAGTTAAGCAAACAGGAACGACAAACCATGTGGCAAGCAGCCCACGAAAAGACAATAAAGGCTTTAAATGATTGAGATACAGTACAAAGCGACAGAAGATTTAATACCTTACGCACGCAACAGCCGCACGCACAGTGCCGAGCAAGTGGCACAAATAGCCGCCAGCATACGGGAATTTGGCTGGACAAACCCGGTATTGATAGACGGCGAAAACGGCATTATTGCCGGGCACGGGCGGGTATTGGCAGCGCATAAGCTAGGCGAAACCCAGGTGCCGACGATTGAACTTAGCCACATGAGCGACACGCAAAAACGGGCATACATCATTGCTGACAACAAGCTGGCATTAAATGCAGGATGGGATAATGAAATGCTGGCTTTGGAAATGGATGATTTAAAAGAAGCAGGATTTGATCTTAGCTTTACAGGTTTTTCTATTGATGATATTAATGCTTTAAAAACACCTGACTTTGATGCAGCGACTGAGGATGATCAAGGAAAGTTAGATCAATTAGAACCAAAATGGATTGCCTGCCCACATTGCGGAAAAGAATTTGATGCAAGACAAGCCTAATTTAAAAATAGATTGGGCAAGCCATGAAGCTGCTAAATATGCTTGTTTAAATTGGCATTACAGTAAGTGTTTGCCTGTTGGAAAACTGGTCAAAGTCGGTGCTTGGGAAGCTGGAAAATTTATTGGAGTTGTGATTTTTGGCAGGGGTGCAACTTATAGGCTGCTAGAAAAATATGAATTAAATCAAAATGAAGGTTGTGAATTGGTAAGAATAGCTTTTACAAAACACACTGTAACAGTTACCAAGATTATGTCGCTGGCAATAAAGTTTCTTTCTAAATCATGCCCTGAATTAAAAATGGTTGTTTCTTTTGCTGACCCCGCACAAGGTCATCATGGCGGCATATACCAAGGGGGAAACTGGATTTATACAGGATTATCAGACCAAGGGGGCAGCTTGGAATATTTTTATAAAGGAAAATGGACTCATGCTCGAAGTATGAAAGAAGCATGGGGCAGCGTTGGTAAAGACATTGCTGAGCAAAAAAATATTTTGACTAGAAAACCATCAAGAAAGCATCGTTATCTCATGCCACTTGATAAAAAGATAAGTGCTAAGATTGCACTGTTGGCAAAGCCATATCCCAAGCGTGAGAAGCAGGCGATGGTCGACTCCCTCGACACAGCGGTGGTGCATCACCAACCCTTACGCTCCAATGCCAACGTACCCTAGCAACCTTAAATGCGGTGAACTAGGCTGCAAGGAACCAAGAAGCAAGCTAAACAGCTTTTGCACCAAGCACGGCGGCAAAGATAACCTAGACGCTAGACAGACTGACAGCATCTACCAAACACCAGCCTGGCGCAGCATCAGACGCCGACAGCTATCCATCCAGCCCTTATGCCAAGCCTGCCTATCTAGAGGGCGTGTAGAGGCAGCACAGCACGTAGATCACGTATTCCCGTGGAAGCATATAGGACAGCACGCCTTCCTGCACAACATCTTCCAATCCCTATGCCATGCAGATCACAGTCATAAAACAGGCCAAGAGCGTAAGGGTAATTACCTACACTGGACTATGGAAGGTGAGCGCACGTACACACAGGACGACTACCAATATGCAATGCACCAAAATGGGCGCACAGGCTGAGAAATTGACAAAAATTAACAAAATCAGGCCAAAAAAAGCTAGAAACTTAAATATTTTGGGTTTGCTGGAAAG
>Ga0114980_10003080_pt1 | contig 11551 bp, 10 predicted proteins | sample S_140806_EF_Meta_FD_87018 | JGI IMG/M metagenome (GOLD analysis project Ga0114980, IMG submission 87018) | Freshwater microbial communities from Lake Simoncouche, Canada to study carbon cycling - S_140806_EF_MetaG | ecosystem: Environmental > Aquatic > Freshwater > Lake | place: Lake...
CCGCTGCGCCCCCCGCCGCCCGCCAGGACCTTCTCGGTTTTGCCGCCGTGCTCGCTGCCGTCTCGCTGGGCGTGGCGGTGAGTGACCACTTCGCCAAGCCGGTGGCGCAGGCCTTGATCGGCAGCTGGTTGAAGACCACCACCCTGCCGGCCGCCTTGCAGGGCCGCTGGGTGGACCTGCTGGCTCTGCTGCTGGGCATCGCCTTCACCCTGCCGCTGGCGGCCTGGGCGGCGCGGCGCGCGCGCTTTGTCACGCTGCTGGACGGCCTTCGCAACTACTTCAGTCTGTCCGGCGCGGCGGCCTTCTTGCTCTTCATCGTGCTCTACAAGCTGGGTGACGCCTTTGCCGGCTCGCTGATGACGCCCTTCCTGCTCAAGGGCATGGCCTTCGCGCCTGCCGAGGTGGGGGTGGTCAACAAGGTCATCGGCCTGTGGCTGACCATCGGCGGGGCGCTGTTGGGCGGCGTGCTGATGATCAAGTTGGGCCTTTGGCGCGCGCTGCTGGCCTTTGGCGTGCTGCAGATGGCCAGCAACCTGGGCTTCTGGTGGCTGGCCGTGGAAGGCAAGGGCGCGCTGCCGGGGCTGCTGATACCGGCCTTCGACTGGGGCTTCGTCAAGCTGGCCACGGCCACGCCAGTGGATGGCGGCCTGTTGATGGTGATCGCCTTCGAGAACATCTCCGGTGGCATGGGCACGGCGGCCTTCGTGGCCTTCCTGATGAGCCTGTGCAACCAGCGCTTCACCGCCACGCAGTTTGCGCTGCTGTCGGCCTTTGCCTCGGTGGGGCGCGTGTGGGTGGGGCCGCTGGCCGGCGTCCTGGCCGAGACCATCGGCTGGCCGGTGTTCTTCATCGCCAGCACGGTGGCGGCCGTCCCTGCCTTGGTGATGCTGTGGTGGATGCGCGCCACCGTGCGGGCGCTGGAAGTGCCCGCGGGGCCGGTGGCGGCGGACGACTGACCGTCCTGCGCGCAGGCCCGGCACGGGCCTTGCAATAGCGGTCTTGTGACTTCAGTCCAAGGCCGCCGATGAAACGCTCGTCCGATCCCTGCCAGCCTGTCCCTACGGGCAATGTGGCTGATGCACACGACCTCCGTTGGGCTTGGCCCACGCGGCGAACCGCTTGCCTGCTGGCGCCTTGCACCGGTCTGGTGCGGGCCTGAGGGATGCACCATGCGTGTGCTCGTGCTCTATTGCCACCCGGTGGAGACCAGCCTGGCCGCCGCCCTGCACCAGGAGGTGCTGCAGGGCCTGAAGGCTGCCGGGCATGAGGTGGATGACTGCGATCTGTACGCCGAGGGGTTCAACCCGGTGATGTCCCGCGCCGAGCGCCTGGGCTACCACGACGTCCCGGCCAACCAGGAACCCCTGCGCGAGCACATCGACCGGCTGCGCCGCGCCGAGGCCATCGTGCTGTGCTTTCCCACCTGGTGCTTCGGCCTGCCGGCCATGCTCAAGGGCTGGTTCGACCGCCTGTTGATGCCTGGCGTGGCCTTCGATCTGAGCGACCCTGCCAACGTCAAGCCCATGCTCAACAACATCCGGCGCATCTCGGCGGTGGTGACCTACGGCCGCCCGCGCTGGATGGCTTGGTACATGGGCGATCCGCCGCGCAAGATGGTCACGCGCTACCTGCGCCGCCTGACGGCCGTTCAGGCCCGCGTGGACTACCACGCGATGTACCACCTGAACGTGGCCACGCCAGCGCAACTCTCGGACTTCAAGGCCCGCGTGGGCCGGGCCATGGCGCGCTTCGCCTGACGCCGCGCCGCTGCCCCCACGACCCAACGCCCTCGCGCCCCACGTCCCGCAGCCCACCACCCCTCGCGAATTACCCCTCGCCAGTCACCCCTCGCCCCGGAACCCTCCCATGATGCACGGCTTCATCCCGCCCGAGCGCTTCCTGCCCTACCTGAGCTGGACCGAAATTGCCGCGCTGCCGGCCAAGGAAGACACGGTGATCGTGCTGCCCGTGGGGGCCATCGAGCAGCACGGCCCGCACCTGCCCTGCGCCGTGGACAGCCTCATCTCCGCGGGCGTGCTGGGGCGAGCGCTGGCCAAGTTGCCGGTAGAGGTGAGCGCCTACGGGCTGGCGCCCATCACCTACGGCAAGTCCGACGAGCACCTGCACTTTCCCGGCACGATGACGCTGACCGGCCCCACGCTGCTGGCGGTGGTGACGGAGATTGGCGAGTCGGTCTACCGCGCGGGCTTTCGCAAGCTGCTGCTGGCCAACGGACATGGCGGTCAGCCGCAGGTGCTGGAGATGGCCGCGCGCGAGCTGCGCCTGCGCCATGGCGACTTCGTCGTGGTGCCCTTCCACGTCTCGCGCCTGCCCAACGCGTCCGGGCGCTTCATCAGCGATCAGGAGAAGAAGCTGGCCATGCACGCCGGGCACTCTGAGACGGCGCTCATCCTGGCGCTGGCACCCGACACCGTGCACATGGATCGGGCCGTGGCCAATTTCCCGCCGCCCTTTCCGTCCAAGTTGCTGTCACCCGATGGCCGACCGCCCTGCGGCTGGACGGCGCGCGATTTCGGCCCCAGTGGCGTGATCGGCGATCCGCTGGGCGCCACGCCCGAGCAGGGTGCCGAGATCCTGGAGACGCTCAGCGACAGCTGGGTGCAGGCCATCACCGACCTGTTCCACCTGAAGTGGGTGGAGCGCGAAGTCGCCTCCTGGGGCCACGGACACCAGCAAGGCCACATCGAGGCCGGGATGCCCTCGGCCTGAGCACCGCTTTCCTTCCCTCACCCTTCAAGAAAGGTCTCCCATGGCACACCGCACTCTCTTCCGCACCCTGCTGGCCGCTGCTGCGGCGCTGACCCTGAGCGCTGGGGCTCAAGCGCAGGAGAAGTTCACCTACATGACCAATTGGTACGCGCAGGCCGAGCACGGCGGCTTCTACCAGGCGGTGGCCACCGGCATCTATAAAAAGTACGGCTTGGACGTGACCATCCGCATGGGCGGCCCGCAGGTCAACATTCTGCAGCTCATGGCTGCCGGGCAGACCGACTGCATCATGGGCTCCAGCGACATCCAGATGATGGTGGCCCGCAATGGCGGCGTACCGGTGGTCACCCTGGCCGCGGTGTTCCAGAAAGACCCGCAGGTGCTCATCTCCCACGACAACGTCAAGAGCTTCGAGGAGATGCGCGACAAGACCATCCTCATCGCCCCGTCGGCCCAGCGCGGCTACTGGCTGTGGCTCAAGAGCCGTTACGGCCTGAAAGATGAGCAGACCCGGCCTTACACCTTCAACATCCAGCCCTTCCTGGCCGACCGCAACACCGTGCAGCAGGGCTACCTCACCTCCGAGCCCTTCGCCATCCAGAAGACTGGCGTGAAGGCCACCACCCACCTGTTCGCCGATCATGGCTGGACGTCTTACGCCACCACCATCTCCTGCATGGAGCAGACAGTCAAGAACCGCAGCAAGGCGGTGGACGCCTTCGTCAAGGGGTCGATGGAAGGCTGGAAGAGCTTCCTGGAGAACCCGGCGCCGGCCATTCCCCTGATCAAGAAGGACAATCCCAACATGACCGACGAGCAGATCGCCTACTCGGTGGGCAAGCTCAGGGAGCTGGGCATGGTGACCTCCGGTGACGCCCGGACCGTGGGCATCGGCGCGATCAGCGAAGCCCGCATGCGGCAGAACTTGACCTTCCTGCTGGACAACAAGCTCGTCGAGCCCGGCAAGGTGAAGCTGGACGAAGCCTACAGCCTGGACTTCGTGAAGAGCGCAAAGGTCCTGCCGTGACCGAAGCCGGCGCGTCCGCAGTGTCCGAGGCCTCCATGGCGGTGGAGGTCCTGTCGGCGCACAAGACCTACCCCAACGGCACGGTCGCGCTGCAACCGGTGGACCTTTCCATCCGCGAGGGCGAGTTCGTCACGCTGCTCGGCCCCTCGGGGTGCGGCAAGAGCACGCTGCTGAAGATGGTGGCCGGTCTGCTGGAGCCCAGCGATGGCCGGCTGCTGCTGTGGCGCAAGCCGGTGGACCGGCTGGAGGAGGCGGGGCGCAAGCTGGCCTTCGTGTTCCAGGCCCCCACGCTCATGCCCTGGGCCAGCGTGGCGACCAACGTGCGCTTGCCGCTGGATCTGGCGGGCGTGCCGCGCGCGCAGGCTGACGCCCGCGTGGCCGAGGCCCTGACCCTCGTGGGCCTGGAGAAGTTCGCGCAGGCGTTGCCGCGCGCGTTGTCCGGTGGCATGCAAATGCGGGTGTCCATCGCCCGCAGCCTGGTGGTGCAACCCGACCTGCTGCTGATGGACGAGCCCTTTGGGGCACTGGACGAGATCACCCGTCACAAGCTGGACGCGGAACTGCTGTCGCTGTGGGCGCAGCGCAAGCTCACGGTGGTGTTCGTCACCCACTCTATCCATGAGGCCGTGTTCCTGTCCACCCGCGTCGTCATGATGGCCGCGCGTCCGGGGCGCATCGTGGAGGAGTTCCACATCGACGAGCCCTACCCGCGCAAGCCGGAATTCATGGTCAGTGCGCGCTTTGCCGAGATCGCGCGGCAACTGCAGGACAGCCTGCTGCGCGCCAGCCACACGTCGCAAGAGGAGCCCTCGGCATGAGCGCAGACAAGACCACCGCCGCGCCGATGACCAGGCCACCCCGCTACGACAAGGTGCTGTACCCCTTGCTGGTGGCGGTGCTGCTGCTGGGCGCCTGGCAGGGCGCAGTCACCGGCTTCAAGCTGCCCCCCTACCTCGTGCCCTCGCCGCTGCTGATGATGCAGACACTGGTGACCGACTGGCAAGTGCTGGGCGGTGCCTTGCTGTTCACGGTCAAGATCACTTTGCTGTCCTTCGGCGTGGCGGTGCTGCTGGGTACCCTGATCTCCTTTGTCTTCGTGCAAAGCCGCACGCTCGAGACGGCACTGTTTCCTTATGCCGTGCTGCTGCAGGTCACCCCCATCGTGGCGGTGGCGCCGCTGATCATCATCTGGGTCAAGAACCCCACAGCCTCGCTGGTGATCTGCGCCGCGCTGGTGGCGCTGTTTCCCATCATCTCCAACACCACACTGGGCTTGCGCAGCGTGGACCCGGACCTGCAGAGCTACTTCGAGATGAACCGCGCCAGCCGCCTGCAGGTGCTGCTGCGCCTGCGCGTGCCCAGCGCCTTGCCCTACTTTTTCGGAGGTTTGCGCATCTCGAGCGGCCTGGCGCTCATCGGCGCGGTGGTGGCGGAGTTCGTGGCTGGTACGGGTGGCAACAGCACGGGCCTGGCCTACCAAATCTTGTACGCCGGCTACCAGCTCAATATCCCGCGCATGTTCGCGGCACTGCTGCTGATCTCCCTGACAGGGGTGGCACTGTTCGTGCTCATGGCCTGGCTGTCTCGACTGGCGCTGGGTGGCTGGCACTCCAGCGAACTGTCGCGCGACTGAACACCCCGCCCGGCCTGCGCTGCGCCGGGCACCAACTTACGACACGACCCGCATGAACGCCCCTGCCCAACCCCTGGAACAACTGCTCCACGCCCTGCCCGACCTGGACTGGGTGACGGACGAATCCCGTGTGGCCCGACTGTCCCAGGACTTCTCCTGGTTCAGCCCAGTCCTCAAGCGCCAGTTGGCCGGAAAGACAGCCGAGGCGGCCGTGCGGCCGCGCACCGAAGACGAGATCGTGCGCATCGTCGCAGCCTGCGCCCGGCACTGTGTGCCCATCACCATTCGCGGCACGGGTACGGGCAACTACGGCCAGGCCGTGCCTTTGCACGGCGGCGTGGTGCTGGACATGAGCGGCTACAAGGGCTTCCTGTGGGCGCGCGATGGCGCTGGGCGTGCCCAGGCCGGCATCAGGCTTTCGGAGTTCGAGAAGGAGACGCGCACGGCTTGTGGCATGGAGCTGCGGTGCATGCCGTCCACCTACCGCAGCGCCACCCTGGGTGGTCTGTACGGCGGCGGCTTCGGCGGTGTGGGATCGATCAACCACGGGCCCCTGGCTGCCCGCGGCAACGTGCTGGGCCTGAAAGCCATCACCATCGAGCCGGAACCGCAGATCGTGGAATTGCGCGGTGCCGAGGCGCTGCTCATGCACCACATGTGGGGCACCAACGGCCTGGTGCTGGAGATCGAGCTGGCGCTGGCGCCCGCGCACGACTGGCTGGAGTCCATCGTGGTGTTCCGCGACTTCGATGCCGCGCTGGGCTTCGGTGACGTGCTGGCGCACGCGCCTGGCATCGTCAAGCGCGAGCTGGCTCTGCTGGCCGATCCGATTCCCGGCTACCTGCGCCCCCTCGCCGAGCACCTGCCCGAGGGTTGCCATGCCGTGATCCTGGCCCTGGCCCCCAGCAGCGAGACCGCGATGCTGGAGCTGGTGACGCAGTGGGGCGGCGAGGTCACCTACCGCAAGGACGCCGCCGAGATCGCGCGCACCAACCGCACCTTGTTGGAATACACCTGGAACCACACCACCCTGGTGGCGATGCGCAACGAGAAGGACCTCACCTATCTGCAATGCGCCTACACCGCCGGCCAGCATGTGGAGCAGGTGCGCAAGCTGCATGAGATGCTGCGCCCGGAGGTGCAGCTGCATGCGGAGTTCATCCGCAACCTGGACGGCCGCATGACCTGCACTGCCTTGCCCATCGTGCGCTTCACCACGGAAGAGCGGCTGCAGGCCATCATGCAGACCTTCCGCGACCACGGCGTGCGCATCAACGACCCGCATGTCTACATCGTCGAGGATGGCAAGGCCGGGGGGCCGCTTCCCGCAGGCGTGCTGGAGATGAAAAAGCGCTTCGACCCCCTGGGCCTGCTCAACCCGGGCAAGGTACGCGCCTGGATGGACGGGGCCCCGGCGTGAGCACCCAGGGTCAGCCGATGGCGAACTACGCCGCGGCGCGGCGCGTGGGCGAATTCGTCTTCCTCAGCGGCGTGGTAGCCGTGGACCCGGCACGTGGTCAGGTGCTGCAGAGCTATGCGGACCTGCCCGAGCACGCCCGCCAGGCCCTGCGGAGCCTGGGGTTCGACACCGGGCAGTTGTCGGTGGATGTGTTCGAGGCGCCGGCCGTGGTGCAGAGCTGGCTGGTGCTGGAGCGCATCCGGCAGATCGCCCAGGAGCATGGTGCCGGCATGGTGCAGGCGTTCAAGCTGGTGCAGTACTTCCGCGACCTGCGCCACTACCCGTTGTACAACCGCGTGCGGGGCCTGTTCTACCCGACCGAGCCGCCGGTCAGCACGGTGGTGGAGGTCTCGCGTTTCCTGCCGGGCGACTCCGTGCTTATCGAGGTGGAAGCCACGCTGCACATCCCTTGAGCATCGGCCTGTGAGCGGGGCACTCGCAAACCCGTTGAACACCTTACTCGCCGGTCACCCCGCCCACTCACCCCTGCTCTTGCACCCATGAAAGACCCGGCCCGATGCTGGTGACGCAACAGAAAGTCCTGAGGCGCTTCTGGTACGCGCTCATGCCGATGGCGCACCTGGACGACGGCCCCAAGCCGTTTCGCCTGCTGGGCACGGACCTGGTGCTGTGGAAGCAGGCCGACGGCACGCCCGCCGCGCTGGCCGACCGCTGCTGCCACCGCACCGCCAAGCTCTCACGCGGCTTCGTCGAGAACGGCCACATCGTCTGCGGTTACCACGGCTGGACCTACGACTGCAGCGGCGCCTGCGTGCGCATTCCCCAGCAACCGGACCTGCAGATCCCGGCGGGCGCGCGCGTGCCATCCTTCCGCGCGCGGGAGAAGTACGGCTATGTATGGGTGGCGCTGGAAGAGCCACTGCGCCCCATCCCGCACTTCCCCGAGGACGGCCAGCCGGGCTACCGGCGCATCTTCCAGTTCCACGAGGAGTGGAAGACTTCGCCTCTGCGCATGATGGAGAACTCCTTCGACAACGCGCACTTCTCCTATGTACACAAGGCCAACTTCGGCATCCTGGAGAACCCCAAGCCTGCGCCCTACGAGTTCCGCGAGACCGACTACGGCTTCGAGGCCGAGACCCTGGTGCCCATCCGCAACCCGCCCGCAGGCTACCGCGTCACCGGCACCACCGAGCCCATCACCCACCGTCACCTGGTCAACCGCTACTACCTGCCGTTTGCCCGGCGCTTCGGCTGCCGCTACCCGGCCAGTGGCGTGGACCACATCATCTACAACTGCGCCACCCCCATGGAGGACGGCCGCATGCTGCTGGTGCAGTGGCTGTACCGCAACGACACCGAGGAGCAATGCTCCACACAGGAATTGATCGACTGGGACGCCGCCATCACCGCCGAGGACCGCGACATCCTGGAAGCCACCGATTACGACGCCTGCATCGACACCACCCGCCGAATGGAATTTCACATGACTTCAGACAAACCCGGCCTCGTCATCCGCCGCCAGCTGATGGACCTGCTCAGCGCCCACGGCGAGGTGGAGGTGCACCGCGGCAACGTGGGCACGCCAGCCGCCCAGCTTGCCCCTTCACCCGCCGCCACTGACGTAGCGGCCCAGGCCACCGGGAGCGCCGCATGAACCTGCTGTTGCGCAACGCCACCGCCATCCTCACCGGCCTGCAAGGCCCTGCCGCGCGGGCCACAGGGCCTGACCTGCGCGTGCGCGACGGGCGCATCGCCGCCATCGGCGCGCTCGCGCCCGAGCCTGGCGAGCGGCAGATCGACGCCTCCGGCTGTGCCATCTATCCGGCCTGGGTGAACACGCACCACCACCTGTTCCAGTCGCTGCTGAAGGGCGACCCGATGGGCCTGAACGCCACGCTGTCGCCCTGGCTGCTGGCCACGCCCATGCGGTTGCGGCCCCTGATGACCGAGCAGGACTTCCGCCTGGCCGCGCGCATCGGCCTGGTGGAGCTGGCGCTGTCGGGCTGCGGCACGGTGGCCGACCACAATTACCACAACTACCCCGACATGCCTTACGACAGCTCGGCCATCCTCTTCGAGGAAGCTGGCAAGCTGGGCCTGCGCTTTGTGCTTTGCCGCGGCGGCGGCACCCTGTCGCGCCTGCCGCAGGCCGATCTGGCGCCCGCCGCGCGCCCTGAGACGCTGCAGGGCTTCATGGACGACATCGCCCGCCTGGCGCGCGACTTCCACGACCCCGCGCCCGACGCCATGCGCCGCGTGGTGTCGGCGCCCACCACGCCGCCGCATTCCATGCACCCCGAGGAGCTGCGCGCCTGCGCCGAACAGGCGCGCGCCCTGGGCCTTCGCCTGCATTCGCACCTGTCGGAGACGGTGCACTACCAGGACATCGTCCAGGCCAAGCACCAGATGCGCCCGGTGGAGTTCTGCGAGTCCGTGGGCTGGGTAGGCCCCGACGTCTGGTATGCCCACCTCGTCAAGCTGGACCCGCAGGAGATCGCCCTGCTGGGCCGCACGCGCACCGGCATCGCGCACTGCCCGCAGAGCAACTGCCGGCTAGGCAGCGGCATCGCGCCCGTGCGCGAGCTGGAGGCCGCCGGCGCGCAGATCTCCATCGGCGTGGACGGCGCGGCCTCCAACGAGGCCGCCGACATGATCTCCGAGACCCACGCGGCGTGGCTGATGCAGCGCGCCAAGGCGGGCGAGGAGGCGGTCGCCGAGTGCCGCGGCGGCCAGGGTGAGTCGCAGGCGGCGGCCGCCTCCACCGTGGAAGACGTGGTGCGCTGGGGCTCGGCGGGAGGCGCCCGCCTCATGGGCCTGGATGCCGTGGGCACCCTGGCGCCCGGGCAGGCCGCCGACATCGCCATCTACGGCCTGGACCGCCACCCCCGCTACTTCGGCCTGCACGACCCGGCCATCGGCCCCGTGGCCAGCGGCGGCAGCGCCGACCTGCGCTGGCTCTTCGTCGGCGGCAAGGACATCGTGAGTGACGGCGCCCTCCCAGGGCTGGACCTGGCCGAGCTCGGCCATCAAGCGCGCGAAGCGGTACGGGGGTTGTTGCAGCGGGTGTGAGTTCGTCGCCTTCGTCCCAGGTTGAGGCTGCGGCTTGGGTTGCAGGTCTACAGCACAACGCCAGGACACAGCCCCCTAAGCTGTTGACCACGCCTACAGCACCAAGTCTGTAGAGACCGAAAACAGTCTATGATCTGTGAATTGAATCCACAGCTTGTAGACTGTATGAGCGATTACCACCTGCGCACAGCCGAGCAGTTGTCCGTGCTGCTCCAGGCCTTCCGAAAGGAAACTGGGCTGACCCAGAGCGAAGTGGCCCTGCGCCTGGGCGTTACTCAACAGACGTACTCGGCGCTTGAGCGCCATGCAGACAGTGTGGGCGTGGCCAGGCTGCTGAAGTTGCTGGGCATCCTGGGTGTGGAACTCGTTTTGAGCAAACCCAACACAACCGCTGACTCGCCGGCCGCAGCGCCCCGGCCCGATCCGGGCGACAAGCCGGCCTGGTGAACCTTCATGGAACGCCGATCACTGGCCCGGGCGCTGGGTTTGTGGATGAACGGGGCCTACGTGGGCTCTTGGAGCCTGGGGACGAACGGGCCCGACACGCTGCAGTACGACCTGGAGTGGACCCGCTCCGAGCAAGGCCGGCCACTGTCTCTGTCGCTGCCCTTCGTGCCCGGCAACCTGCCACACCGCGGGCCTCATGTCAGGGCTTGGTTCGAGAACCTGCTTCCAGACAGCAAGGACATCCGCGAGCGCATGGCGCGCCACTACCGCGCGGGCTCCCCCAACGCCTTCGACCTGCTGTCAGAAGCCGGCCGTGACTGCGCCGGGGCGCTGCAGATATTGCCGATCGGCGCAACCTCGACCGGCGTAGAGCCGCTGGCGGCCGATCCCCTGACCGAGGCCCAGGTGGCCGACCTGCTGCGCGCCATCACCACGCCGCAGGTCCAGGGTCTCGAGGGCGAAAACGCCGACCTGCGCATCTCGATCGCCGGAGCCCAAGAGAAAACGGCGTTGCTCCAAATGAATGGCCGCTGGTACCTGCCGCGCGGCGCCACACCCACCACCCACATCCTGAAGCTGCCGCTCGGCTTGATTGGGGGCATGAAGCTCGACATGCGCAACTCGGTCGAGAACGAGTGGCTGTGCGCCCAGATTCTGGCGGCCTACGGCCTGCCCGTGGCTGCCTGCGAGCCGCTCTGCTTCGAAGACCTCAAGGTGCTGGCCGTCGAACGCTTCGACCGTGCCTGGTGGATGGCGCCACAAGGAGACCGGCGCCTTGTGCGCCTGCCCCAGGAAGACCTGTGCCAGGCCAAGGGCGTGCCACCGTCGGCCAAGTACGAGGTCGAAGGTGGGCCGGGCATCGACGCGATCTTCCAGGTATTGGAAGGTTCACTGTCGCGGGAACAAGACCGCCGGGTCTTCTTCCAGGCGCAGGTACTCTTTTGGATGCTGTGTGCAACCGACGGGCACGCGAAAAACTTCAGTCTCTTCATCCGCACCGGTGGGCGCTTCCAACTCACGCCGCTGTACGACGTGCTGTCGGCCTACCCAGTGCTGGGCGAAGGGCCGTCGAAGATCTCTCCCCACAAGGTGAAGCTGGCCATGGCTGTGCGGACCCGGAACGCTCACTGGAGAGTCAAGGACATCCATCGACGGCACTGGCTGGAACTCGGCACGCGACACGGTGTGGTCAGCGCTGAAGGGCAGCCCGCGCAAGCCGTGA
>Ga0114980_10003082_pt1 | contig 11540 bp, 10 predicted proteins | sample S_140806_EF_Meta_FD_87018 | JGI IMG/M metagenome (GOLD analysis project Ga0114980, IMG submission 87018) | Freshwater microbial communities from Lake Simoncouche, Canada to study carbon cycling - S_140806_EF_MetaG | ecosystem: Environmental > Aquatic > Freshwater > Lake | place: Lake...
AAGGAGATTATTCCAGATTCCATTTCTAATTATAAAGTATTAAGCTATCAGCATGAAGGTTATTGGACAGATATCGGAAATATTTATTCTTTCTTTGAAGCAAATATTTCATTGACCGATGAAATACCGCAGTTTAATTTATTTGATAGTGCACAAACCGTTTATACAAGATCAAGAATGTTGCCCCCCGCAAAAATTAGCGGCACCCAAATTCAAAATGCAATTGTTGCCGAAGGATCCATTATACATGCGGCATCTATCACCAAGTCGGTGATTGGAATTCGCTCCAGAATTGGGAAGGATACCGTGATTAAAAACTCCTATATCATGGGATGTGACTATTATGAAACCATCCCTCAGATGAATCAAAAAAATGAAAAAGGGCAACCCATCTTGGGTATTGGGGAGCGATGTGTGATCGAAGATGCCATCGTTGATAAAAATTGTTCGATTGGCAATGATGTACAAATTAAAGGAGGCCCACATCTTGAGAAAATTGACCACCCTTTATATACCGTGAAGGATGGTATTGTGGTAATAAAAAAGGGGGCAGTTATCCCCAATGGGTTTGTCATATAAAAATTGGAGCTTTTCAATCATTATTTTTTGTATTTTGTAGTGTAAATTTTACACTTTAAACGATACGCTATGCCTCCAGCTAACTTATTGCCGAAACCCAAGATGTCGGTTTTGCAAATTACTTTTATGAGTTTTGGATTTTTAGGAATTCAATTTGGGTTTGCATTACAAAATGGGAATACTTCTAGAATTTTAAGGTCATTTGGTGCTGATGTTGAACAGTTGCCCATGTTTTGGATTGTTGCGCCATTGGTTGGAATGATTGTACAACCTATCATCGGACATTATAGTGACCGAACTTGGAATAAGTTGGGAAGAAGAAAACCCTATTTTTTAGTCGGTGCAATTTTATCCTCCATTGCATTAGTGGTATTACCCAACTCAGGTTTACTTACTTCGGTATTACCAGTGTTATGGATGGGTGCGGGGATGGTGATGATTATGGATGCTTCATTTAATATATCCATGGAACCATTTAGGGCATTGGTCGCGGATAATTTACCTGAAAGCCAACGCACATCCGGTTTCGCAATACAAACATTTTTAATTGGCATAGGTGCTGTTGTAGGTTCAGCATTACCTTCCATGTTAGCACAAATGGGTTTTTCACAAGAAGCGGGTGCATCCGGTGTGGCTGATAATATTCGGTATTCATTTTATATTGGTGCAGTTGTTTTTATGGCAGCCATATTAGTGACCGTATTTTTTTCGAAAGAATATCCACCTGAACAATATGCACAATATCATGGTCAAGCGGATACGGATATAAAAGAGAAAAGTAGTTTGTTGGATATTTTTACGGATTTTAAAAATATGCCACGCACGATGAAACAGTTGGGATTGGTTCAATTCTTTTCTTGGTTTGCACTGTTTAGTATGTGGGTTTTCACAACCGATGCGGTGGCTACACATGTGTATGGATTGACAGGGGATTATTCAAAATCAATCGAATATAATACAGCAGGCAATGCGGTGAGCTCCGCATTTGGGGTGTATAATTTAGTTGCCGCTGTTTATGCACTTTGTTTGCCATTGCTTGCTAAATTTTTAGGACGCAAAGGAACGCATGCATTTTCATTATTGGCAGGGGGGCTTGGTTTGTTGTCCATTTATTTTATCAAAGATCCTGCCATGTTAACTTATTCTATGATTGGAGTAGGATTGGCATGGGCAAGTATTTTAGCCATGCCCTATGTGATATTATCTGGATCCATCCCCGCTGGTAAATTAGGTATTTATATGGGTATTTTTAATTTCTTTATAACCCTACCACAAATTGTCAATGGAATATTCGGCGGGTTCATTGTAAAACATTTTTATAATGGGCAATCTATATATGCAATTGTGTTGGCTGGATTTTTATTGATTTGCGCTGCCGTAAGTGTATTATTTGTATATGATGCAGGCGCTGATAAAAAATAAATTATCCATTTTAACAATTAAAATTATTACAATAAAAAAAAGAGTATGAAAAATATTTCAATAGCATTTGGTAAGCTGTTTATGATGTGTTTCTTTATGGCGTTTACTTTTGTGTCAAAAGCAACAGGCTTAAATGTAATAGAAGGAAATAATACTGTCACTACTGGTATTACAGCATATCCAAGCAATTGGTTTGTGCAAATGAAATGGAATAAGGTGCAAGTGCTTTTACGAAGTACGGATATTGATTTAGCTAAAGCCAAAGTAACCATAAATTATCCCGGCGTTAAAGTGATTAAAGTAGTTCCTTTTTCAAATTCCCATTATGTAGCAGTAGATGTTGCCATTGATGCAACTGCCAAAGCAGGAAATATCCCCTTTGTTATTTCATCAGGATCCGAAAAAATAAAAATAGATTGGACTTTAAAAAATCGCAGACCAGGCAAGGGCACGCAATTTGCACAAGGAATCAATCAATCTGATTTTATTTATTTTTTAATGCCTGATCGATTTAGTAATGGCAATACTGCAAATGATCGTATTGCGGGTTTAAAGGATCAAACTTTAAATAGAGATTCTATTTACCATCGACATGGAGGTGATTTGCAAGGCGTGCAAAACCATTTGGATTATATGCAAAAAATGGGGGTGACTACTTTGTGGATGACACCCGTGATTGAAAATGATATGCCCAACAGAACGGAGCATGGCTATGCTTTTACCGATCATTATACTATTGAAAAAAGATTTGGCGGTGATGCTGCTTATTTGCAATTGAGTGATGCATTGCATGCAAGAGGGATGAAATTAATTCAGGACGCAGTGTACAACCATGTTGGCAGATTTCATTTTTTAGTACAGGATGCACCCGAAAAAGATTGGTTACACCAATGGCCTGAGTTTACCCAAACAAATTATAAGGAGCAAACCGTTTTTGATCCCTATCAAGCGAAAAAAGACAGTAAAAAAATGGCAGATGGTTGGTTTACTACTGAAATGCCAGACATGAATCATCAAAATGAATTTGTTGCTAATTTTTTAATTCAACACGCTTTGTGGTCAGTAGAAACTTATGGTATTGATGCCTGGCGTATTGATACTTATATATATAATGATATGGCGTTTATGAATCGCTGTAATCAAGCCTTACTTGATGAGTATCCTAAACTTATGTCCTTTGGTGAGTGTTGGGTGCATGGGGTAGCGAACCAAGCTTACTTTGTTGAAAATAACATGAACATTCCATTTAAAAGTAATTTGCAAGGTGCCGCTGATTTTCAAACTTTATTTTATGGAATTCAGCCCGCATTGAATGAAAAATTTGGTTGGACGGAAGGTGTAAATAAATTGTACAATACTTTAAGTCAAGATTTTTTATACAAAGATGCTACACGGAATGTGATCTTTTTAGACAATCATGACATGACGCGCGCATTTTCTGGTTTTGGTGAAAGTATACCAAAACTTAAAATGGCAATGGCTTGGTTATTGACTTGTCGCGGTATACCGCAGTTGTATTATGGTACTGAAGTTTTAATGAAAGGCATATCAAATCCAGATGGTTGGGTACGATTGGATTTGCCAGGTGGATGGCAGGGCGATGTTAAAAGTGCATTTACGGAACAAGGCTTAACGAGTGATGAAAAAGACATGTTACATTATACCCAGCTATTGGGTAAGTATCGACAATCCTCATCTGCGATTACCCAAGGGAAGTTGATGCAATATTTGCCAAATGATGGATTATATGTTTACTTTAGATATTCTAAAGATCAAACTGTTATGTGTGTGATGAATACCTCCTCGGAAAATAAAGAAGTTAATTTTTCAAATTTCTTGGAAAGAACTGCTGGATATAAAGGAGGTAAGGACATTATTGGTGGAGCGAGTGTATCCAGTCAATTTAATGTTCCTGCACAAACATTCAAGTTGATTGAATTAACCAAATAAGCATGTCTAAATACGAAGATGTACATTTTGTAGATACAAAACAGCCCGTTTGGAATTATTCCCTTTTTTCAGAAGCGGATGTACAAAATTTTCAAAATGGCACGCATTATTCTTTGTATGAATTATTTGGAAATAAACAGGTTGAAGTAGCCAAAACCAAAGGAACTTATTTTAGTGTTTGGGCGCCCAATGCAACGGCAGTTTTTGTTGTGGGTAATTTTAATGACTGGAATAATCAAGCACATCCGTTAAAAGTGAGATTAGATCATTCTGGTATTTGGGAAGGATTTATTCCAAATGTTTTACAAGGCGAGGTATACAAATATCATATACATGGGTTTAAGGATGTAAGATTGGATAAGGCAGATCCATTTGCACACTATGCGGAATTAAGGCCATTAACTGCTTCCATTACTTGGCAAACAAAATATGATTGGAAGGATGCGGCATGGATGGAAAAACGCAAAGTGGTCAATCAAATAAATCAACCTTATTCGGTGTACGAAGTGCATTTGGCAAGTTGGATGCGCCCCAATAAGAATGATGAACAATCTTACAATTCTTATCTCCAATTCGTTTCTTTATTGGTTCCTTATGTGAAGGAAATGGGATTCACGCATGTGGAATTGATGCCGATCATGGAACATCCATTTGATGGCAGTTGGGGATACCAGGGCACTGGTTTTTTTGCACCTACTTCCAGGTTTGGTAATCCACAACAATTTGCGGCATTGGTGGAAGCCTTTCATGCAGAAAATATTGGGGTTATATTAGATTGGGTGCCATCCCATTTTCCCTATGACGCACATGGTTTGTATATGTTTGATGGAGCGAATACCTATGAATATGCTGATATGCGCAAAGGGTTTCATCCGGATTGGAATTCATATATTTTTAATTACAAAAGAGGGGAAGTAAAATCTTTTTTAATCAGTAGTGCGCGTTTTTGGTGTGATCAATTTCATATTGATGGACTCAGGGTAGATGCAGTAAGTTCCATGTTACGTTTGGATTACAGTAGGGAAGAAGGGCAGTGGGATCCCAATGAGTTTGGCGGCAATGGGAATATAGAAGCCATCGCATTTATTAAAGATTTAAACGAAACCTTGTATCGTGATTTTCCAGCTATTCAAACCATCGCAGAAGAAGCTTCGGATTGGCCTGGGATATGTAAACCCACTTTTATGGGTGGATTGGGTTTTGGAATGAAATGGATGATGGGATGGATGCATGATACATTGGATTATTTTAAATTAGATCCTATCATGCGTTCTGGCGCTCAGGATAAATTTTCATTTTCCATGATGTATTATTATGACGAACATTTTATGTTGCCATTGAGTCATGATGAAGTAGTGCATGGCAAAAGTCCGATGATTTATAAAATGCCAGGTGATGAATGGCAAAAATTTGCAAATTTAAGATTGCTTTATGCCTATATGTTTTTGCATCCAGGTGCAAAATTATTATTCATGGGAAATGAATTTGCTACAACAAGCGAATGGAATTTTACAACTGAATTACAGTGGGAGTTGTTACAGTTTCAAGCCCACCAAGGCATGAAAAATTGTGTGCAACAATTAAATCATTTATACAAAAGCAATCCTGCTTTATATGAGTTGCAATTTGACCCTGCTGGCTTTGAATGGGTGGAAACCAATAAGCGATCGGAAGGCGTGTTGGCATTTATGCGAAAAGGAAAAGATGCTGCGGAATCGGTTTTGGTTGTTTTGAATATGACACCAGTTTCTAGAACAGATTTTCCAATTCATGTTCCCGGAAAAAAAGTTTGGCATCAAATATTTAACAGTGATGCGCCTGAATTTTGGGGCGTCGGCGATTTATCAAACGATACAATAACAGCAATATCAAATGCCGAAAATGAACAATGGGGTGTACTTACTGTTCAATTACCTGCGTTAGCGGCAATTGTATTTAAATAAATTCTTTTGTAATGGCATTGATTTCAATACATTATCGGGTATAAGCACATATTTTATTGAGTTTTCCACAAAATATATTTTTATGATAAAGTTCATAATTAGGTAACATTAACCAATGAACTTTGTATAAAATAATCCAACTCGATAAAAACATTACCTTATGAAATCAAACAACAAAGCAATGTTATATGAAGCCGTTTCGGAATTCATACAATTGCATGCCTTTGATCATTTGTTAGACAATGAATTAGCGCAGTTAAAATCATTAATAAATCATTGGTCACATGCAATTGATATTAATGAAACGAAAGAACTTACTGAAAAGTTAGTTCCGCTTTTAAGTAAGGCCAACTTTTTTGTAGAATCAATTTCGCCTGCTGCCATCCAATTATGGTTTTATGCATTGTCCTACAATGAAATTCCAATTGGGAATATGATGCAAGGTTTTAGTAATTCAAATGAATTAGTGTAATCGCTATTCCTTTGAATTTGTATAAAAGGTGTTAAAATAATAATGCCTCCCGACAGGTCGGGAGGCATTATTATTTATAGGGAACTGTATATTAATTATAATAAACTTTTCTTTAATGCAGTTTTACCTTCTCCAATTTTAAAACCATTGTGGTATACTTCCACTTTGTATTCACCTTCGGTAAATTTATTGGATTGTTTAAAGTCGTAGCTCACAGGCAAAGCAACATTTTGTTCGTAAACCACAGATAGTTTATTTGCATAACTACGTGCGCCATCTTCTCTGGTATTAAAATTGCCACCATCCCCAATTGCTTTTCCGTCAGGACCCGTGATACAAACGTAAAGTTCCTGATTTCCAGAAGGGGTAATTCTATTTTTATCAATCATGAATGCCAAACGAATTAAGTTAGCTCTTTTGGCGGTAGCGGTGGCTCTTTCACTGCCATTGCTTTTAACACGGATGGCTTGGATGGTAAAAGTAGAAGCATGTAAGGTTGAGCCAATATCCTGAAGACGTTCTTTTTCCTTTTTGGTGGTATTTAGGTTGGAAGACAAGGTTGAATTTTGGGTAGTTAATTCCTGGTTTTGTGCATTCAATTGCTTGTTTTCTTCTTGTGCTTTGCCTAAATCAGCCAGTAAATTATTCACCTTGCCATTTAATTCAGAAATCATTGATTTTGCCTCTCCCAATTCTTTGTCAGTGGCTTCTTTTTTCCTTAAAATATTACTAATATTCATTTTAAGCTTTTGGATCGCAACTGATTTTTCCTGTAATTCACCTTGTAAACCAGTGTTCTCCTGATTCAAAGAGTCCACTTTAGCAGAAGCTGCGATAAAGTCCGCTTGAATACTATTTTTTGTACTGTCTAAAACGGCTACCTCTGCGGTATAATTGGTAATAATTTCCGTTTTTGTGTTATTGGTATTAACAAAATAAATCCAAGAGCCAATTAAGGCGATGACTAATACCACAATTGAAATTTTACTTCCGTTATTGCTTGTTTCGTTACTCATAAAATGATCATTTAATTGAATACAAAGGTAGAATATTAATAAACATATTGTGGAATGTAATTTGGGAAACTTGTTACTAGGTCGTTAAATTAATTTTATATTTGCTGATGCCCACTTCAAAAATAATCGCCAATTGGAAAAATAAGGTCTTTGATGCCGTTTATTGGCTCGAAGGAGAGGAGCCCTATTATATTGACCAAGTGGTCAATTATGCGGAACACCAGTTGCTTTCTGAGGCGGATCAATCCTTTAATTTGACTATATTTTATGGTAAAGATGCCGATTGGGCACAGGTTATTAATGCTTGTAAAAGATATCCAGTGAATGCGGAAAAGCAAGTGGTGATTTTAAAGGAAGCACAGCATATGGGGCAAATCGAAAAGTTAGAATCTTATATCGAGAAGCCTTTGTCGTCAACAATTTTAGTTATTGCTTACAAAGAAAAAAATGTGGATGGTCGTAAAAGTTTTGGAAAGTTACTCAAAACAAAGTCCATTTTTATTTCGACAAAAAAAATGTATGACAATAAATTACCAGAATGGGTGAGTGGATTTGTTTCAGATAAAGGGTTTCAAATTTCAACAAAGGCAGTTCAGATGATTGTGGATCATATTGGTAATGATATTAGTCGTATCCAAAATGAAATTGACAAGTTGGTGGTGAATTTGGGGGATCGAAAAAAAATTACCGAAGATGATATTGAAAAATACATAGGCATTAGCAAGGAATACAATGCTTTTGAATTTCAGGATGCCATTGCGCAACGAAATTTTTCAAAAGCAATTCGCATGATTCAATATTTTGAATCCAATAACAAAGCAGCGCCCATACAATTAATATTACCCACTTTATATTCTTTTTTTAGTAAGTTGTATGCAGTATATGGGTTGGGAAGCAGGGATGAGAAAACAATAATGAGTGAAGTGGGGGCTAACTTTTTTTCAGTTAAAAATCTTTTAATTGCAGCGCGTAATTATCCCGTGGGTAAAGTGCAGCACATACTCATTTTGATTCAAGAATATAATTTAAGAGTCTTAGGCATCAATGATGCAGATAATACGGATGCGGACTTACTCAAAGAGTTGGTGGTAAAAATTATGGACCCAGCCCTTATGGATATTGCTGTAAAATAGTTATGGAAGTTTGCTTATCTAAAGCGAGTTGATTTTTTAGGGCATCCAATCCGCTAAATTTTTCTTCCCCTCTGATGAATTCAAAAACGGATACTGTGATGGTATTTTCATAAATATCTGCATCAAAGTTAAAAATATGTACTTCAATAACTTTCTTTTGTCCATCAACAGTTGGGCGAATACCAATATTCATCATTCCGTCGTATAATTTTTCACCGAAACAATTTCCATGCACTCGAACTGCATACACGCCATTCGCAGGGATTAATTTTTCTTCATTTAAAATACGCAGATTTGCTGTGGGATAACCAATGGTTCGGCCAATTTGATTTCCTCTTACGATGAATCCGTCAAAAAAGTAAGGGTAGCCTAATAATTGGTTAGCTTTAGTGATATTTTTTTCAAGTAAATAATTCCTTATTAGCGTTGAACTAATTATTTCATCATTCACCAATTGCTCATTAATTTCTTCCACATTAAAATGATGTGTTTGACCAAGGGCTACTAATAAATCAAAATTGCCCGTTCTGCCTTTGCCAAAATGATGGTCATACCCAACAATAATGGTATGGGGATGAAAATGGGCAATTAAAAAATCCTGGACATATTCCGTAGCTGTCAAATTTGAAAAAAGGTAATCGAAATTGATCACCACTAAGTGGTCGATATTGGCCTTCTCAAGAAGTTGAATGCGTTCGTCTAAACAAGTGAGTTGCTTAATTTCACCCGGTATAGAGGAGATAATTTTACGCGGATGTGGATGAAATGTAATAATGATGCTTTCCCCAGCGACTTGATGGGCAATTTCCTTGATTCTTTTAATAATTTGAAGGTGTCCAGTATGAACACCATCGAATGCCCCTGTTGTAATAACAGCGTTTTTAAAAGGGGGTAATTGTTTTAAATCGTAATGAACCTTCATCTATTATTGCTAAATATGGCACAAATGTAAAACAATTGTACCTTTGTGCCATAAACCAATTTTCATCAATGTCATTGTATGCCCAACGCGGAGTTTCCGCTCAAAAGGAAGAAGTTCATGCAGCTATCCAACATTTAGACCAGGGGTTGTATCCAAACGCGTTTTGTAAGTTGTATGCCGACTTTTTGGGAGGGCAAGCTGATTATATTAATATCATGCATGCGGATGGCGCAGGCACCAAGAGTATCTTGGCATATATCTATTGGAAGGAAACAGGGGATGCGAGTGTTTGGAAAGGTATTGCACAGGATGCGATTGCTATGAATTTAGATGATTTATTATGTGTGGGTATTTATGATCAAATATTGTTTTCTTCCACTATTGATAGAAATAAATCAGTGATTACAGGGGAGGTGTTAAGTGTTTTAATTAATGGTACACAGGATTTTTTTACAACTTTAAAAAACTTTGGCGTAAATATTGAATTTTTGGGGGGCGAAACTGCCGATGTGGGGGATGTGGTTAGAACCATTGCGGTGAATGGAACCATGACGGCGAGATGGCCAAAATCAAAATTAATTACCAACGATTTAATCGCACCAGGCCAAGTGATTGTTGGGTTTTCAAGTCACGGAAAAGCAACCTATGAAACTGATTATAATAGTGGCTTAGGAAGTAATGGTTTAACCAGTGCACGACATGATGTTTTGAGTAAGGAATATGCGACCAAGTATCCGGAAACTTTTGAGCCAACACTAAATGCGCAAGTAGTTTATATTGGAAAGAATAAAGTGACAGATGAATTAGACATACCAGGCTTTGGTTCGGTATCCGTTGGAAAATTATTGTTAAGCCCTACGCGTACTTATGCTCCTTTGGTAAAAGCAATTTTATCCCAACATTTTGAAGTGGTGAAAGGGATGATTCATTGTAGTGGTGGCGGGCAAACAAAGTGCATGAAATATTTGCCAGGGAACATGCGCATTATTAAGGATAATTTAATGGAGCCGCCACCAATTTTTAAGTTAATTCAAGAAAATTCAGGGGCAAATGCCAAAGAAATGTACCAGGTATTTAATATGGGCCATCGATTGGAAATATTTACTGATGTAGCATCTGCAACTAAATTAATTGAATTAGCAAAAACCTTTAATATTGAAGCGCAGGTGATTGGTCGTGTGGAAGCTTCAGCACATAAGGAGTTAGTTTTAGCAGGAAGTTTTGGAAAGGAAGTGTTTACCTATTAATTTTATAGTAGTTCAATGATTTAATTTAAAAGGTTGCATCACAAATTATATTAAACAAATTATAACATCATGAGTGAAATTGTAGTACAGCTTGAAAATGTGAATATTTATCAAAGTGGTAATTTAATTTTGCAAGCCGTGAATTTTGAAGTGCAAAAAGGGGAGTTTGTTTATTTGGTGGGTAAAACCGGAACTGGAAAAAGTAGTTTACTTAAAACATTATATGGCGAAATAACACTTACTGAAGGGGAGGGTAAAGTGGTGGGATTTGATTTAAAGGAAATGGATTGGAAAAAACTCCCATTTTTAAGAAGAAACTTAGGGATCGTTTTTCAAGACTTTCAATTATTGACCGATCGTAATGTGCATGAAAATTTGAGATTTGTACTTAAAGCTACAGGCTGGCAGGATGAGCAGTTAATTAATCAAAAGATCAATGATGTGCTTGCCAAGGTAGGGCTTCAAAATAAAGGCTTTAAAATGACTTATGAGATGAGCGGTGGCGAGCAGCAAAGGGTGGATATTGCTAGGGCCTTGCTTAATTCTCCTAAATTAATACTGGCAGATGAGCCAACGGGCAGTTTAGACCCCGAAACTAGTGATGAAATCATGCAAATTTTGTTCCAAATTGCCAAAGAAGATGGTACGGCAATTGTCATGGCTACCCACGATTTTATGGTCGTGAATAAGTTTCCTTCCCGTACCCTGACAACAGAGGGAGGCAGGCTGGTTGTTAAGGCCTAAATTTTCTCCACTAATTGTACACAAAACACCCTTTTTGACTTGAATTCTTGACTCTTTTTCTTATGTTCGCAGACATAAAAAAGTAGAAAACAAGTGAGACTAAAGTCATTAG
>Ga0114980_10003086_pt1 | contig 11520 bp, 7 predicted proteins | sample S_140806_EF_Meta_FD_87018 | JGI IMG/M metagenome (GOLD analysis project Ga0114980, IMG submission 87018) | Freshwater microbial communities from Lake Simoncouche, Canada to study carbon cycling - S_140806_EF_MetaG | ecosystem: Environmental > Aquatic > Freshwater > Lake | place: Lake...
CGAGTTTCTGCTCCCGCAAAAATTTCAGCACCGCGCCGACCCCGTCGTCCATCCGCGTGATCATGGAGGCATGATTTTTCTGCGAGTCATTCCAGCTCCGATCGGCATAGGCTCCTTGGTCGGGCACTTCGTTACCCTCACCGAGCACGCGCGAGCGCTCGTTGTTCGCATGCGGTGTCGTCAATGCGAGAAAAAGGAAGAATGGCTGTGCTCGGTTTTTCTGCACAAACGCACGCGTCTCCTCGAAAAAGAGATCGCTCGCATACGCCAAACGTTTCGTCGCGTAGCCGGCCCCGGGCACGTCGCCGATCGGCGTGATATCGTTGGGCAACTTCACGACGGTGTCGTTCCGCCACAGAAAATCCGGGTAGTGGTTGTGCGCGTGCGTCTGGTTGATGAATCCGAAAAACGTGTCGAAGCCTTGCTTCCACGGCGCACCGACGCTGTCGGATTCACCGAGGCCCCATTTGCCGATGAGGCCGGTCGCATAGCCGCCGTCGCGCAATACCCGCGCCACCGTCACTTCGTCGGCGCGCAAGGTCTGCGCCGCGTAACCGAGTTTTCCCGCGTTTCCGCGGACCGTGGTGTGCCCAAGATGTTTGCCCGTCATCAACACGCTCCGCGACGGCGCGCACACCGTGCTACCCGCGTAAAACTGCGTGAAACGCATCCCTTCCGCCGCGAAGCGATCGAGATTCGGCGTGCGAATCTGCGTCTGGCCGTAGGAGCCCAGTTCCCCGTAACCGAGGTCGTCGGCGAGGATGAAAATGATGTTGGGCTTGCTCCGCAGCGGCTCCGCCGCGTGGGCCACGGGAGCGCGGAAGAAACAGATGAGCGCAGCCGCAAAACAGAGGAAGCGTGCGCGGTGCGTGGGGAATCGGCGGGTAGACATGGAGAAGAACGAACAGAACTCGCGGACGAATTCAAACCTCAGTGCGAATGGATCGAGGCAGGGCGCGATTTCAGCCCGCCCCTTCACGCTGTGAATCGGCGCAGGGTGTAGCGGGACGTGAAGTCGAGGGGGTCGCGCTCCGCGCGGCAGGGCGTCTCGACCGTGAGCGAACGCGCAGCTTACCCGCTCGCTTCCGAGCCCATGCGTGGGCGGCCCCGGCCACTGCATGCACTGCCTTTACTTCCACTTGCGCCCGCACCCTCGCTCAATTCCGCGGCACGCCTTGTAAAAACGCCATCACGCCTTCGGTGTAGTCGCGCTCGACCTGCGCGGTGAAGGGCGAGGTGCGCGGCTCGTAGCCGCCATCGCGAAACGCCTCCGCAGTCGGCAGGTAGCCGAGCCAGCCATTGCTGTAGCCGAAGAAAAAATTGTGCCGAAAGGGCGAGTCGGCGCGCACGCGCAGCGCTAGCTCACAGAAGAGTTCGACCGGGCTGCCCCACAGAATCGTGTCGTTAATCCGCAGGGCGCGCACCGGAATGCGCACCAAATCAACACCCGCCGGGCTCTTCGCACCGTAGGCCGCCAGTTCTTCGGACCAGCCGAGGTCTGCGCGGCGCGGCGTCTCAATCCACTTTTCGCCGAGCCAGAGTTTCGCCTCGACCCCGGCAGCCAACGCGCGGTTGGCCTCCAAAATCTTGTCGCCGAGGAGCACGCGGAATTCCCCAATATGCGACTTCGCTAGATCCTGCACCGTGTAGATCGGCGCGACGTTGCCCGCCGCTCCATTGATATAGAGCATCGGCGCCCCGATTTTCTCCTCAACGTAGCTGCTGACCACCCCGGGGCCGTCGCCGCTCACCTGCAACATGGAGCCGGCGAGCACAGTCCCGTGCATCGCATAGTTGGCGATCAGCCCGAGCGGCGAGCCGTCCGGGCGCTCGAGTCGCAGGAGACCGATCTGGCGGTCGGCAGGCCCGTCGGGATTGAGCCCGAGGGAAATCTTCCCATCGGCGTCCCGCGCGCGGCGGTTGATGTTGGCACGAGAGAAACCCGTGCCAATGGCGATGCGCGCGGGAGCGAGCCGCGCCCGGGCGTCGCGAATACCGGCGACGAGCGCGGTCTTCACGAATTCGCAATAGTCGCGGTTCCAAGGATGATCGGAGCGACCCTTGAGCAAGACGTCATACATCCCAGGCGGACCGACCTCGGGCGTCGAATGACTGTGCGTGACAGTCCACCAGAGCTGGCGCGGCTCGAGGCCGAGCTCCTTTTTCAACGTGGCCGTGACGTCATCATAGACCGTGGGCGAAAACAGACAGAGGTCCGACGCGACAATGAAGGTCTGCGTGCCGCCGTCGTCGAGCGCCGCAATGCGATGGTAAATCTTGTCGCGCACGCCCGTCGATTGGCGCGGTCCGTAGCCCATGAGCCACTGCGGCGTCGTGGGTGTGATGTCGACTTTGACGACCGCCGCGCGGAACTCCGCGCGCGCGACCGCCATCGAAATCACGAAGAGGCCGAGGAGAAAAACGGGCGAGTAGCGCATGGGTGATCGTTCGGAGTCGATGGTCGCGAAAATAAAAAAGGGCGGGTCCGAGACCCGCCCTACCCTCGTGCCTCAGCCGTTAATCGGCCAGCCGGCGCGATACGGACGCTTCAGGAACGCGTTCGCTTCCGCCGCGTTCGTCACCGTGCCCGTCTTCCCGTCGTAATCGAGTTTCTTGCCCGACCGATAAGCGGCGAGACCGAGGGCCATCTGCTCCGTCATGAGCCCGTTGTAGTCAAAATTACACGACGTCTTGAGGTTCCCTTTACACGCGCGGAAAAACTCGTCCTGGAAGTTGCCAATCGGGGGCGTCACTTCGGCGGGTTTACGCGGCTTGTAGTAGGTGAGATCGGAGGAGTCGGCCGCCGGGATGAGCGTGCGCGTGTTAAAATCCGCGACGAGCACGCCCTTCGCCCCCTTAAACATCGCCCCGTGGCCGATCTTGTTCAGATCAATCCAGGGCTTCGGGGACGTCGGCAGCGCGCCGCCTTGATACCAGCTCACGCGGATCGCGGGACGCCAGTCGTTCGCCGGATGATTGAAATGCGCGGTCAGCTCGACCGGCGTGACATCGGGATTGAAGGCGTCACCCTTCGCCTCGATCGAGGTCGGCACGCCCGCGTCGATGGCGTTCCACGCGAGGTCCATGGTGTGGGCGCCCATATCACCTACCTGGCCGGTGCCAAAGTCCCAAAACATATTCCATTGAAGGCAATTGGCTCCGGCGCTACCGGAGAAATAGCCAGGATTGTAGGGGTGATACGGAGACGGACCGATCCACTGATCGTAATGCAACGTGCTCGGCGGCTTACCCTCGGCTGCCAGGTAACCGGGGCGCGGGAGCTTGCGGTTGCCCCACACAAATACGCCCTGCAAGTCACCGACGGCACCATCTTTGATCAGCTCGCGCACCCGTGCGAAGTTGGGATTCGCGTGCCGCTGCGTGCCCGCCTGCGTGGCGATTTTGTCCTTTTTCTTCAGATACTCGGCCCGCACCAGGCGGGCCTCTTCGACGCTCAGGGCGATCGGCTTCTCCATGTAAACGTGCAGCCCGCGGTTCATCGCCCAAATCGCGATGTGCGCATGATGGTGGTCCGGCGTGCAACACACGACCGCGTCGAGACCTTTATGATCGAGGCACTTTCGCCAATCGATGTAGGTCTTCGCACCGGGAAATTTCGCCAACGCCTCCGGGAAGCGCAGCTCGTTCACATCGCACAACGCGACGACGTTTTCTTTGGCGAGCCCTTCATAGTGGGCGAGTCCGCGACCCCAGACGCCGATGAGCGCGACGTTGAGTTTCTTGTTGGGCGTATTTTGTCCAAACAGCGTGCCGCTCCGGAGGATCGTGAGTCCCGTTCCGGTGACGGCCGCGGCTTTGAGGAAATGGCGACGGTTCATAGATGACATAGTGGGGTGTGCCGCCGGACTGCGTTCGCCGCCGATAGGCAGAGACTGCGCGTCCTTTGGCTGGGGCACGACGATGCGAACCGCCGGGCCCGCGTCGAGCCCAAGAAACACGCCACCCTCACGCCCGGTTTTTTACCCTCCGCCGGTGATCCAACTTCCCGGAGTGCTCGCCCCCGCCACCGAGCGCGCGCCCCACAATCACCCGTAGCTGTGGGCCGTGGAATTTCCGCAACGCGTAGCCTCGCAGCCCCGCTTCTTCGTCACTGTGCGGCGCACCGTGCGCAGCGCCTTCTTCGTCATCGCGAGGAGCTCGGGGCCGCGGCGATCCATCTGAAATGCTTGCTGGATTGCCGCTGGCGGCTTCGCCTCTCTCGCCATGACAAACCGGTCTGAATCCCGCCGCCTCCACGCCGTCCAGTCGCCAATCATCCCGGTGATCGCGGATCTCATCCGTCGCCATCCGGGCACGATCTCCCTCGGCCAGGGCGTCGTCGGCTACGGACCGCCACCCGCCGCCGCCGAACAGATCGCCCGTTTCCTCGCCGAACCCGCCAATCACAAATACCAGCCCGTCGCCGGCATTCCCGAGCTCCTCGCCGCTCTCACGCAAAAACTCGCCGCCGAAAACGGCATCCTCACCGGGCCTGACCACGGCAACTGCATGATGGTCACCGCCGGCGGCAATAATGCCTTTATAAACGCCGTGCTGGCGCTCGGAGATCCCGGCGACGAATTCATTTTGCCGACGCCGTATTATTTCAATCACGAGATGGCGATCACCATGGCCAACTGCGTTCCCGTACTGGTCCCGACAGACGCGTCCTACCAGCTCGACGTCGAAGCGATGCGCGCCGCCATCACGCCACGCACCCGCGCGATCATCACAGTTTCCCCGAACAATCCCACGGGCGCCGTCTACCCGCCCGCCACCCTGCGTGCCATCAACGCCCTCTGCGCCGAACGGGGTCTCTACCATCTCCACGACGAAGCGTACGAATATTTCACCTACGACGGCGCGGCGCATTTCTCCCCCGCGTCAATCCCCGGCAGTGCAGCTCACACGATTTCCTGCTTCTCGCTGTCCAAGGCTTATGGATTCGCGAGCTGGCGTATCGGTTGGATGGTTTACCCCGCCCACCTCGAAGCCGCGCTGCGAAAGATCCAAGATACCTTGCTCATCTGTGCTCCCGTGATTTCCCAACACGCAGCCGTCGGCGCGCTCGCTGCCTCCGCCGGAGGCGGGGTCGCCTACGTCCGCGAAAAAGTCCGCGACCTCGCCGCCATCCGCGCCGTCGTGCAGTGCGAACTCGCCCCGCTCGCCACCGAGGGGCTCGTCGACATTCCGCCGGCTGACGGCGCGTTCTATTTTCTTCTGCGCGTCCGGACCGCGCACGCGCCGCTCGCCATCGCCGAACGCCTCATCCGCGACCACCGCGTGGCCGTGATTCCCGGCAGCGCCTTCGGCCTCACGCAGGGCTGTGCGCTGCGCGTCGCCTACGGTTCACTCTCCGCGGCCACCGCTGCGGAGGGCATCGGCCGGCTCGTGCAGGGGCTGCGCGCGATCCAGCACCGCGGATAAAACGCTCGCGCGGCTACCGCACTCGCCCGACCCCAAACTGATCGCCCGTGCGGACGGGTTTTCCACCCGTAAAGTGGATCTCCACGATTTTTTCGCTCTCGGCAATCGTCCCCGTTTCGTCCTTGAGCGTCGTGACGATTTTCCGCGTCGCCACCTCGATCACTTCTCCGGTGGAGGGATAAGCGTATCTTCCGTCGATACTGAACGTGATCCAGCCCGGGTCGTCGCGCACCACGATGCTCGCCATCTGCTTGGGCGGCATCACGGTCGCATTGAAGACGTGCAACCGCTGATTCGCCGCGTCGCACACCCAGACTTCTTTTTCGTCGGGCGTGAGGCCGACCCCGTGACTCGGACACCCGTGGCGCTTGGGCACGCCCGGCTTGAATCCTTCGACTTCCACGCGGTGCAACATCTTACCCGTCGTGATATCGCCGACCTCGAATCCGAGCAGGCCGTTCACGTTGACGAACGCGAGAGTCTGGCGGCCGTTGACCGTGAAGGGTCGGATGCCGGAGCTGAACGGGCCCACTCTCCGCACGATGGTGTGCGTCGCCGTGTCGGCGACGTGCAGGAGGGGCGAGCCGATGCCGGCCATGTAAACCTGCCGGCCGTCGAGACCGAATACGGTGTTGTGCGCGCGCGGGATCGGCTCGAGCCGCTTGATGACATCGCCCGTCAGCGCATCGACGACGTGCCAATGGTCTTTCTCCAGCGAGGGGAGATACATCACCTTGCCGTCGGGCGAGAGCGACATGCGGTCGCAGCCGCCGTCGTAAGCTTTTTCCCATACGATCCGGTCGGTCAGCACGTCGAAACAGGTGACAAACTGCAGCGTGCTCACATACAGCCGCCCCGTCACCGCGCTCGCGACGACTCCCTTCACGTTGAGCGGCTTGCCATCGGTCGGGTGGAGACCGCGCGCCGCGATGCGCTTCACCAACGCGTGACCACGATCGATGTCGAACACGAGCACGCCATGCCCACCGCGCTCGAGGTAGTTGCGGATACCGGGGACCGCGACGTAGAGGAGGCGTCGCTCGGGGGCTTTCGGCGCGATCTCGGCCGCATGGGTGAGTGAGACAAACACTCCGGCGAGTACGACCAGCCCGGCCAATATCCTCCCGGGGAAAGGAAGCTGAGGTTTCATCCCCACAACGTCGCGCCAAATCCTCCCGCCTCGCAAGCCGCTTTGTCACGCACAGCGTCAATCGTCGCGCGGCCTCGCCAAAGCGACCCACCACACCGCCACCGAGTCGTGCCCCCTGAGCTTCGCTCGGCGCAGAAGCCTCCCCGGCGGCGTTTCCGGACTTGCCGCCATCTCGTTGGCAGGGCGAGTCTGACCGTCAGGTAACAATTAACACCTCGTGCTGGGCGCGCTGCCCTGCTTCGTTACTATTTCTATTTTCGCAGACCTCTTGAAAACCACCGTTCCCCACCACTCATCACGGCGTCCCGCTCCGCCTCTGTGCGTACGGTTGCCCGAGTGGCTCCGTGAGGTTCCGTTCGGGCCATTTTTAGCGGTTCCCTGATTCCCGCCGCTTCCGCCCTCTCGATTCTACAGATCATGTCCGCACCCGGTGCCCCTATTCCCTTTCTCCGCAGCGAGCGGGCCCTCGTTAGCGCCCTCTGGGTGATCGGGCTGATTCCGGTCGTTTATATCCTCACCCACGCCCTGCTCGTCTCGCGGAACGTCGCTTATTGGGACGAACTCGACACCGCCCTCCTCCTCCTGCTGCGCCTCGATAGCGCCCCCTCCTGGTCGGAAGTCATCGCCAACCTCTTCGCTGTGGGTAACGAGCACCGCACGTTCACCAGCCGCCTGCTGTTTGCCACCAGTTACTGGACCACCGGCACCATCAATTTCGCGATCATCGGGGCGATCGGCAATCTGTTCATCTGCGCGTTGTGCGGTCTGCTCATCGCCACCGCTGGCTCCCCGGTTCGCCGGCTGCGCATGGGCGTGTTGCTGGCGTTTCTCATTTTCCAGCTCGAGCACTACGAAAATTTTCAATGGTCCGGCGCGTCCATCGATCACTTCCAAGTCGTCTTGCTCGCCGGCGCGAGTGTGATCGGGCTCTCCCGCGGCACTCGCGGCGGCTTCCTCGCAGGCATGCTCTTCGCCCTGCTCGCCACCTTCACGCTCGCCCACGGGCTCGTGGCCTGGGTGGTGGGGGCGATCACGCTGGGCGTCGAGCGGCGCTGGTCCCGGCTCAACGTCTGGCTCTTAGTCGGTGCGGCCACCGCTGCCTTATTTCTGTTCGGGTTCAGTTTCAATCCCGGCCACACCATCAGCGCCCTGAGTGGTGGCTCGATCAGACCCATCCTCCACTATTGGCTGTCCCTGTTGGGCGCACCGCTGGCCCTCGGCGAATCTGGCGCGGCGCCTTTCCTCGGCATCGCTCTCCTCGCCTTGCTCGGCCGCGCCATCAGCCAAGGGGCCTTTTCCCGGGAGCGGATCGCTGTCCCTCTCGCGCTCTGGGCGATCGGTGCCTTGGCACTCGTCGCCATCGGTCGCGCCGATGTCACCCAGGGCCACATCTACTCGCGCTATTACATTCTGGGCGCGCTCGCTTGGGCGCTCGTGCTCTTCCTGCAGTTTGAAGAGCGCCACAACCCGGCGCATCCCTATCGGCTGCTGGTCCGCGCACTCCCCCTGCTCGGCCTTTTCAATATTTTGGCCAATGCCCAATTCACCCACGACGCCCAGAGCTGGGTCATCTGCCGCGATAACGCTGCCGATTATTTCCAGCGTTACGGCCGCGACGGCCTGGGTCGGTTCACGCTGCATCCCAATCCCGAATACGCCTCGCAACTCCTCCGTGAAGTCGAACAGGCCGGTCTCTACCGGATGCCCCGCACGTGCAAACAGCGCTGGTTCCCCGATGCGCGGATCACCACCGACCTGTCCTACTACGTCGACCGCATCAATTTCGAGGATCAGGTCGTCTCGATGGAAGGTTGGGTCGCGCACCCGGGTCGCACCTCCGCTCCCAGCGAGATCCACGTGATTTTCCAATCCAAGCAGTCCCAGCACATTTTCACCACGATCCCGCAGCAACGTGCCGACGTCAGCGCCGCTTACCCGCAAGAAAAATGGCTCGATTCCGGCTTCCGTTTTCAACGCCGCCGGTGGCTGCTTCCCGCCGAAGATTTCCAGATCGGCTTCCTCATCTATTCCAAGGGCCGCGCGGAGTTTGTTATGACCGCCCACCGCCTCGACATGCGGGGCAAGGGCGAAGGCATCCTTGCCAACGGCCAGTAGGCGATCGGGCCCGTCGCGCTTGCGTCCCCGGGCTGCGCGCGTTGAGCATTCCGCCATGTTGACCAAGGCCGAACTCCAGCGCCTCCGCTCCCTGCGCGAAAAAAAAACCCGCGAAGCCCTCGGTCTTTTCATCGTCGAGGGCGAAAAAGTAGTCACCGAACTCCTCGCCGCAAAGTTCGCCTTCACCGAAATCTACGCGACGCCCGCTTGGTCCCACCCGTTCGTTGGGGACGCGGCGCCCCTGCCGCGTCGGATCGAAATCACCCCCGACGAAATGGCCCGTATCAGCCATTTCCCCACGCCGTCAACCGTCCTCGCCGTCAGCCAAATTTCCCGCCTACCGCTCGCGCCCGGCACCCTCGACCGCGGCCTCACGCTAGCCCTCGACGGCGTGCAAGACCCCGGCAATGTGGGCACCCTCCTCCGCGTGGCCGACTGGTTTGCCTTCGACCGCGTCGTCCTCTCGCCCGACTGCGCCGATCTGTTTCATCAGAAAGTCATTAACGCCAGCATGGGCTCCTTCGCTCGCGTGCGCACGCACACCGCCGACCTCGCCCCCGCGCTCGCCGCCACCACCGCCCCCATTCTTGGCTGCGACCTCGCCGGCGAAGATGTCCACGCACTCCCGCCGCTCCCCGACGCCATCGTCGTGATCGGCAGTGAAGGCCGCGGCCTGTCGCCCGCCGTCGCCGCGCGCGTGACCCGCCACGTGACCATTCCCCGGCTCGGCGGTGCCGAATCGCTCAACGCCGCCATCGCCGCCGCCATTGTGTGCGACAACCTTCGCCGCGCTCAGTCCCCACCGTAGCGGCGAGCGCCAGCAAGCCGAACACCGCCCTCCGCCCTCCGCTCACCGTAGTGGCGAGCGCCAGCAAGCCGATCACTCCTCAGCGATCTTTCGAACCGCTCTTCTTCCCGCCGCCCTTCTCGCCGCCGAGGCTATGAAAAATCGTGCCCGCCAGCACGCCCACCGCGAGCACGCCGAAATAAATCAACGCCGCCGAACCGTGCACCGGCTTCTTGTCCGTCCAACCCGCGATCGGAAACCGAAAATCAATCTCGTGCGTATTGTTCATGCCTACGTAGAGCATGACGAAGAGGATTCCGAGCAGCAGGAATGTCTTGAAAACAGCTTTAATCATCGTGCGAGCAACGTAGGACGCCCACGCCGCACTTGGCGAGCACTCAAAGTCCCCGCGTGCCGACCGCCGTGCCGACCGCCGTGCCGCCGCCCTCCGGAGACGCTGTGTCATCGCCCAATTGAAGCAAAATCGTAACACAAAACGCACTCGTTCGTCACACGGCCTCGGCACACTCCTCGGGTGAATATCCGACCACACCACCCACGACCGCGCGCGCTCCTGACGCTCGCACTCCTCACCGTCACCGCTTCGGCCTTCGCCCAAGCCTCCTCGTCCCGCCCTAGCGAAACTACCGCTGAAAAAGCCGTCCGCCTCCAGGAATTCGAGGTCACCGAACCCCGCACCTCGGCCGTGAGCATGGCGCCCACCGACAGCCGCCTCGAGACGACTCAACCCGAGTCGATTATCAATCTCCAGACGATCCAGAACAGCATCGCCCCGACTGCGGACTACGCCATGATCGCCGCGCTCTCCCCGAGCGTGACCAATTTCTCGACCAATGGACCGGGCCTCAACGAGTCGAAGCCCACGCTGCGCGGCTTCAACGACGGTAGCTACAACGTCACCATTGACGGTATCCCCTTCGGCGACGGCAACGATTTCAATCACCACACCACGAGCTATTTTCCCGCCAAACTCCTCGGCCGCGTGACGGTTGACCGCGGTCCCGGCACCGCCAGCACGATCGGCATGGCCACCTTCGGTGGCACCATCGCGATGGAGACGAAGGATCCCCGCACGGAGGCGTCATTCGTTCCGACCCTCAGCTACGGCAGCTGGAAAACCCGCCTCGCGCACTTCGAGGCGAACACCGGCCTCATGCCCAAGACCAACGGCGGCTCCCTCATCGCCAGCTACCAATACATGGACTCCGAGGGGTACAAGACCTTCGGCACCCTGCGCCGCAACACCTATTTCTTTAAGTACCTCCAGCCCGTCGGCAAGAGCTCCACGCTGTCGTTCATGGGCGAATACAACAACATCAAGTTCAACAACCCAAACGCCTCCCCCCTCACCGGCCTGCAGATCCAGACCCTCGGCCGCAATTTCGGCCAGACCAACGATCCGCTCGATCGCAACGGTAACTACTACGGCACAAACTATCAGGCCAAGTCCACGGACACCGCCTTCATCGCCCTCGACAGCGACCTCGGCGGCGACTGGAAACTGAACGACAAGGTCTACACCTTCTCCTACAGCAACAACAGCCACGAGTCCCCGGCCAACAACGGCGGCGCGACGATTAACCCCGCCACCGGTAAAATTGTCGCCGGCACCGACCTCGCCGGCCGCTTCAAAGTCAATTTCGTCCGCGCCATTGGCAATACGTTGGCGGTCTCGCACACCGACTTGGCCGGGACGTTCAAGACCGGCCTGTGGTATGACTACCAATTCGGCCCGCGCTACCAATACGCGCTCGATTACAACGTAGCGAACGCCCAGAAGCTCGGAATGGTCGCCATGCCCGCCGGCTACCTCGACCCGCTCGCCCCGTCCACCAAGGGCGGCTACGTCTACAACATGCATTTCTACACCCGCACGATCGAGCCCTACGCCGAATATGCGTGGCGTCCCGTGCAAGGCCTGACCCTCACGCCCAGCGTGAAATACATGTCCGTGCAGCGGAAGATCGATGCTCCGATCAACCAAACGGCCAACCTCCACGCCGCGGATTACACCGAGACC
>Ga0114980_10003089_pt1 | contig 11518 bp, 10 predicted proteins | sample S_140806_EF_Meta_FD_87018 | JGI IMG/M metagenome (GOLD analysis project Ga0114980, IMG submission 87018) | Freshwater microbial communities from Lake Simoncouche, Canada to study carbon cycling - S_140806_EF_MetaG | ecosystem: Environmental > Aquatic > Freshwater > Lake | place: Lake...
AATCGATCACTACGCAGTATGCCAATCTTATCCAGTGCTGAACGTAAATAGCCTGGAGCAATTGTATTAACTGCTGTGCTTACTAGGTTGCCACCTTCTTGTGGGTAACCACCATAAAGAATACTGTTTTCATAAAAGTCATCACCAAATGTGGAACGTATGTTCTTTGCAATGTCTTCACCATGAATTGTCCATAAACCAAAAGGTGCTGTAAATCCATCTTTAACAAGTTGTGAGATTCCAACGGTTCCAAACCAAGATACGCTTGGGTCTGCAATCATGAACTCCATTTGCTTTGGATTCCATTTAAGCCCACCACCACGTGAATCTGTATATGGCTTAAGCGCATCCTTTGCCCATTGAGGAAGCTTGTCTCCCAATGGAAGCGGATACTTAACGTTTACCTGAGTCCCTGGTGGAACATCTGACATCTTTGCATATGTGTTTCCATCTTGGTCTTCGTATGCTTCAAAGTTATCAAAAGCATTAGCAATACTGTTATACCAATATGCATTCATTGGGTTCTTAGCCATCAATTTCATGGCAACTACCTGGCTATTAAAGAACGCTAGAGGGAATGACATTGCAAAACGAGCAGCGTACATACCATTGGTAAGGCGACGTGATGAATACAGTGTTTGTTCCACACGTGCTAGTGCATTACGATAGGCAACTTGACGCATCTGGTTATTAACCACTGCATCTGATGGGTCAATGCCAGCACGTTGTGCTGCATTGATAAGTGTTCGCATTTCATCTCTTGTGTAATTCAAGAAGAGTGGATTACGAACCATTCTGTTTTCAGATAACGCAAGAACGCGCCATGCTGCATCAGTAACTCCAGCTAAATTAGCAAATCTCTTTTCAGCCCAGTTCAAATCATTAAGATTAATGTTTGGACCTTCGATAGACTCAAGTAGATCTGGTCTATTGCGAAGAAGAATTTCTGTTTCCTTGATTGAGACATCTCGTTCTAAAATAAGTTTACGCAGTTCTTCACTTGGATACATCTTACGAAGCTTGTCGCTTGTTGTACTAATCCATGATGCAAATTCATCCTGAGTCATTTGATGACCAGCACGTGATGACATACGACGTCGGTATTCCTTGCCAGCATCACCTGTATAAAGCCATTTAAGAATCTGTCCGTCTGATTCACCACGCATCATCATGCCTAAAGGCATCTCAAGTTCGTTACGAATCTGACGATTAGCAATATGTGCTAACGCATTCCAATAAGGCTTACCCTCGTTACGCTTGATTGTGACAAATCGTGAGCCTTCTGCACGTAGACGACGACTATATTCAGCCTGCATAGATGTACTATAAAAGTTTTGTGTTGAATCAATCTCAGACATGTAGGCTTTAGCACCACGAATGTTGGGATCTGCAAGACCTGCAATTGCATATTCTTTACCATTGACAGTAATGACTTCTGCTTCTTGACCTAGCAGTTTACGATTGCGCAAAGCACCCTGTGCTTTAGCCTCATCTGAAATAAGACCACGCTTCTTTTCAATAAGTACAGATAAACCATTAACCTGTTGTGCGGTTCGGTCTAAATCATCTGTTGCCTTATAGAAAGCGTCTTGCGCTTTCCAAAGTTCGTAATCTGCTGCATGTTTTGCAGCATCTGCTTGTGCTTGCGACGCTTTGGTAGCCTTTTTGGCTAGTGCTTCAGCTTTTGCTTGCGCTGTACGTGCTGCTTGCCATGCCATTTCGGCTGCATCAAAATTCTTTTGTGCTACTTCCCATGGTTCGACAGCAATTTTAAGATCACCAGCAAGAATATCCATCTCTTTGAGGACGGCTTTCTCTTGACGTCGTGATGCTGCGCTATTAGTTCCAGGAATCCAACGCTTTGCTTGTTCTGCACGTAGGCTTGTATTGTGAACAATGTTCTGTACACCAGGCATTCCGTTTTTTACAAGTTCCATTGATTCAAGTGCCATACTTCCACGAGCAAATGGATCAACCATTGAGTTCTTTGGGATGTATGCAAAGCGAAGTAGGTTTAAGTTGTTAAATACCATATTGGCTGTGTCAAGAACTTGACCTACAGCCATTCCAACCTTAGAGGCAAATGCTCCAAGCTCTTGACCTTTAGTAATTGGTGCTCTTGCACCAAGTGAACGCTTAGTATTTACAATAACTTCAATTTCTAACTTACGGAAATCAAGCATTGGTACAGTCTGAGCTTCATTTGATACAGCAAAGAAGTTGGTTACGTTAAGGTTTCCATCTTCATCTGGTATAAATCCATGCTTGGTCGCATATTGAGTTAATGTTTGACGACGCTCACTAACGCCAGCATGCCATTTAGTAATTTGGTCTACTGCATCTTTATTAGTCTTGATATCATCGATACCACGAACACCGTAATTATTAGCAAGTCTAATCATGACTTGTTGTTCTACTTGCGCAAGAGCCATTGCTCGTTGAGTATCATCCTGTGCTGCAAGGAACTTCTCAACCATATCGCGCTTAAACTTTGCACCTTCTGAACCGCGTAGCATTTGCAAACGGTTAAGGTCTGATAGTAAATCATTGGCTGCTTCAAACCTACGTGGGTTAGAAACATTGATGTGACCTTGTGGTCGACCTGAACCCACCCATGCAATAGCACGTACGGCACGATCATAAACATCTGTCTGATATACAGTTGAACGCCAGCCTTCGCCACCGTCTCGACCAAATAGTTTGATGTCACCATACTTAGCTTGCAAAGCAAGCTTTTGTTTACCAAGGTTTAGCTTTTCTAATACGCCATACTTACCTGGTTGATAACTTTCAAGTACGCCACTAGTTGCTTTAGACATAAAGTCATCAAGTGCATCAGAAAATTTAGGATCAGATGCTCGCTTGGCGTCAATGATAGCCTGATAACGAGTTGTCAACTTAGGACTGATTGCATCTAATCCAATTTTAGAAAAATCTGAAATTGGTTCAAAGCGGTTAATGCCATAATTGTCAATATGGTCAGCAAGCACTGGCTTGCTTTGCATTAAACGCATGAATGCTGCAGTGTCACCACGTTCGGCAAGTAGATAATCTCCAACATCTCGATGATTATCAAGACGAGAGACAATTGTTGCTGTGCGATATGGGTTTGCAGTTTCTGAAATCAAAGGATTTGCAGCAAGACGAGTTAGATTTGTCTCTTTAACTGCATCATCAATAAGAACACCAAGACCAGATGTAGGTGCTTCTCCAGTTTTGGCAGCAGCCCAGGCAACAGTGTCTTCAACTTTAGTGCGGAATGTATTCATATCTGCAGTTGTAAGAATCTTCTTTGATCCAACTGCAGTCTTTACACCTGCACGAGTTATTGCTCCAGCACCTTTAGTGCCAAGCAATGCAAGAGTTAAATCTGTTCCACCTGATGCAACAATTCCAAGCCATTCATCTCTGAATGCATTGTCTCGTTGTTTGTCATCAAAGACGTTAAAGTTGCTGTCCATGAATGTAGGAGTAATTGCATCTGGTAATACAGATCCAACAACTCCGCCTACAGATGTGGCAAGAGCTTGACCCATTGAGATCTTCTTGGCTTGCTGAGATGCGTATCTAAAACTAGATACGCCCTTGCCTTGACCAAGAGCTTGTGGAACAAGAAGAGCAGTAGAGACACCCTGTGTAATAGGTTGAACTACGTATTTGCCTACTGTCTCCATAACCTTCATGGCTGGATTTACAATAAAACCAAATGGACTATTCTTTGCTTTCTCAATTCCAGAAGCAATCTTAGGAACAATAGCTTTTTCAATTCCACCGACTTTAGTATTATCAAACTGTTGTTTCTTAAAAGAATCTACAGGTGAATACGTTGGTCCAGGAGCGGTTGCTGGTGTTTCAGCGTAGTACTTATCCCACCAGTTGGGAGTTGGTGTTGGCTGTGGTTGCATCTGCGACATTAGTCATTCCCCCTTCTGGAGCTGTAGTTAATTCATTAAGTAAATCAATGCGATCACTATCAGACTCAAAAGGAAAACGAGCTAAATCCCATGCTACTGGAGCCAACTCAAACCCAAGATACTCGAGGTTCTCCTCGAACTTCTTGAATACTTTCATTCAGTTTGACTCCGTAGATATTTAACAAATGCTTTCATTGTTCCAGTTGAATTAGGTGAATCTGCATACTGCATCATTAAAGGTAGATACTTTTGTAATGCAGTTAAGTCTCCTACTTGTACATCACTGGGTGCTTTAAGTCCTAGTACTTCACTGCCTGGACCTGGACCAGCGTCGACACCTGCAGTAACAGGTTCATTTGGTCGGTTAGTTTGCGCAGATAACGGAATAACACTGCCTAATGGATTAGCAGATTTTGCCATTGGTGCGCCCGCCTGTTGTGCAAGAAAATCCTTTTGCTCGCCATAGGCTGCATTAGGTAATCTTTTAGCACCCTGCGCTGGGATATCTGGTCGCTTGGAAAACTTTCCAGGACCAGATACCGCGCCAGGATTGGGTTGCAACATAGACATGAATTACTACTTTCTTGAAGCTTCGTATGCTTTCGCTGCTTTAGATCCTGGTACATATGGAACTGGACCTGTATACATTGGCTTAGGAGCTGGCTTGTTATTAGGGATCTTCACTGTTGTGTTTCGATAAATCTTGCGAGGATCTTTAATTTTCTTATTAGCTGCCATCAACTCTGAAAGAGTTACGCCAGCTTTCTTAGCAATACCTGAAAGAGTATCTCCAGTTTCAACTTTGTAAATAGAAATTGTTCCGCCTGAACCGATCTTAAGACCTTTACCGCCACCCTTTGGGTATGAACCTTCTGGACGCTTAGGTAAAACTTTCTTATCTTCAACAAATCCTTGTGGACGTCCACCGCGACCTGTTGTCATATTCTGATTTCCGCCAGGCATGTTTCCTTTTTTAGCACTTTTATTAAGTGCATCAAATAATGGACCAGCTGCAAGTGATGCTGCTGTAATACCTAAGCCAACACGACCGCCAATTACTTTCATTGCTCCACGACCTGCTGCGCCTGCAGCAGCTTTGAAGCCACCTTTTTTAGCAGCAGATGCTGCTGTAGTTGCAAGTGCGGTTCCAGCTTTTGCTTTAGGAATAGTAGCAAGTGCTTTTGATTTTCCACCTTGTGCTATACGTACTGCTTCACCTTTTGACTTACCAGCAGCAACTGCTGCTTTGTATTTGTCAACTTGTGCTGCTGTTGTAAGTTCACCTTTAGCTGCAACACCAGTCTTAATTTTTGGCTTTGTTGCAACAGTCTTTGGTGCAGTTGGCTTAACGCCAGTTCCTGCAACTTTGCCTTTAGTTGCTGCCCAGTTTTTACGTTCTGCTGGTGACATCTTTGCCCATGCTGCTTTATTAGCAGCAGACTTTTCTGCACGAGTTACGCCAGGCTTTTTAACGCCAGGCTTTGGCTTTGCAGCTGCTGGCTTTTTAGCAGCAGGTTTCTTGGCTGCAGGTTTAGTTGCAGCAGGTACTGTTGTTTTAGCAGGAGCAGATTTAGCTGCTGCTGCATCTTCTTTTGCATACATGCGATCAACTGCAGCTTTAGCCTCACGGCGATCACGAGCAATTCGCTCTTGTGCTGTTTCAGTTGGCTTGCTAAATACTTTATTACCACGATCATCGGTAATGTAACCTGCTTTGGCTTCTTTCTTTACTTCTGAAAGAACTGCCTTATCTTCTGCAGATACTTTTGCCATTGGATCACGGCGTACTGCTTTGGTCTTTCCACTTGTGAAAGCCCCTTTGGCATCGGCTACGGCAGCTTTACGCGCCTGCTTAAACTTTTTTGGAGCTTTTGGTTTCTTTGCTGCCATGACCTTATCCTTTACTTAAGCTTGTTTGTGTTGCCCTTTGTGCCTTTTGATAGAGTGCCTTGCTTTACTCCACCTGCACCGACTACTTTGCCCGCGTTCTTCTTACCCATGATTGCTGTTGAAGTTGGAGCCTTGCCTGCTTTTCCTTGCTTTCCAAACATTTGTTTCTCCTTAGTTATGCTGGTATCTGACGAGTTACTCTCGCTGCTAGATTTGGATTTCCTCCACCTGTTAGACCCGCAAGCAGTTCTTGCATTGCTGGTCTACCTTGAGGAAGTTGTGGTGCTTGTCCTCCACCCATTCCAGGTTCAGGGACTGCTGGTTGTTCTGGCATTCCTGGTTGTCCTGTTGGGGCTTCTGGTGCTGGTTCTGGCTTAAAAGCATTTGCTACTGCATCTTCAAGAGGGATACCCTTCTTGCGATCTGTAATAACGCTTGCCATTTTTTCTACAATCTTCATCGGGTCTTGACCCTGCATTACCATTTGTGGAATTGCTGCAGCCATTTGGGATACGGATGCTTTAAGGGAATCACGCATCTCTTCGATGTCAATTGCTCGCTCTTCTTCACCAGCGTTAAGCGAGATAGGAAGGTTGCGACGCAACATTCCGCGAGAGATTAACTTATCTCCACGAGCTTGTAGACCCCATACCAATGCACGGTTAGGGTCTAAACCTGCCATAAGACCGTACTCAACGGTCACGCCATAGTTTCCATTAATATCGGAAGATGGCTTGTACTTTAACTTGTAAGGAACTCCGTTAGCAGTTGCAGATACTTCACGAGTAATCTCTGGGAAGTATGCTTCATCAGTTGCAAATGCAAATGAGATTGCTTGTCCAATTGCCTCACCAAGAATTGATTGGTAAATCTTAACTTGTGAATCATATCCTGCCATCAAAGCCTTTACGCCTTGACCAGTAACTACTGATCCTTCTGCTTGTCCTGCACGTGCTTGAGGGAAACGTGTTCCCAATTTCATTTCGTCCGCTAGGACATTGTTCTCCGCAAACGCGAACTGAGGTACGTCCAGATTGATACGACGAATTTTCTCAGGAGAGTTAGAACGAATGACTGAATCAGGACCAATGGATAAAGAAGTAACATCATTAGGAAGAGCAAGTGGAGCTTCAACAGACTTCTGAACAGCTTCCATAGTAAGGAGAGCAAGTCGCGCTTTCGCTGCGTAAACAGGTAGTACATCGTCGAACTGACCCCTGGTCTCGCCATCCAAAGAAGGACGTTGAGCAATTGCAATTGGGACGATACCCGCCTTGTTTGGTGTCGTTGCAAGTACTAACCCCCCACGATCTGGTAAAAATAGAACAGTCTTTTGTCTGTCTGTCCAACGTACGACCTGTAACAAACTGTTACCGTCGCCACGTGTATAAGTATTTGTTTGAAGAATTGCATCGGCATGCTCGGGGAAGTGAGCAGCCAAGTCTCCAGCTTTACGGTGATATAGACGAGCGTAGGTGTTTACAACACCGAAGCGATCCATATCGTAATAAGCACCCATTGAATTTTCCACATGGATGTGTGGTCGCTTGTCCTTAAAGTTTGGTTCAACTCGTAAAGGAACAAAGCCATAGGTTGCTAACTGATCTGCGCCACGCAGTAGTTCCGTTCCAAGCCGAGATGATGCAACATAATAGTTTGCAATCTTGGTACGCTTGTCAGCCTTGGAACGCTGGTTATCATCGAGAGATGAATCACCAGCAGCAGTAATGGTAGGTAGAACACCGACTTGTTCAGCAACATCTCTTGCGACAACGTCAATGAGGTTGGCAATAATAGGACGTGACCAAATGCCTTCTGGGAATAAACCACGGAAGACCTGATCGGCATTGCCAGCTCTAACAAGAGCAACCTCGCGCATGCGCTTATCGCGCTCGGAGTTACGAGCTTTTAATTGCTCGAATGCATTTACAAGTTCTTTCATTGATGTCACAATCTCACAGCTCGCTGTTGTGCAGCGAGGTCATCTAAGTTGATGATGTATCTTGCTTCAATCTCACCACGAGGTGTATATTGATTGTTAATAAAGTTTGGTACATTAGTCGAAGTTAATAAAGTTTCTCTGGCTACGATCTCACAGAACCATAATGCCATTACGGCATCCATCTTGAGCTTCTTGCCTTGGACTCCTGGTTGCCAGGTGACCAATTGTTCTATTAACTTTTTAACGTGTTCATTCTTCGAGCTGTCTGGTAATTCAATTAAGTTATCATCAGCATGCTTGAAGTTGTTCATGACTCCATCCCGCTTAGTGAGGGAGCCGAACAGTGGAGCCAGAGAGGCAACGCCAAACTCTGGATCCTGTTTATTATTTCCTGTGTAGTGAGGTCTATAACTAATACCTCGGGTCGACAGGAAGTTACGAATCTCTTCGTCTTGTGTAAGGAAAAGCTGAAAAGCATTTGATTCCACAATGACCGTATGCGGTTTATACGCATCGGTCCATTCCCTAATAAGAGAACGAATTGCTGCAGGTGTAGGAGCTGTCATGATGTGAACATCTAAGACGTAGCGTTTATGTGACCTGCGGTCAACCGCATAGGCAATAGCAGCGGTATCACCAGACATTGCTGGGTCGATACCTATGACCCTGTAAAAGTTCTCAGGGTTGTTGGGATGTCCTGCTGCGCCTGCAACCAATGCACCCGATTTTCTCATTCCGTTGACTGCGCCTCTGACGCATGTCGGGTCGAAGATTGCATTCTCCGCAATATCGAGGTTCTGGTAAACCAGAGACCACTTAGATGGTCCTGCCTCATTACGGACCGCCGTTAGACGCGGTCCTGTCCATCGATCAAACAAACCATTCTCGTCAGGCACGTCAGTGTCTGTAAGAGGTTGTTCAGTCTTTTCCCAAAGACATTTCCAGTCTTGGGGGTTGTCTGCATATTCTAAGACTGCAGGCATGGACAAATATGACCAAGGCAATGTGCCATCGGTGTAATGCTGTGGGTTGCGGAGTTCCTTATATAAGTCAACTGCTGATACTCGTGTGCCTACAACAAGAAGCTGCCCACCTCCTGGTGGTAGGCGTGAAGCAACTTCTTGTCGAATCCACTCTTGTTGCTTAGCCCACTCTGAAGCATTACTCAGAGTGACCACGTCGTCAAGAACGATTAAGTCTGCACGGTTTCCGTAAACCTGCCCGCCCATACCGATAGCTTCGACTGAAGGGTCTTTAGCATCGTTATCGCGGATGTCGCCACCAAGATAGATCTTGGTTGCTGACCACTGGTCTGCAGTAGCTTTGTATCCATCTGCTGGACCAAAAGCTGCCTGAAGGTCAGCGTATCTCGGATGCGTCAAGCGTTGCTTGATCGCATACAAAAACTTCTTTGCCTGCTCCTGGGTCTTGGAGATAACCATGACCGAGATGTTAGGATTCTTAACCAGACGGTAGGTGACGTAGTTAATTGTGATCGTCATTGTCTTGGCGTGGTTAGGGGGTACGTTTACAAGAAGGCGGGATAAGCCCGCCGACCCCTTTTCGTAGACCATGCTTTCATGTAACCAAGAAGGATCATTGCCTTCTAGCATGTCTACCACATTCATCATGTGAGTGGGTACTTTAGTACCAAGGTAATTCTCAGAGAACTCTGCAAACCCAGATAAGCCAGACCGAGCGGAATCAGCGAGGTCTGCTGTTCTACCACGAGCATTATCTACATAAGCTGAGAAGCCCTCGGCTTCTCGGCGTTGGGTGTCATACCAAGAGCGAGATCGTCCGATGACCTTTAGGGCGTCGGCGATCGTCCTGCCTTGTCTTACCAGGTCAATGAGTTCTTTACGAGCTTCTTCTGGTGATAGATTTCTTTCCAATTGGACTCCAGTGTCTGTAGTGGTACAGAGGGGTCTGGGCAGAAGTATCCCCACTCTTGCATATATAACCATTAGGCTGGCATTAAGCCAGCCACAGAAGGCTCAATAAGTATTTCGCCTTATACTTATATAGGGGTCTAGAGCGTCGGCGTGTTTCAAGGGCTTTTGGTAATTATTTTTATTTATATATATAAGTGCTGGTCAGAGCTGGTTTTCTGGTGAATATTATTTTGTGGATAGTGGGGGGGAGGGAGGGGGGTGGGTCTAAACATGGTGGGGGTCGTCTAGGGTGGAACACAAAAAAAGACCCACGCATGTATGCGTGAGCCTAGGAAAAACGTGTGCGCGGACAGGCGAAAACCCCCCGCGCCTGTGCTGACGCGAGGGGCTTGCCTAACTATCTTATAGGGAAACTCTCTTCATGATTACGCGGAACTTATCGCTCACGATACGCAACTCACGAGCGTTACGTACCTCGGCAATATCATACACGATACCGACGCGCCCCTTGCCTATGTGGACAAGGTCGCCCAACTGTGCATATGCGAGAGAGACCAATTCGAAATCAGGGATGTGATTCAGGCTTGGTACTCCGTACTCCTTGCGTACCTCCAGCACCTCCGCTTGAAGGTCTGTGAGTAGGTCATCATGTGTCCATGCTGTGTTCATGTCTTGCCTTTCGTCTAATGCTGAGAGACCACCTCCCAACGACAAACATTATCTCACACAGCCAGCCCAATGTCAAATCTCAAGCGTAAATCCTCGGTGTGTTGGCTCAGCCATGTGTCATGTCATGCGCTCTACGTCATGTCATGCATGCCGTGTCGCGCCATGCGTCATAACGCATAAGCATGGCGGGCGATACGTATTGACTGCTAACAGCTCGCACGTATGATCCATGCACACCTGTCTTTTCTTGATAACAAATCGAAGATTTGTTTGATAAAGGGGGTCGAATCAAATTGGCTCGGCACTTTACCGAAAGGAACACCATGAGAACAGTTGAAACTAAGGCACTAGTCGGCGTCGTAAAGAACGGCGTTGTTCATGTGTCGAAGCCGAATGATAAGCGTATCTTCGCAAAGGTACGCATCACCACTAACACCGCTAAATCTTCGAAGAAGATTGAAGCAATCCTCTCAGCCTTCAAGGCATACCCGAACTTTACCACAGTTTTGGATGAAATCCAAAAGGTTGAGCCAAACGCTTACCTCACCCTGAAGGGAGGTCGCGCATAATGCGATGCCAATACTGTGATGGAGGAATTGACATCATCTACTCAGGCATAGATGCCTTCGTGCTCGGAGTCGAAGTCGAAAAGACTTGCTACCCCTGCGCTGACATACGTAATCGCTTGAAGGAAGGAGATAACTAATGTACTACGGAGACTACATTGCTATAGCAATAGCACTATTCATGACTGGATTTGTTACTGGAATCTACGTCGCTCGACATGCGGTCAAGCAGTGGCTCGCACGTCATTCATAGATAACACATCGAAGATGTGTATAGAAAGGGGGGATGGCAAATCGCTGTCCCCTCTTCACCTATTTGGAAGGAGCAATACATGGACTACCAACTCAAACTGAACCACCAAGAAGACGAACTCGCCCCTCGCGGGACGACTTACTTCGCAGAGATACTAAAGATGGACGGCACATCTCTTGGAGAGATGGACGGTACATCATGGCAGAACGCAATCATCAAGATGATTGATTACCTAATCGAGACAGGAGAAATCTAATGGGAGCACGAATCAACTTCGTACTGAAAGTATATCCAAACGAACAAGCACACGTCACACTCTACTCACACTGGGGCGAGACAATGTGGCGTGAAGAACTAGCCTTTGCTTTAAGCAAAGCAACACCACGATG